>Ga0075163_10011826_pt1 | contig 11364 bp, 11 predicted proteins | sample JI1023141ADNA_FD_71478 | JGI IMG/M metagenome (GOLD analysis project Ga0075163, IMG submission 71478) | Wastewater effluent complex algal communities from Wisconsin, to seasonally profile nutrient transformation and Carbon sequestration -... | ecosystem: Engineered > WWTP > Effluent > Algae... | reverse complement strand
GACGAACAGTTCGTGCTGATCCAACGGCTCCCAGCCGGGAAAGCCGGCGCGGAAGCGTTCTTCGCCGAGCGGAAAGCTGACGACCAGCGTTGCCAGGTATTCCGGCTGCGTCGCGTTGGCCAGTCGGGCCGAATTCTCGGCATGCTGCATCGCCAGTGCCTTGCCGCCGAGGCCGTTCAAGATCATCACCGAACGGGTGATGCCGGCGGCGCCCAGCTTGTCGAGCGCCTCGCGGGTGGTGTCGAAGGTTTCACCCTTGTTCACGGCGGCCAGCACCTGGTCGTCGCCCGATTCGGCGCCGACATAGACCATCTTCAACCCGGCCGCCGCCAGTTCGTCGATTTCCGCCTGCGACTTCTTGCGCAGGTTGCGCGGCAGGCAGTAGCTGGAAATCCGGCGCACCGCCGGCAGATGGGTGCGGATCGCCTCCAGGATGGCGAGCAGGCGCCGGGTCGGCAGGACCAGCGCATCGCCGTCGGCCAGGAAGACGCGCCGAATGTCGGCGCCGTAACGTTGGCCTGTCAGACGGATGCTTTCCATTACCTCGTCTTCGTCGCGCGCCCGGAATTTTTTCTGCGGCGCTGTGTACATCTCGCAGAAGGTGCAGTGGTTCCACGAACAGCCGTCGGTGACCGGCAGGATCAGCGATTCCGCTTCGCTCGGCGGGCGGTAGACCGGCTCGACGTAGCGGATCGGGATCATGCCGCGCCGACCTTGGCGAGAAAGCCCGGCGGCACGGCGGCCGGCTTGCGGGCGGCGTAGTCGAAAAAGACGATGCCGTGCTTGCCGCGCGCCACTTCCCGGCCGCTGGCCTGCTCGCTCATGCGCCAGACCAGGTCGCAGCCGTATTTGCTGAAATCGTCGGCGGCCATCTCGACGACCATGGTTTCGCCGTGGAAGGCCTCGGAACGGTACTGCGCCGCGACATCGGCGACGATGATGCCGACGCCCTCGACATCCAGCTCGCTGTAACCCAGCGACTTGAAGAAACGCACCCGCGCCTCGCCGACCAGCGCGATCAGCTGGGCGTTGTCGAGGTGGTTGCCGTAGTTGATGTGGCCGATGTAGACCGGCAACTCGGTTGAAAACAGGAAGGATTCGGGCAGGTCGATCTTGATGCGCGGCATGGGTTCGATAGCGTGGCAGGCAAAGCCCCATTTTAGGGGCTGCGGCGTAAAATCAGGGAAACCACCCGGAAATTCGCCATGAAAGCCATCGACCACAACCGCCTCGACAAACTCGTCATTGACGCCCGCAAAGCGGCCGACCAGCGCGCCGAGGGCTATCGCGAACGCGCCCTGAAGATCTACCCGTGGATCTGCGGCCGCTGCGCCCGCGAATTCACCGTCGCCAACCTGCGCGAACTGACCGTGCACCACCGCGACCACAATCACGACAACAATCCGGTCGACGGCAGCAACTGGGAACTGCTGTGCATCTACTGCCACGACAATGAGCACCAGAAGCAGATCGAGGCCGACCGTGGCTACACCGACAGCTCGGTACGGGACGGCGGCGCCACGCACAACCCCTTCGCCGCACTGCAATCGCTGCTGAAGAAGGACTGACCCGCATGGCCGAGCAGCATCGCGTCGCTATCAATACCCAAGGCCGCGGTTCGCTCGAGATAACCGGCGAAATCGCCGCCATCGTGCGGAATGCTACGGTCGATGCCGGAATTGCCCATGTTTTCGTGCGCCACACCAGTTGCGGGCTGGCGATTACCGAAAACGCCGACGCCAGCGTCCGCCGCGATCTCGAAACCCTGATGCAGCGCTGGGCGCCGGACGGCGACCCGGCCTACCGCCACGACCTCGAAGGCGACGACGACATGGCCGCCCACGCCCGCTCGCTGCTCACCGGTGTGTCGCTAAGCGTGCCTTTTGCCGACAGCCGCTTGCTGCTCGGCACCTGGCAGGGCATCTACCTGTTCGAGCACCGGGCGCGGGGGCATAGGCGGGAGTTGATCGTCACCCTGACCGGCTAGCCGGCTGCTCGGCTATTTCAGAAATTCGATCTTGCGCGCCGGATCGACACGGGTCAGGTAATAGCTGCCGTCCTCGCCCTTGACGATGAAGGCGCACCAGTCCTCGGTATCCCGCCGCCACTCGATCTGAACGCAGTACTTGCCCTCGTCGCTGATGCGCCAAGAACCAGGCGCCGAACTGGCTCTCATACCCATCGCACCGCCATGTTTCTTGTTGTCCGTCGACGCGACAAACTTGCCGCTCGGATCGTTCCGCCAGCGCTGCAGACTACCGGACCTGGTCAGGTAGCTCGATTCCGTATTCGTCACCAGCGCAGTCAATTCGTCCTTGCTCAGGCGGAGTCCTGCCTCATCGGCCAGCACCGACGAACAAAGCATGGCAACCAGAACGCTCGAAAAGTATCTCATCAGTCGTCTCCTCAAAGCATCATGCATAACGATAGCCACAATAGCGCCAAAAAATTGAAGTGCTGCAAACATACGCCTCAGTCGGCCGTCCCCTGCCCGGCCACTACACCGCAGGCGTGGCAGAAGCGCGAGAAGGCGCTCTTGCGCTCGTTGCACATGCCGCAATGGTCGAACAGGCAGATGCCGCAGTGGGGGCAGTAGTCGATCGCCGTGTTGGTCAGGTCCACCGGCCGTTCGCAGCCGGGGCAGACTTTCTTGGCAAGCCGGGCCAGCGCGGTGTCGTAGCTCAGCTCCTTACGTCGCTCGACATCGGGCATCGCCTCGGCCTGCTTCTGTTTTTCCAGGTAGCGGTTGAGCGCAATGATGGCGTAGCGACCAACCAGCACGGTGATGACGATGCCGACGACGTAGCGCACGTAGCCGCCGTAGCTCGGCAGGTAGGGCACGAGCTCGACGAAGAAGGCGAACAGCGCAAAGTAGATGAAACCCCAGACGAACGGCCACCACGTGCTCTGGCGCTTTTTGGCAAAAAGCCAGCCGGCGACGACGAGCAGCGGCAAAGTCAGCATCAGCCGGTAGGCAAAGACGCGCAGTTCCTGATCGCGCAGTTCGACGTTTAATTTGACCGAGGCGGCGTCCTGCAGCACCTGCAGTTCGCGCTGGGCACGCCCCTCGGCCTGGTGTGCGTCTAGCAGGCTCTGTTGCTGGCGCTCGACGTCGGCCAGCGCCTTGCGTTCGAGGATCTTCAGTTCGTCCAGCGCCTGCGTGCGCTCGATCAGTTCTCCATCCTGCTCCGGACGCTTGGTCGCGTGGCGGGTCGCCAGCCAGTTGTTGAAGGTGTCGTGCGCCGCCACCGAGTTGGCCCGGGCGCCGTTGAGTTTCAATTGCGCCTGGTCGTGCGCTTCCTGCGCCGTCCGGCTGCTTTCCTGCAGCGCCTTCAATTCCGTGCGCAGCGCGGCAGCCGCCGGTTTGTCGATGAAATCGTCCAGCGTGTAGTGATGCTCGACCTTGGGCAGGTTATGGACGATCGTCCCGCCCAAGCCGATCAGGAAGCTGGCGAAGACGAAGGCGACGATCCAAAGCCCGAAACGGAACCATTTTTCCGACAAACGCAGTGCCTTGCTCATACCATCTCTCCCTTGCTCATCCGTTTGCGCGCCGCGCCGAAGGCCAGCACGGCCGCCAGCGCCAGCGCCCCGCCGACAATGCCGACCACCGCGTCGAGCGCCATTGAAACCACCCCGCCCAGCATCCCGGTCAGCGCCGCAACCTGTTCGATGCCGTGATGCACCGGCGGCAGGCCATGCGTCAGGATGCCACCGCCGACCAGGAACATCGCCGCCGTGCCGACGACGCTCAGCGTCTTCATCAGCTTCGGTGCCGCCAGCAGCAGGCCCTTGCCGACGATCTTGGCCGCCCCGCTGCCCTTTTGCAGCAGCCAGGCGCCGACATCGTCCATCTTGACGATACCGGCAACGATGCCATAGACGCCGACCGTCATGATCAGGCCGATGCCGGCCAGCACGGTGAATTGGGTACTCAGCGGCTGGCTGGCCACAGTCCCCAGGGCGATGACGATGATTTCGGCCGAGAGCACGAAATCGGTGCGGATCGCGCCCTTGATTTTGTCCGCCTCGAAAGCCGCCAGATCGACCGTTTCGTCGGCCACGGCAGCCAGTTCGCCGGCATGGTGCGCAGCATCTTCCTCGGCGCTATGCAGCCACTTGTGGGCCAGCTTCTCGACGCCTTCGTAACAGAGATAGAGGCCGCCGATCATCAGCAGGGGCACCACGGCCCACGGGATGAAGGCGCTGATCGCCAGCGCCGCCGGCACCAGGATCAACTTGTTCTTCAGCGAGCCGACGGCGACTGCCCAGACCACGGGCAACTCGCGCTCGGCGGCAATCCCGGCCACCTGCTGCGCATTCAGCGCGAGGTCGTCGCCGAGCACGCCGGCCGTCTTCTTGGCCGCCACCTTGGTCAGGATCGCGACGTCGTCGAGGATCGTCGCGATGTCGTCGATCAGGGCAAGCAGGCTGGCGCCAGCCATCTCAGCGCGCTCCGGCGGACGCGGCAAGCGTCAGGGCGATGGCAACGGGCAACGAAGACTCCATGGGCTTTCCACTGGCGAAAAAGGAGCGTCGATTATGCCACGGGCCTGCTTCAAGGCCGCGACACCGGCAAATGCTACGGTCGGCCGGAAAAAAGGGCCAAAATCAAAACCGGCCCAGGGCTAAATGGCAGCCCGACGCCGCGCACTGACCACCCAGCCTTCCACCCCGAGCCCGGCTTCCTGACGAAGAATTTCGGGCGCCATGGTCATCACCTCGAAACCGGCGGCGGCCAGCCCCGCACGCACATGGCCCGGCGCATGCGCGTAGCGCCCGTTGAGTTGCAGGCGACAAGGCAGCGCCAGGTCGGCGTCGAGCGCTTCGACGGTGAATACCAGCCAGCCACCGGGTCGCAGGGCGCAGGCGGCGGCGGCAAACACGCCTTCCAGCCTGCCGAAATAGCACAGGGTATCGGCCGACACGACGGCATCGAAGCGGGCCGGTTGCGTGTCCAGGTAGTAGGTCAATTCGGCCTGGTGCAACACATCGTAAACATGGCGCGCCTGTGCCCGGCGCAACATGCCGGTCGACAGGTCGCAGCCGGCCAGGTAGGCCGCCCAAGGCCGCAGTCCCGGCCCGCACAGGCCGGTGCCGCAACCCGCGTCGCAGATGTCGAGACGGGCCTCGGCCCTGCCCAGTGAAGCCGCCAGGCAGGCGACAACGTATTCCGGGGCGCGATAATCGAGCCCTTCCAGCTGGGCGTCGAAACTGGCGGCAAAACCGTCAAAGACCTGGGTGACGTAAGCGTCGCTGGCCCGCTCGGGTGCCAGCCCGCCGACACAGGCGGCGAGCAGATGCTCGACGACCGGATTGCCAGGATCTTCTGCCAGCCATTCGCGCAGCAAGCTCGCTGCCCGCTCGCGCTCGTCAAGCATCATCAGGGCGCGAATCACTTCCTGGCGGGTCTGGACCGCTTCCGGCATCAGCGCGATGGCGCGGCTGTTGGCGACCAGGCCGTCGTGGACGCGCCCCAGTTCGAGCAGGGTCCGCGACAGGTTGTACCAGCCGCCGCCCATATCCGGCTGCAGGTCGATGGCCTGGCGCGCCGCCTCCTCGCTGGCGGTCAGCGCGCCCTTGCGGCGGTACAGCGTGCACAGGTTGTTGAGGGCCTGGGCCGTCGTTTCCGCGCTGGCCTCGGCGTCGATGACGCGCCGATAGCAGTCTGTAGCCTCGTCGAGATCGCCGCCGAGCAGATGGATGTTGCCGAGGTTGTTCCAGGCCCCCGGCTGCCGGGGCAAAAGGTCGAGCGAGTGCCGGATCAGCGCGATCGCTTCATCGACCCGGCCCTGCGCGTGGCGCAGAACGCCGAGGAAATGCAAGGCATCAGGCAGTGAAGGCGAGGTGGCAAGCACCGCCTCCAATCCGCGTTCCGCAGCATCGAGGTTGCCGTCGCGCAAGGCGGCGACCGCCTCTGCCAGCAGTTCGGCGGTGGTCATCCCCGCCGCCTCCGCTTTCCCGGGCAAGCCCTCAGGTCACCTTGCCCTTTTTCACATCCCACGCCATGCCGACCGGCGTTCCCGGTTTGCCCTTGGCATCCGTCGGCGTGTAGGAAAAGTCGATGTAGGCATAGTTGAGCGCCACTTCCTCGACCATCCCGCCGTCGCGGTCGCCAGCTACCTGAACCGAGGTGACCAGGATTTCCTTCATCGTGACCTTGAAGAAATCCTTCTGCTTGTCGCCGGCCTTGCGCGCCGTCAGCCAGGCCTGCTTGATGACCTTGCCCGTGGCGGCCTGCTTGGCCAGTTGCGGCGAGGCCTTGTCATAGAGATGTACGATATTGAGCGCACCGGGCTGCGGCTTGCCACTACCGCTGCCGCTCCCCCCTGGGGCCGGTGCCGAGGTCAGCCCCCAGTTCCAGGAAACGAGATCAATCTCGCCCTTGTGATCGACGTGCGTCGATTCGCCGTCGATACCGTCGAACTTGATATGAAAATCCATTGCCATGATGACACCTCCGTCAGCAGAACGTGTTGCCAATAAGGATCGATGCCCCAAGTGGACAGCGTCCGCGTGAAATCGATCCAATGATCATACACCTACAGATTACAATGTCATTGCAGCTACGCGATTAAACGCTGGCACCTCAACTCTCGTCGCCAAGCGAGAATTCGCGGATCCACGTGGCGCGGCGGTCGATCTGCGACCGGCGGTCAACGAGGACGGCGCCCTCGTTGGTCTGGTAGGGCGGCGGGCCGATACGGGTGCTGACACGACGATCCGGACCGCGCGGACGATCGCGCCCGATCTTTCCCGACGACGAAGAATCTTGATCCTTTTCCATGACGGCTCTCCGGAATGCCACGACCCATCATTATGCCACGATGCTATCCCGCGCGACCTCCTGAAAAACGCTAGAATCCCGCCCGCGGCAATTGCTACGGTCGCCTCCCTTTTTGGCCCTATTTTCAGAAGCGCATGTCCGACTATTCAGCCTCCTCCATCCGCGTCCTCAAGGACCTCGAACCCGTCAAGGAACGCCCGGGCATGTACACCCGGACGACCTGCCCGACCCACATCGTGCAAGAGGTCATCGACAATTCGGCCGACGAGGCGCTGGCCGGCTACGCCAAGAAAATTTCGGTCGCCATCGGCGCCGACGGGGTCATCGAGGTATCCGACAACGGCCGCGGCATCCCGGTTGAAATCCACCCGGAAGAAGGCCGTCCAGCGGTCGAGCTGGTCTTCTGCAAGCTGCACGCCGGCGGCAAGTTCAACAAGAAGGAATCGGGCAACGCCTACCGCTTCTCGGGTGGCCTGCATGGCGTCGGCGTGTCGGTCACCAACGCGCTATCGACGCGGCTGGAAGTTGAGATCAAGCGCGGCGGCGGTATCCATCACATCGCCTTTGGCGCCGGCTTCGTCACCGAGCCGCTGACCCGCATCGGCGATTGCGGCCAGCGCAACACCGGCACCACGGTGCGCATCTCGCCCGATCCCAAGTATTTCGACTCGCCCAAGGTCAATCTCGGCCAGCTCGAACACCTGCTGCGTTCGAAAGCCGTGCTGATGCCCAACGTCACGGTCGAACTGGACATCGAAGGCCAGGACAAGAAAATCTGGTGCTACCAGAACGGCATGGCCGATTACCTGAACGAAATGATGGTCGGCACACCGGTGGCGCCGATTTTTGTCGGTGAAAAGCACGTTGAAACCGCCAACGGCTTTGCCGTCGGCGAAGGCGCCACCTGGGCACTGGCCTGGTTCGAGGAAGGCGGCGGCAAGCCGGAAAGCTACGTGAACCTGATCCCGACGCTGGACGGCGGCACCCACGAGGCTGGGCTGAAGGCCGGCGTCTTCGAGGCGATCAAGACCTTCGCCGAACATCACGCCATCCTGCCGGCCAAGGTCAAGCTGGCCCAGGAAGACGTCTGCGGCCGGATGACCTACCTGCTCTCGGCCAAGGTGCTCGACCCACAGTTCCAGGGCCAGACCAAGGAAAAACTGACCAGCCGCGACGCCTACAAACTAGTTTCGCAGATGGTGCGCGACCCCTTCGAACTATGGCTGAACAGCCATGCCGATTTCGGCAAGAAAATCGCCGAACTGGCCGTCAAGGCGGCGCAGAACCGAATGAAATCGACCCAGAAGGTCGAGAAGAAAAAATCTTCCGGCATCGCCACCCTGCCCGGCAAGCTGACCGATTGCGAATCCGACGACATCGCCCGCAACGAGGTCTTCCTGGTCGAGGGCGACTCGGCCGGCGGCTCGGCCAAGCAGGGCCGCGACAAGGAAACCCAGGCCGTGCTGCCGCTGCGCGGCAAGGTACTCAACACCTGGGAAGTCGACCGCGACCAGCTGTTCAAGAACAACGAAGTCCATGACATTTCCGTGGCCATCGGGGTCGACCCGCACGGCATCGAGCAGATCGACAGCATTGACGTCTCCGGCCTGCGCTACGGCCGCATCATTGTGATGTCCGACGCCGATGTGGATGGCTCGCACATCCAGGTCCTGCTGTTCACGCTCTTCCTCAAGCATTTCCCGGCCCTGATCGAGCGCGGCCATATCCACGTCGCGCAGCCGCCGCTGTTCCGCGTCGACGTCGAGGCCCGGGGCCACACCCGCAAGGTCTATTGCCTGGACGAAGCCGAAAAGGAACAGACGCTGCAGAAACTGGCAGACGAGGGCATTTCGGAAAACAAAATCACCGTCTCCCGATTCAAAGGCCTTGGCGAAATGAACCCTGACCAGCTCTGGGAAACCACGCTCTGCCCGGACACCCGCCGTCTGGTGCCGTTCCAGGCCGACCGCGAGACGATCAAGCAGATGACTGCCACCTTCACGCTGCTGATGGGCAAGGGCGAAGCCGCCGGTCGCCGTGCCTGGATGGAGAAAGACGGCGGTCTGGTCGAGGCGGATGTCTGAGGCCGGCTACCTGACGACGCGCAGGCCGTCAGCGTAGTCGCGGGAGTATTGCGAACTGGCCAGGTCAAGTACCTGGGCGATCCGCTCGCTGCTCGTCGCTACATTCTGGACGGCCATGTCGTCGCCTTTGCCTGCCACCCCGAGACGGCTGATGGCGCTGTCGAAAAATATCCACTGCATTCTGGCCAGCCCGATGGCATCGCGGCTGGCTGATGAATTCTCGCGAGCCGTTGCCAGTTCGTCCAGGCCAGTGGCAAATTCCTTGCGAGCTTGTTCGATGTCGACAATCACCCCCTGCGAACGATTACCGCTCTGAGCCAGCAGGTAAAGGCGCGCCAGACGCTGGGACAGCATGTTGAGGCGCGATGACAGATCAAGCAGGCGGCCGACCGGCGCTTCGCCTTCGGCTTCGATCAACATGCTCAGCTTGCCGGTGTGAAGCATCATTTCGTCGGCCAACTGATTGACGCGCTCGGTGCTGGCCGGGCTGGGTGCATGGTGCAAGGCCGTGCGCATTTCCTGCCAGACTGTCCCACTGCGGTTGAACACGCGCTGGACACCGGGCTTTCCGGCATAGCGCCCAAGCCGTCCGAATTCGGCATCAACCTCGCGCATGGAGGCATCGATCTGCTGCATGGCCTGCGGGGCATTCAATCCCATGCCGGCCTGCTGGTAAAGCTTGGCCAGCCGCTGCGACTGCATGCGCAGGCGACCGGCACTGACGATATCGCGTGAAATCTGACCGGCATCCGCATTGCTGCCGGCCTGCGCCACCGCGTGGGAAACGGAGGTGGCAAATAGAATGACAAGCAGCAGAACGGCTTGAACAGACCTGGGAACGACACGAATTCGAAGCATCCTGAAACAATGTGAGTAGTTGGCGGAGGCGCATTGGAACACCCAAATATGTCACGCCCTTTACAAGCGCACGGCTTGACCTATCATTCGCCCCACCATGCCCGACGCTTCCCCCCGCATCCTCTCCGTCATCCCGCCGATGACGCAGCTCAACACGCCCTACCCGGCGACCGCCTACCTGACCGGTTTCCTGCGCTCGCGCGGCTTTCACGCCGAGCAGACCGACCTGGCGCTGGCTTTGGTTCTGGAACTGCTGTCCCCGGCCGGCCTGCCCAAGCTCAAGACGGCAGCCGAGGCCATTCCGCCAAAGAAGCGTTCGAACACGCTGAAGACCTTCCTCAATCAGTACGACCGCTACCTGGCCAGCATCGTCCCTGCCATCGCGCTGCTCCAGGGTCGCGACGGGTCGATTGCCCACCGCATCTGCAGCCGCGCCTTCCTGCCCGAGGGGCCGCGCTTCGCGTCGCTCGACAACTACATCGACGAAGACGGTGGCGACCCGCTGGCCTGGGCCTTCGGCTCATTGGGCGTGCAGGACAAGGCACGCCACCTGGCCACCCTTTACCTGGACGACCTGGCCGACGTGATCCGCGAGGCCGTCGACACCCGCTTCGAGTTCGTCCGTTACGCCGAATCGCTGGCCCAGAGCCAGGCCAGCTTCAATCCGCTAGCCACCGCGCTGGCCGCGCCGCCAACGCTGGTCGACACCACTTTGCAAATTTTGGCAAAAAAAGCCATCGACCGTAGCATTCCGGACATCGTGCTGATTTCCGTGCCCTTCCCCGGCTCGGTCTATGCCGCCTTCCGGATCGCCCAGACGATCAAGGCCAAATACCCCAAAATCGTCACCGTACTCGGCGGCGGCTACGTCAATACCGAGTTGCGCGAACTCGCCGAGCCGCGCGTCTTCGACTACTTCGACTACGTCACGCTCGATGACGGCGAGAAGCCGCTGCTCGCGCTGTTCGAACACATTGCCGGCCAACGGCCAAGGCTCAACCTCCTCCGCACCTTCACCCGGGTCGACGGGCAGGTCCGTTACTTCAACAGCAGCGAGCCCGACATCCCTTTCGAGGAGGTTGGTACGCCGACCTGGGACGGCCTGCCGCTCGACCGCTACCTGTCGCTGCTCGACATGCTCAATCCCATGCACCGGCTGTGGTCCGACGGGCACTGGAACAAGCTGACCGTCGCCCACGGCTGCTACTGGAAGAAATGCAGCTTCTGCGACGTCAGCCTCGACTACATCGGCCGCTACGACGCGGCCAGCGCCAGCACGACGGTCGACCGCATCGAGCGCATCGTCGCCGAGACCGGCCACAGCGGCTTCCATTTCGTCGACGAAGCCGCCCCGCCCAAAGCCCTGCGCGCCCTGGCCGAGGAGTTGCAGCGGCGCAACCGGGCGATTTCCTGGTGGGGCAACATCCGCTTCGAAAAATCCTTCACGCCGGAGCTTTGCCTGCAACTCGCCGACAGCGGCTGCATCGCCGTCTCCGGCGGCTTGGAGGTCGCTTCCGACCGGCTACTCGATTTGATGAAGAAAGGCGTCTCGGTCGACCAGGTGGCCCGCGTCACCCGCGCCTTCACGGACGCCGGCATCCTGGTCCACGCCTACCTGATGTACGGCTTCCCGAC
>Ga0075163_10011822_pt1 | contig 11366 bp, 10 predicted proteins | sample JI1023141ADNA_FD_71478 | JGI IMG/M metagenome (GOLD analysis project Ga0075163, IMG submission 71478) | Wastewater effluent complex algal communities from Wisconsin, to seasonally profile nutrient transformation and Carbon sequestration -... | ecosystem: Engineered > WWTP > Effluent > Algae... | reverse complement strand
GATCGCGGCGTTGCAACTCCTCGAGTTACGGGGAGTAGCCCGTCGTCGTTGCGCCTTGCGCTCGGCGCGCCTCGACGCCCGCAACCCATCATCTCCTCCGCGGCGAGGTACTAGTACGAGCCTCGCCGCACGCCAACGCCTCGGCGGCGGGGACCAGCCCCGCCGCGCTCCCCATTCGAGCGGTCCCGCCTCCAACTCGCCGGCTGCTCCCCCCGGACGCCGGCTCCACCCGACCGCCTGGAGCGCTGCGGATCCCCCCGGCTCCGCAGCGCCCCGCCCTCTGTCACGCCCCCGCCGTCACGCTGTTTCTTTGTGATCCTTCTGTACGGCCGACGCGAACAGGCCCTTGGGCCCCTGCATCTCCGTGTACTCGACGGGCTGGCCCTGGGCCAGCGTCCGGAAGCCCTCGCCGGTGATCGCCGAGTAGTGCACGAACACATCCCGCCCGTCCTCGGAGCGCGAGATGAACCCGTAGCCCTTGGCGTCGTTGAACCACTTCACTGTTCCGTTCGCCATCGTTACTCCTCCAGGTCGTCCTCACGGCCGTCGGGTCAGCCGTCAGTCTCGTTTCATCACGGCTCGGAGGACTTCTCAACGCGGTGTTTTGAAAACCCGTCCGCGCATTGGAATTGTGCGCTACCGGTGGAACGCGCCGTGCCTGCGACACCGCCGGCGCGGCCGGCGACGCGCGGCGACGCACGGCGCGCTCCACCGCGATGCCCCGTCGGCCCATGCCCGCCCCGCGCTGCCGGTGACGTCGGTCAGCAGGCGTGATCGACGCGCCAGCGCACCGCGCCGGCGCCGCCGAGGTCGAGCTGCTCGCCGTCGCCGATCGCGTGGACGCGCACGCTCTTGCCGCCGACCGCGATGCCGTTGGTCGACGCCGCGTCGATCATCCACACGCGGCCGGCGATCTCGATCACCAGCACGTGGACCCGCGAGATCCGCTCGAGCGCCAGCGAGCGCGCGCCGGCGGTGTCACACCGGCTGTAGCGCCCGAGCAGGAGCCCGCGCCGCAGCGCCTCGGCGCCGACGTCGATCACGTCGCGACCCAGCCGCGACGACAGCTCGAACTGGCCGATCCGCGCCTCGCCGCCGTCGACCGCGGCGATCCGCGCGCGGGCCGGGCCGCGCACCGCGGTGATCACCGAGGCGCCGACCGGCGCCGGCTTGACCGAGGTGTCCTCGACGTTGGTGCCCTCGGCGAAGCCGCGGCGCTGGCGCTGCCAGCGATCGGGCTCGGCGTCGCGCTCGTCGACGTAGATCCGCTCGGGCAACAGCGCCAGCGCGCTCTCGAGCTCGCGCGGCCACTCGTCGCCGCCGGTCGGGAAGCACAGGAGCAGGTAGCGCCCGACCATCACGAAGGCCGGGCCCAGCGCGGTCGCCGCCTCGAGCATGCGGCCGGCCTCGTCGATGAAGCCGGTGCCGGTGCGCAGATCGACCAGCCGGTAGCGCACGTCGGCGCCCCCCGGCCCGCCCCAGTCGGTGGCCGGCTCGACGATCACCACCAGGTGGCGCAGCGACAGCGCGGCGTCGCCGTCGAGGAACAGATCGCACTGGCCGTGCCGCCCGACGAGCCCGACGTTGATCGCGCCCGGCTTGGCCGCGATCCACATCGAGCCGGCGACCCGATCGCGCTGGGTGTCGATCGCCACCACGGCGACGCCGACGTCGCGCGCCGCCGCCAGCGTGGCGTGGACGTCACGCCAGCACATCGCGATCAAGGGCAACGGGCGTGGCTTGTCGCCGCGGGCCCGCGGCCCCACCATCGCCATCGTCCGCAGGTTGCCGGCGCCCGCTCGATCTTGCCCGTCGGCCAGCTCGATCACCCGCGTCCGCATGAACCTCAGTCTACCCGCCTTCGGGCCGCCGTCCAAGTAGGCGGATCTCGTATGATCTTGCCAGGTCAGGCCGCGCCGTCATCGAGATAGCCAAAGAATGTCGACATCTGCCGGCGCTGGCCGGCCGGCATGAACTCGAAGTTGCGGCCGCGGTCGATGATCTCCCAGAAGTCCTTCGACTCGACCCGCTCGAGCTGCTCGCGGATCGCCCGCAGCCGGTCGGGCGGCTCGCCGCGCATGTCGTCGGCGATGCGGCGGGCCAGCGCGTCGGCCCCGGCCCCCAGGTAGAAGCACGCCAGCTTCACCTGGGCCTTGCGGATGCCGACCAGGCCGCCCTCCTGGCGCTTGGCGCGCAGCGGCTGATCGAGCTCGAGGAACTGCCCGAGCAGCGCGTCGCCGCCGCGGTGGCTGTGGGCCAGCTCGCACAGCGCGCCGACGTCGTACGCGACGGTCTCGGTGATGAAGCCGAGCTGCAGATCGTAGCTGGTGCGGCCGTAGTAGATCATGTGGCCGACCGCCTCTAGCGCGATCTCGTCCTCGCCGCGCTTGATCATCGCCTCGACCAAGAGCCGGTACTGGTTGAGGACGTTGTACGCGGTGCGCACCGCCTTGGCGTTGATGGTGGCGCGCAGGTACGAGTTCATGAACCGGAACACCAGCCGCACCACCTCGCGATCGCCCTTGGCCGCGGCGGCCTCGCCGACGTAGCGGGTGTCGATCGCCACCAGGTAGTTGATGTCGGGCATCGCGCCCTGCGCCTCGTTGTAGATGCCGAGGTACTGGCGTAGCGCCTTCCACTCGACCCAGGTGCGGCGGGCCTCGAGGTCGCGCAGCGACTCGGGGTCCATCGCGACGAAGTCGGGGTTGTCGCGGATGGTCGGCCCGATCGCGAACCACGCGGTCGGCGCCGAGGTCTTGTGGGTCAGGTAGCCGACGACGAAGTCCTTGAGCGCGTCGACCGCGCGGCTGGCGATGATCTTGTCCTTGCCCGAGATCGAGTTCGACGTGATGTCGGTCAGCTCCTCCATCGCCGCCAGCACCTCGCCCTGCGACGCCACCGCGCGCGCGGCGTCGTGGGTGGTGACCGCGGCCTCGACGGTGTCGACCGCCTGCTCGCGGATGCGGGCGACGATGCTCGACGGCTCGAGGAACCGGAACACGTACGCGAAGTACGGCAGCATCACCACCAGGCCCAGCGTCGTGAACACCAGCATCGCGACGATCGCCACCTGCGGCACGAACGTCGACTTGACCGCCATCGACAGCCACACGCCGCACACGCAGGCCACGACGAAGTACGCCATCACCGCGACGTTGACCTTGTCGCGCAGGAACATCTGGGCGACGCCGGTGTAGCGCTCGCTCGACAGCTGCACGATGATCGACACCACCGTGATCACGATGCCGAGCACCGCCGCGATCATCGCGGCCAGCGATGGCAGCGCGTCGGTGATCATGTCCGACTGGAAGTGGAAGTAGCCGCCGACGCCGTGGTCGCTGTCGGCCAGGTAGAACCCGGCGAACAAGGTCAGCGACACCGCGGCCAGGAGGACGACCGGCCACAGCCACAGGCGACGACTGCTCATGAGGCGCGCGAGTGTAGCGTGGGCGGGTCGGCTCACGGCAGGAGCGCGGCCGGCACCTGCCCCGGCGTCGGCGCGGTGTAGGCGGTCGTGTCCCAGGTCATGCCGAGCAGCTCGCTGGTCTCGTCGTGGCCGGCGACGCCGTTGCCGGTGCCGGCCTGGGTCTCGACGGTGGCCGACTCGAGCGCGATCCGCTTGGTCGACTTGGCCGCGCCGGGCGCGGACTGGGTCGGCAGGGTGTTGGCGTCGGTGGCGTAGGCGCCCGTGACGCTGTCGGCGTCGGGGCCGTCGATCCCGATGCCGCTCTTGTTGGCCAGCAGGTTCGCGGCCGACGGCGTGCCGACGATCATGATGTCGACGTCGGTGACCTTGTCGGCCGCGCCGTCCCAGTGGAACAGCACCACCGGCTCGCCGGCGTTGGTGAGCGTCGCGGTGCCGGTCGTCAGCACGGTCATCGTCGCCGAGGCCACCGAGTAGGTCGGCGTGATCGCCGGGTAGGTCGCGGTGAAGTTGGCGGCAGTGTCGAGCGCGACGGTGACCACGCCGTGGGCCGGGATCGATGCGCCCGCCGGGAACTTCGCGATGAAGTCGGTGGTGTCGGCGGTGACCGCGGCGACCCCGGCCGGCAGCCGGAAGTACTGCGACGCGTCGCTCAGGTAGAAGTTCGCCAGGTCGACCGCGGCCGCCGTCGGGTTGACGATCTCGACGAACTCGCCGCCGGTCGGCGTCAGCACGACCTCCGACAGCAACAGCGAGGTGATCACCGGCGGCGGCCCGTCGATCGGCGGCGCGGCGTCGATCGGCGGCGGCGCGTCGATCGCGGCGGCGTCGATGGCGGCGGCGTCGACCACCCGCGCGTCGATCACCGCGGCGTCGGGGGCCGGGCCCGGGCCGTCGGGGTTCGCCGCGTCGGTCGCGGCGGCGTCGACGGTCCGGCCGTCGGGGGACGACGTCGGCGCGTCGACCGGCTGCTCGCTCGAGCCCGACGCGCAAGCAGCGGTGGCGACCAGGACGGACAGGACGAGGCGCATGGCTCGCGAGTACCAGCCGCCACCGCCGCTGGCAATCGAGATCCGACGACGTTCGTGCAACATGTAGCCTCGGTGCGTACCCGCGGGCAACGATGGTATACACGCCCACGGTTCTTGCAGTTGTGCCCTCGCACGCCGCGCAAAGGAGTTACCCGTGACCCGTGATCTGATGGACGAGCGCCGCAGCGCGCTCGAGGACGAGTTCTTCCACAAGCAGGACCAGCAGAAGCTGGCGGCGATGAAGGACAAGCTGTCGGCGCAGGCGACCAAGGAGGAGCTGCGCAAGGTCTCCGGCATGACCGACGAGGCCGTGCTCGACAAGCTGGTGGCGCTCGGCCTCTCGGGCAAGACCGTCGCCGCGCTGTCGCTGGTGCCGCTCATCACCGTCGCCTGGGCCGACGGCGCGATCCAGGACAACGAGCGCGACGCGATCCTGCACGGCGCGGCCGGCAAGGGCATGGAGGCCGGCACCGACGGCCACGAGCTGTTGTCGAGCTGGCTCGCCAAGAAGCCCGACGACTCGCTGTTCGAGGCGTGGGAGGGCTACATCAAGAGCCTGCTGGCGCAGCTCAACGACGAGCAGACCCGGCTGCTGAAGAAGCAGGTCGTCAACTTCGCCAGCCTGGTCGCGGGCTCGGCCGGCGGCTTCCTCGGCGTGGGCAAGGTCTCGGGCAGCGAGCAGAAGGCGCTGGCCCGGATCGAAGCGGCGTTCGCGAAGTGAGTGCGGCCGCCGCGCGCTGGCTCGGCAAGACCGGCGTGCGGGTGTCGCCGCTGGCGCTCGGCTGCATGTCGTTCGGCGGCGACGCCGACGAGGCCACCAGCGCCGCGCTGTACGGCCGCGCCCGCGACGCCGGGGTGACGTTCTTCGACACCGCCGACGTCTACAACCACGGCCGCTCCGAGGAGTTCCTCGGACGGCTGACCGCCGGCGCGCGCGACGAGCTGGTGATCGCGACCAAGGCGTACTTCCCGACCGGCCCCGACGGCAACGCCCGCGGCACGTCGCGCTACCACCTGGTGCGCGCGTGCGAGGCCAGCCTGCGCCGGCTCGGCCGCGATCACGTCGACGTCTACTACCTGCACCGCTGGGACGACCGCACCGATCTCGACGAGACGCTGCGCGCGATGGACGACCTGGTGCGCGCCGGCAAGGTGCTGTACCCGGCGTGCTCGAACTTCGCGGCGTGGCAAGTGGCGCGGGCGCTCGGCGTCGCGGCGCTGCACCGGCTGGCGCCGCTGGTGGCGCTGCAGCCGATGTACAACCTGCTCAAGCGCCAGGCCGAGGTCGAGCTGTTGCCGATGGCCGCGGCGCTGGACGTGGCGGTGGTGCCGTACAGCCCGACCGCCGGCGGCCTGTTGACCGGCAAGTGGGGCGTCGCGAAGCGTCCGGATTCCGGACGGATGACCGCGAACGCGATGTACCAGACCCGCTACGCCGACCCGGCCTACCTGGCGGCGGCCGACGGCCTGACCGCGATCGCCGGCGAGCTGGGCGTGGCGCCGGCCGCGCTGGCGGTGGCGTGGGTCGCGGCCCACCCGGCGGTGACGTCGGTGTTGCTCGGCGCCCGCGACGTGGCGCAGCTCGACGAGCTGTTGACCGCGACCGCGATCGCGATGCCGCCCGCGCTGCGCGCGCGGATCGGCGCGCTGACGCCCGAGCCGCCGCCGGCCACCGACCGCAACGAAGAGCGCAGCGCCGCCAACTACGGCGCGCGATGACCGCCGCCCGCGCGCTGCCCGCCGGGTACCGCGGGCTGGCCGAGCTCGACGCCGGCCTGGCGATCGGCGCGACCCGCGGCGGGCGGACGATCCGCGCGCAGGCGTTCGGCGCGGGCGGGCCGACGACGCTGGTGGTGGCCGGCGTCCACCCGATCGAGTGGATCGGCGTCGAGGTCGCGCGGGCGCTGGCCGCCGCGCTGGCCGCCGCGCCGCCGCCGGATCGCCGCGTCGTGATCGTGCCGGTGCTCAACCCCGACGGCTACGCCGCGGTCGAGGCCGATCTGCGCGCCGGGCGGCGGCGCTGGCACCGCACCAGCGGCCGCGACGGCCGCAGCCTCGGCGTCGATCTCAACCGCAACTTCCCGATCGCCCACCGCGCGCCGCCGGCGTGGTGGCGCGGCCTGCCCCACGGCGGGGCCGCGCCGTGGAGCGAGCCCGAGACCCGCGCGCTGGCGGCGATCGTCGAGGATCCCCGCTGGGCGCCGATCGATCGCGCGGTGTCGCTGCACGCGTTCGGCCGGGTGATCCTGCTGCCGTGGGCCCACCGCCGCGCGCGCCCGCCGCGCTACCGCGAGCTGCGGGCGCACGCCGAGGCGATCGCCGCGCGCATGCCCGAGCGCTACCGGGTGTGGCAGGCCGGGCGCGTGCCGCCGGGCGGCCTGGCGGGCCTCGAGCTCGACTGGCTCACCAGCCGCGGCGCGCTGACGCTGCTGGTCGAGTGCACCGGCGGCGGCTTCGGGCTCACCGCGCCAGCCACCTGGACGTCGCCCTTCGCCTGGTACAACCCCGCCGACGGCGCCGCCCGCGCCGCGCCGATCGCCCGCGCGCTCGAGCCGTTCGTCCGCGGCGCGTGAGCGCGGCGCGCGGGCCGGCGACGCGCGCTCTGGAACTCAATACGTCGCTTCGAGCAAGAGCAGGTTGGCGCGCGGCCGGCGGCGGAAGCGGCGCGGCGGGAGCTGCGCGTCGGCGACGGCCTCGGCGCGGAGCGGCGCGCTGTCGCGGTCGTCGGTCGTCGCCAGCGCGGCGCGCCACGCGCTCGCCTGGGTCGGATCGTCGGCCGCGGCGGCGGCGCGCGCCCCCCACAGCATGAGCTGGCCGCGGCGGTACGGCAGCGTCTCGTGCACCAGCCCGGCGGCGGCGTGGGTCTGCGCCGCGCGCCAGTGCCCCTGGGCCAGCGCGGTCCACAGCATCGCCAGGCGCAGCGACGGATCGCGCGGCGCCAGCGCGATGGCCTCGTCGAGCGCGACCCCGATCGCCGCGACGTCGTGGGTCGACTGCTCGATCGCCATCGCGCGCGCCACGGCGTCGGTGGCGGCGGCGCGCGGCCGGGTCGGCCCCGGCGCGACCGCGATCCCGGCGGCCGCGGGGATCGCCGCGCCCAGCTCCCACGCGCCGGGCACGCCGTCCCAGGCGAGCGTCAGCGTGGTCCACGCCCCGTCGCCGACCGGCGCGGCGGCGGCGCCCAGCGTCACCTGGTTGCGGGCCGGCTCGACGACGACGCTGTGCACCTGGCACGGCTGCGCCAGCACCGCGCCGAGCTGGCGCGGCACCGTCGGCGCGTCGGGATCGCAGCGATCGGTCAGCATCGCGACCAGCGCGTCGACGTCGGCGCCGCCGGCGCGTCGCGCCTGCGCGATCAGCGCGGCCAGCCGCAGCTCGCGGCGATCCGAGTGCAGCGCCCACGCCGGCGTCGCCGTGACCTCACCCGCGGCCATCGCCGGATCGCGGTAGCGGTTGGCCACGATCAGGTGATCCTCGCCGGGCCGCGGCGCGACCACGGCGACGCCGCCGCGGTGCAGCTCGAACGAGCGCGCCGTGCCCTCGCGCCACGACGACACCGCCAGGCCCCAGGTCGACGCCGACGCGCGCGCCCGCAGCAGCCGCTCGACGTCGGCCAGCGTCTCGGCCTGCATCGCCAGGCCGTGCACCAGATCGACGACGGTGGCGCCGTCGAAGCCGACCTCGCGGTGGAAGCGGGTGTGGCTGGTGAACGTCAGCCCGGCCTCGTTCCACACCGTCACCACCGGCGTGTCGCCGCCGCGCGTCGTGATGAACGCGTAACGCTGGCCGCCGGTCGGGTGACACACCACCACCGCCGGCGCCGCGTCCCACACGCCGATGCCGGGGAAGTCGAAGTTGCGCGCGTGGCGGAGCGCGCCGTCGGCGGCCGCCGCGCCCCAGACGATCGCCGTCGAGCACGCCGGCTGCGCCGCGATCGTCGCCAGCCGCTCGGCCGGGCGCGCGAAGCGGCCGACGCCGAGCCGCGCGGCCACGCCGACGACGTTCTGGAACAGATCCATCACCGCGAGGTAGCGCGACCACGCCGCCGGGCGGCCGGTCGCGGCGAGGAACGCGCGGCTGCGCTCGACCAGCGCCGGCGGCCGCGCCGCCTCGAGCCGCGCCAGCAACAGCTCGGCCGCGCCGCGGATCGCGACGCGCGCCGCCGGCCGCAGCGGCGCCGGCACGTCGCCGGCCAGCATCTGCCCGGGCAGATCGCGGTAGTGCTCGATGGTGGCGTCGGCGCCGCCGGTGGCGGCCAGGAGCGCGCCGTGCTGGCGGCCCATCTCGGCTTGCGTGCCGGCGACGCGCGCGATCCACAGCGGACGGGGGACGGGGGTCATGGGGCTCCTCGCGACGGACGGGTTGAGCGGGACGGGCGCCGCGCCGAGCGGCGCGACGGCGGGGGGACGATCAGCGGCGCCAGCACCTGGCGCCACAGCTCCTCGACCGCGACCGCCGGCGCGCCGCTGCCGGTGACCGCGGCGACGATCGTGCCGTCGAGCACGGTCAGCACCAGGTCGACGATGCGCTCGGGGTCGCACGGCGCGACCACGCCGCGCTCGACGCCGGCGCGCAGCCGGGCCACCAGATCGGCGCGCAGCACCTGCCCGGCCGCGCGGCTGCGCGCGAGCAACAGCTCGGGCTCGGCGTCGCCGGCGGCCCACAGCTGGAACAGCAGGATCACCAGGTCGCGGCGCTCGCGCTGGTACGCGACGGTCGCGCGGGCCAGCTCGCCGAGCGCCTCGACCGGGTGATCGATCGGCGCCAGCCGCGCCGCGATGTGCACCGCGTACGCGCGGTAGACCTCCTCGACCGCCGCCAGCAGCAACCCCGACAGGTCGCGGAAGTAAAAGTAGAGCGTCGGCCGCTTCACGCCCAGCGCGGTGGCCAGCTCGCTCATCGTCAGCCGCCCGAGCCCGCGGGTGCGCATCAGCTCGAGGGTCTGCGCCACGAGGGCGGTGCGGCGGGCGGCGTCGAAGGTCCGGGCCATAAGCTGACAGTTCGTCAGCCTATTCATTCACTGACACGATGTCAAGGAACCCCGACGCAGCGCGCACAGGGAAGGTCGGCTCCACCCGGCTCGTATTCGTTGTGTCGGAATTCCCGGCGTCCAGCGGTCGGGGTCTGCCGGGGATTTCCTGGCGCCACGTCCGTATCTCTCGCAGCTGGTTCGTGTAACCTCCGAGCGCCAATGGCCGAGTCGCGGCTCCGTTCCCAGGGTGATGACGAGGTGGTCCTCGAGCGGCCTCAGGATTCGCGCGTCGCGATCCCGGTGTTCCACACGCAGAGCCAGTGCGCTGGCGCCGCCGCCGCCTACCTGTTGCGGCGGATCGCGTACCGCGCGGGCGCCTACGCCCCGGGCATCCAGGAGTACGTGTTCTTCGAGCTGTCGAACCACACGGTCGCCGGCGCCTCGATCGACGCGGTCCAGCGCTGGTTCGGCGCCAAGGTCGGCGACCTGCAGGAGATGGGCTACCGGCTGAACGCGCGTCGCGTCGCCGAGCCCACCTCGACGATCCTCGAGTGGGTCAAGGAGGGGCGCGGCTTCCGCGGCGCGCTCATCCCGACCAACTTCCGCAAGCTGCACCCGACCGAGTCCGAGGACGTGCTCCACGCCGTCGCCGTCTCGGTCGACCGCCTCGAGCCCGGCGCCGACGAGCAGCTCGTCATGGTCGACCCGTGGCCCGGCGTCGCCAACGGCGCGCGCGACAAGGTCACCGTGCCGCCCATCCTCGAGTCCGCCCACCGCGACTACAAGTTCAACGCCATCATCTTCTACTGGGCCGGCTGGAGCTGAAACCTTTAGAGGGTCTTTCGCAAAGACCCTCCCCCGGCATTCGCCGGGGCCCCCTCCTGAAACGGCCCAGAGCGTGGCTCGCGAGGTTCGCGCGGTACTGACCGCCGACGTTGCGCGCGGATCGGGTGGCGATCATCCATGTCAGGTGAAGCGATCCATTGCGGTGTGGCATCCAAGCTGGTTCGCCGTCGTCGCGTGGAACCTCCGCTCGGGCCGCAGGTGGTGGTGATCTAGCTGGACCGCGCGAGGAGGCCCAGGGGCAAGGCGACGGTGGGGCCCAGGGTGGGGAGGAGGGTTCGTCGACCGATGGCATTTCGTCGGGAGGTGCGGCGGTACCTGTACGTGAGGGCGTTGGGGGGGACCGGCAACGAAGCCCATGGGCCCCGCAGCCGGTCCGGTGGATCGAGTGCTAGAGTCCGCCGCGATGAGTTCCGATAGCTTTGGCGCAAAGTCCGACCTCCAGATCGGCTCCCAGACGTACCGCATCTACCGCCTCGACGCCGTCGCGAAGGCCGGCGTCGGCGACCTCGCCACCCTGCCCTACTCGCTGCGCATCTTGCTCGAGAACTTGCTGCGCTACGAGGACGGCAAGACGGTCAGCCGCGCCGACATCGCCGCGGTCGCGTCGTGGAACCCGGCCAAGCGCGAGGACTACGAGGTGCAGCTGCGCCCCGCCCGCGTGCTGATGCAGGACTTCACCGGCGTCCCCGCGGTGTGCGACCTCGCCGCGATGCGCGACGCGTTCGCCAAGCTCGGGCTCGATCCCACCCGGATCAACCCGCTCAAGCCCGCCCACCTCGTCATCGATCACTCGGTGCAGGTCGACGTCTACGGCTCGCCGCAGGCGTTCGGCAAGAACGTCGGCCTCGAGTTCGAGCGCAACACCGAGCGCTACACCTTCCTGCGCTGGGGCCAGCAGGCGTTCGACGACATGAAGGTCGTCCCGCCCGGCACCGGCATCGTCCACCAGGTCAACGTCGAGTACCTCGCCGGCGTCGTGTGGACCGAGCAGAAAGACGGCGTCACCGAGGCGTTCCCCGACTCGCTGGTCGGCACCGACTCGCACACCACGATGGTCAACGGCCTGGGCGTCATGGGCTGGGGCGTCGGCGGC
>Ga0075163_10011821_pt1 | contig 11366 bp, 8 predicted proteins | sample JI1023141ADNA_FD_71478 | JGI IMG/M metagenome (GOLD analysis project Ga0075163, IMG submission 71478) | Wastewater effluent complex algal communities from Wisconsin, to seasonally profile nutrient transformation and Carbon sequestration -... | ecosystem: Engineered > WWTP > Effluent > Algae... | reverse complement strand
TACCCGAGCCGCGCGCGCCACGCCGGGTTGGTGAACACCAGTCGTCCGTCCATCGCCGCTGCATGAACGAGCGCCTCCGTCCTGTCCAGCCCTGCGGCGAGCTCGGCGCGCGCCGACGCCGCCGCTTCGCGCTCGGCCATGAGCGCGCGGACCTCCTTGCGGAGCTCGAGCTGGGCCACGATCTGGCGCGCGAGCGTCCGCACCGCCGCGGTCTCCGGGGCCGTGAACGCGCGCGGCGCCCGATCGATCACGCAGAGCGTCCCGATCGCGTGGCCGCTCGGCGTGACGAGGCGCGCGCCGAGGTAGGACCTTATGTGGGGCGCGGACGTCACGAGGGGGTTGTCGGCGAAGCGCGTGTCAGCAAGGGCGTCGGGCACGACCATGACGTCGTCGGGGCCCGCGATGGTGTGGGCGCAGAAGGCGATCTCACGGGAGGTCTCGACGACGTTCAGCCCGACCCGCGCCTTGAACCACTGGCGCGATTCATCGACGAGGCTGACGAGCGCGATCGGCGTCCGGCACACCTGGGCCGCCAGTGCGACGAGCTCGTCGAACGCGCTCTCCGGCGCCGTGTCGAGCACCTGGTACTCGCCCAGCGCCTCGACGCGCGCGCGCTCGTCCGCGGGTGGCGTCATTCGGGCGCGCCGTTCGGCGCTCCGAGGCGCGCGATCTCCGCGTCCAGCGACGCGAGGATCGGCGCGCACACGTCCCTCAGCTCGGCGCCTCCATCCCCGGGCCCCACCCCGGCGTCGCGCGCTCTCTCGAGCGCGACCTCGAGGGCCGCGGCACACGCGCTGACATGATCGAGGCCGTGGCAGCCCGCCGTCCCGGCGATCCGATGCGCCTTCCTGTGTGCCGCCTCGAGGGTGTCCGTCGCGAGCGCCGCCGAAGCGCGCGCCACGTCGTCGGCGAGCGCACGCACGAGCGCCGGCAGGCCTTCGAGGTAGCGCAGCCGAAGCTCGCGGGTCACCCGCTCGATGTCGTCCTCGCGAGCCACGGTCCTCGACGACGGCTTGCAAGCTCGGGGCCCACGAGCGGCGGTGCGCGCGGCGAGTTGCTCAGCGCGCATGGACCCCGGACTCCGCCGCCGCGCGCAGCCGCGACCGCTCTCCCTCGACCGTGAGCAGCTGCCGCAGCCCGGCCGAGTCGATGGGCTTGCCGTACAAGGCGTCGAGACCGGCCTCGAAGAACCGGTTGCGGTCGTCGTCGCTCGCCGTCGCGGTGAGCGCGACGACGTACTGACGCCTCCCGACCCCGTCCGACGCGCGCAGTCGTCGAACCACCTCGTCTCCGGCCATCTTCGGCATCCGGAGGTCGAGGAGAGCAAGGTCGAAGGCCTCGGACGAGAGCGCGGACCAAGCGGCCTCGCCGTCTGCGACGCACGTGACGTCCTGCCCGAGGCTCCGCAGCATGAGCGCGAGCACCTGTCGGTTCACCGGGTTGTCCTCCGCGAGGAGGATCCTCATTCGCGGGAGCTCCGCGCGAGGTTCGGCGGCGGCCGGCTCCGCCGCCAGCCGCAACGGGATCTCGAACCAGAAGAGCGCACCCTCTCCTGGCGTGCTCTCGGTGCCGATGGTGCCGCCCATGAGCGTCGTCAGGGCGTGACAGATCGCGAGGCCGAGGCCCGTGCCGCCGAACCGAGGGGCGATCGTCTCGTCGGCCTGCTCGAACCGCTCGAACAGCTGGTCGCGCTGCTCCGCGGTGAAGCCGATCCCGGTGTCGCGAACCTCGACGCGGAGCGTACCCCCGTCGGGCGTGGCGTCGCGCAGGGTCACCGTCATCGTCACGCTCCCCTTGTCGGTGAACTTCACGGCGTTGCCGACGAGGTTCGTGACGAGCTGGTGGACGCGCTTCGTGTCGAGCATCGCGTGCTCGGGTAGCTCTGCGCCGAACACGAGGTCGAGCGCGATCCCCTTCTTCGCGGCCACGGCGCGCTGCAGGAGAGCTGGCGTCGCGAGCGTCGCGCGCAGCGGGGCGCGCGTCGGCTCGAGGGAGACCTTCTTGGCCTCGAGGCGGGAGAGGTCGAGGATATCGTCGAGGAGGGCGAGGAGCGTCCGGTTCGACGTGCGGACGATATCGAGCTGGGCGCGCTGCTCCTCGGTCATGTCCGACTCGTGGAGCACGTCGACGAGACCGACGATCGCCGCCATGGGCGTGCGGAGGTCGTGGCTGAGGTCGGCCACCATCCGCGCCCTGCGCGCCGACTCCCCCTCGGCGCGCGCGTGCGCCCGACGCGCGTCTCGCTCCGCGTCCTCCGCCGCGTCCTTCGCGATCTCGAGGGCGGCCTCGCGCTCACGACGGAGCTCGACCTCGTCCTCGACGCGCCGTCGGAGGAAATGCTCGCGCAGCCGCGCTTGCTCGTTTCGTTCCGCGTACCAGGGGCTCCAGACCGCGGCGAAGGCGCCGAGCACGCACACGGTGAAGAGCTCGTTCGGCTTCGCGTAGGAATCGTGGAGACGGCCGACCACGTATACGAGGTGGCCCAGGTAGAGCACGTAGCTGGCCCCGACGGCGATGGCCTTGGCCCGGAACGGCCCGCGGACGCCGATTCCCACGATGAACCAGATGGCGACCATGGTCCAGCCCTGCAAACCGATCGTCGTCGGCTTCAGGGTGAAGATCAGGATCATGAAGCTGGGGACGCCCGCGGCGAAGATCAGCCGCGCGGTGTCCTGCCACCCGGGGCGCTCTCCGCGGTACGCGCCGACGACCATCGGGAGGACGCACCCCGCCTGGAGGGCGCGCAGCCCGAGCAGCGCGAAAGACAACGTCGACGTGCCGAGGACCACCAGGTCCGTGAACCACGCGCCGAGAAGCGCCACGATGACCACGACGCCGAAGATCCGCTCGTAGCGGGACTTCGATGGCCAGAGCTCTCGGCGGTAGCGTTCCATGGCGGCCGTTGCCCGTTCGAGGGGCTAGACTTCGCTCCGATGGCCGAGGCGCAGCACGGGGACGCTCCGTTCGACGAGTCCACGCTCGCCGCGCTCATGCAGCTCGTGTCGCTCGATCCGAAGGGAGAGCCCGCCGAGGCGCTCGTGGAGCTGTTCGCGACGAACGCCTGCGAGCACGTCGAGGCGATGCGGGCGACGCCCCCCGCGAGCGATCCGTGGACGCACGCCGCCCACTCGTTGAAGTCGAGCGCCGGTATGTTCGGAGCGGTCGAGCTGGCCCGCGCCTGCGCGGCCGCCGAGCTCCTCGGCCGAGCTGCGGGGACGGTGCGTGCCGTCGACGCCGAGCGCACGCTCGCGCAGATCGAAGAGAGCCTGGCGCGCGCCCTGACGGTGCTGGGGGAGCGCTTCCCGAAGGCCGCGCTCGGCGGCAAGTGTGTGTGACGCGCTCGTCGCCTCGATGGGCGTGAGCGCCCCGATGTTCCGTGTCCGCCTGGGCGCCGATGCCCACCTCCCGCTCACCGCGACGCACGGCCCTCGGACCAGCGACGGGCGAGCGTCAGACGACGGCACGAGAAGCTCCCCGCTGTCCACGCGGCTGCCCCCGCGAGCGCCCGCTCGATGCGGCGGGCTCGGTTCGATGGAGAGGGTGGACATCCGCGCGACCGTTGCTGCGGCGACGGAAAAAGCAACGCGCGTGCCTAGCCCTGAGCGCGCTGGGCTGCGCCCCACGGACGCGGACGCGCCCGACGACTGGCGCGTTCGCGGACCGCATGCTTCTCTTGTCCTCGATGAACTTCACCGAACGAATCTGATCGACGCCGTCGACGCTCGCGTTCTCGCGCCGCGTCGTCCTCGCCCTCTTCGCGGTCCCGGCGCTCGACGAGCTCGCCTCTGGCGTCGCTCCGGCCAGCGTGCCGGAGCTCGCGCGTGACCTCGGCGTAGGTTCCGAGTTCGCGGCTGGCGCGATGCTCGTCGCGTTCTACGCGCTCGCGCTGATCATCGAGGCGCCGCTGCTCGCGTGGAGCGAGCGCGTCCGCGTGCGGTGGTTCTCGTCGATCTCGCTGCTGGTCCTGGCGCTCGATCTCGCGTTCCTCGCGTGGGCGCCGAACGTCGTCTGCCTGCTCGCCGGGCTCGCGGTCTATGGCGTGGCGAGCGGCTGCGCGGTCAGCGCGTCGGAGGGCGCGCTCGTCGAGTCGGATCCAGCGCGGCGTGAGCGCACGATGACGCGGCTGATGATCGCAGGGTGCCTCGGGGACTTCCTCGCGCCGCTCGTCCTCGCAGGGCTCGCGGCGCTCGGCCTGGGCTGGCGTGGCGGCTTCGCCGTCGGCGCGGTCGTCGCCCTCGCGCTCGCCGTCGCGCACGCCTCGTCGCGGAGCCTCGATCGGAGGATCGCAGGAGGGGCGGAGGACGACGAGGAGGACGCCCCCTCGCCGGGCCTCATCGCTTCCCTGCGCGTCGCGATCCGGAACCGCGAGCTCCTTGGCTGGTCCTTCGCGACCGCGTTCAGCTCGCTGCTCGACGAGGTCTTCGTCGCGTTCGTCGCGATCCACCTCGCCGCGATCGGCGCGACCGCCTCGGAGCGCAGCTTCGCGCTCGGCGCGTGGGTCGTCGCCGGGTTCGTCGCGCTCGTCGCGACGGAGCGCGTCGCGGATCGGGTGGACAGCCGGCGGATCCTCGCCGGCGCGGCCGCGATCGCGACCGGCGCCACGATCTGCCTCGCGCTCTCGCGATCGGTCCTCGTCGCGAGCGTGATGGTCACGATCATCGGCGCGTGCGCCGCGACGTTCCACCCGCTCACCAAGGCGCGCGCCTACGCGTCGCTCCCGGGTCGGCCAGGCGTCGTGAACGCGCTCGGCAGCGCGCTCATGGTGGTCGACCTCGGATCGCCGATCGTGTTCGGGCTCGTCGCGGCGCACGCGGGCAGCGCCGGCGCGATGCTCGCGCTGCTCGTCGCGCCGATCATGGTCGGCCTCGGAGCTCTCCTCGGCCTGAGAAGGATTGACCGGGCAGGGCCGCGGTGATGAGAGGCAGACGCGACGATGGCCAAGCCCGCCGGCAAGAACGCGTTCTTCTTCATCGTCGTGACGGTGATGATCGACATGATGGGCTTCGGCCTCATCATGCCGGTCATGCCCGCGCTGCTCTCCGAGCTCGCGGGCTTGCCCGTCGAGCAGGCGGCGCCGTACGGCGGGTACCTGTCCGCGTGCTACGCGCTCCTCAACTTCATCGCGGCGCCCCTCCTCGGGAACCTCTCGGATCGCTTCGGGCGGCGCCCGGTGCTCCTCCTCTCGCTCGGCATGCTGGGGCTCGACTTCATCGTGATGGGCCTCGCGCCGTCGCTGCCGATCCTTTTCGTCGGTCGCATCCTGTCGGGGATCTCGGGGGCGACGTTCGCGACCGCGAACGCGTACATCGCCGACACGACCGAGCCCGAGCAGCGCGGACGCGCGTTCGGCATGCTCGGCGGCGCGTTCGGCGTCGGCTTCATCCTGGGCCCGGTCCTGGGCGGGCTCCTCGGCGATCTCAGCTCGCGCGCGCCGTTCTTCGCCGCCGCAGCGCTCGCCGGCGTCAACACGCTCTACGGGTTCTTCATCCTGCCGGAGTCGCTCGACCCGGCCGATCGCCGCTCGTTCGACTGGCGGCGAGCGAACCCGTTCGGCGCGCTGAAGCACCTCGCGAAGCTCCCGCGCGTCGGCCTCTTCGTTCTCGGCCTCGGGATCGCGAACTTCGCGCAGATGGTCTACCCGTCGACGTGGTCGTACCACTGCGAGGTCCGTTACCACTGGTCGTCCAGCGTGATCGGCGGGTCGCTCGGCGCCGTCGGCGTCGGCGCCGCGGTCGTCCAGGTGGTGCTCATACGCTGGTTCCTGAAGCGGCTCGGGCCGAGCAAGACGGCGTTCTTCGGGCTCGTCGTCGGGGTGATCTCGTTCCTCCTGTTCGCGTTCGCGAGCGAGCCGTGGATGGCGTTCGCGATCATCCCGTTCTCGGCGTTCGCCGGCGTGTCGGGCCCCGCGATCAACTCGATCATGACGTCGCTCGTCGGCAAGGGATCGCAGGGCGAGCTCCAGGGCGCGGTCGCGAGCGTCCAGGCCCTGGGCAACGTGATGAGCCCCCTCATCATGACGCAAACGCTCGAGTACTTCACGAAGCCGGGCGCGCCGGTCGTGTTCGCGGGGGCGCCGTTCCTGCTCGCCGCGGTCCTCGCGTTCGCGTCGATCTTCCCGTTCGCGCTCGGCATGCGCGCGGCGCCGAGCGCGCCGAAGCCGGACGGCGGCGACGCGGCGAACGAGCCGGAGCCCGCGCCGGCCCACCTGCCGTAGCATCGAGCGCGTTGGACGATCTCGAGTATGCCGCGACGTTCGTCGAGGGGTTCGCGCCCTCGACGCGCTCGCCCTTGATCGGGGCCCGGCTCGGCGGAAGGTACGAGATCATCGAGCGCATCGGCGCGGGCGGCATGGGCGAGGTGTTCCGCGCGCACGATCGGGAGCTCGACGAGCCGGTCGCCCTCAAGCTGCTGCGCCCCGAGATCGCCGAGGATCCCGGGATGCTCGAGCGCTTCCGCAACGAGGTGAAGCTCGCCCGCCGCGTGACCCACCCGAGCGTCGCGCGGATGTTCGAGCTCGGCACGGCGGACGGACAGCGCTTCCTCACGATGGAGCTCGTCCTCGGCGAGTCGCTCGCGAGCGTCCTCGAGCGCGAGGGCCGGCTCGACGTGCCGCGCGCGCTGCGCGTCGCGATCGGGATCGCGGACGCGCTGGTCGCCGCGCACGCGGCGTCCGTCCTCCATCGGGACATCAAGCCTGACAACGTGCTCGTCGAGCCCGGCGGGCGCGTCGCGGTGACCGACTTCGGGATCGCGCGGCACCTGGTCTCGGGCGATGCAGATCTCGCCGGCACGCCCGCGTACATGGCGCCCGAGCAGGCGGCCGGCGGCGCCTCGCCGAGCAGCGATCTCTACGCGTTCGGGATCACCCTCTTCGAGCTCCTCACCGGCGCGCTCCCGTTCCCGCCCGAGTCCGCGCTGGTGACGCTCGCGCGCCGGATCCGCGAGGCGCCGCCCGATCCGCGCGCGCAGCGGCCCGAGCTCTCGGCGTCGCTCGCGGGCCTCGTGCTGCGCGCGATCGCGACGCGCCCGGAGGACCGGTTCGCGTCGGCGCGCGACATGCGATCGGCGCTCCTCGGCGAGCTCGCGCGCGCGGCGTCGCTCCCGTCGCTCCCGTCGCTCCGACCTCCGGCGCCGGAGGAGACGGTCGGCGCGGCGCGCGCCGCCGGACATCGGCTCCCGACGCTCGCGCTGTTCCCGTTCGCCGGCCGGGAGGCGGAGACGTACCTCACCGAGGCGCTCTTCGATCAGGTCGCGATGCGCATGGCGGATCTGCGCGGCGTCCGCGTCGTGACGCGCGCGTTCGTCGAGGACGGCTCGCGCGGCGCGCTCGCGGAGCTCGCAGCGTCGCTCGACGCGGATCTCTTCATCGCGCGGAGCGACGGCGGGTCCGCGGTCCCCGGGGACGCGTCGGCGCCGTCGTCGACGCTGACGCCCGAGAAGGCGATCGTCCGCGCGGACGTCGTCTGCGTTCGATCGGGCGAGGCGCGCTGGACGATGACGCTCCCGATCTCCGCGCGGAGCCTCCGCAGCGTCGCGGACACGGTCGCGCGCGCGTGCGCGCTCGCGGCGGATCTCGAGCCCCGGCCGGACGGGGCCGCCGAGGACGATCCGGTCGCGACCGATCTCGAGCTCCGCGCGCGCTTCCACTTCCAGAGCCCGCTGGTCGCGGATCTCGAGCGGGCCATCGCCCTCTTCGAGCGCGCGATCGAGCGCGCCCCCGACAAGGCGTCCCTCCTCGCCGGCCTCGCGATGGCGCGCACCCGCCGCGCGTTCTTCGCGGGCACGGCGCGCGGCGAGCTCGAGCGCGCGCGGGCCCTCGCCGAGTCCGCGGTGACCGCGGCGCCCCACCTCGCCGACGCGCACCTCGCGCTCGGCCACCTCGCTCTGCACAGCGGCGATCCCATGCCCGCCGCGGCGCACTTCCGGCAGGCCCTCGCGCTCGCCCCGCACGTAGCGGAGGCGCACGAATGGGTGGGTCGCATGCTCCTCGAGATCGCGTACCTCGAGGACGCGACGAAGCGCCTCGGGACCGCGCTGCGGATCGACCCGCGCCTCCGCATGATCCAGTGGGAGATGGCGCGGGCGCACGCGCTCGAGGGGGACTGGGAGGGCGCCGATCGCCTGGTGGTGCTCGCGCAGGGCGGGGACAAGCGGGTCGGCCGATGGGCAGGGCACATCCGCTTCGCCGCGTGGCGCACGGACGCGCGCGAGCGGCTCGCGGCGCTCGAGCCGCTCTACAAGGCAGCCGCGCCCGCGGAGGTCTTCGACGCCGCGTTCTGCGACGCGCTCGTCGAGGCGTACCGCTCCGGCTACGCGGGCGCGCCGCGGCAAGTGCTGCTCGATCGCGCGCGCGACGACGCGTACGAGAGCTACCGCCGGAGGAGCTTCTACTGTCAGGTCGTCGTCGAGATCGCCGCCGCGCACGGCGCCCTCGAGGACGCCTTCGAGCTCCTCGCCCGCGCGTTCGGGCTCGGGTTCTTCGATCTGCACTGGCTCGATCGCTGCCCGCTCCTCGCCTCGGTGCGCGCCGACGCGCGCTTCGGCGCGCTCCGAGAGCAGGTCTACCAGCGCGCCGAGGCCGTCGCGGACGCCCTCTTCAAGGTCGCGCGGAACTGATCCGCCGGACCGCTCGTAGAGCCCTCCATGAACCAGCAGCGCAGCGACTCGAACGAGACCGGCACCGACTGGACCGACGGCGCGGGGATCTGAGCTTCTCCTGGTGACCCCGGCGTCGTAGCCTCGAACGCGATGGCGGACGACGCCCAGCGAGCCCGCGTGATCGCGCTCCTCACCGAGTCGGTGGATCTGTTCGCCGCGGTGACCGCGGTGTGTCGAGCGCTGCCCGACGAGCGGGCCTTCACCGCGAGCGTCCTCAAGCTCGACGTCGCCGCGCTCGACGAGATCGAGGCGCGCTGGCGCGAGCGGCTCGCGCGCGATCCGGGGCTCGAGGCGACGTTCCACACGCAGACGCGTGAGTACGAGTGGTCGTTTCGCCACCTGCGCGCCGGCGCGATGCCCGTCGTCGTCCCCTGACGCTATCCGCCGTCGCGCTTTCGCAGCTCGGACAGCATCAGCGCGAGGAAGCGGCTGCCCGGCCTGTCGCGCAAGGTGACGGTCGTCACGCGCTCCTCTCGCGCGGCCGGCGCGACGGGAACCGCGAACGGCGCAGGGACGTGCGGCGTGACAGGCAGCGCGACGAGCGGCGGCGCCGCCTGTGCGGCGGCCTTCGCGGCGCGACGCGCGAGCGCCTGCTCGGCGAGGTCGGCGAGGTTCACGGAGCCGAGCGCGGTCCCCGCGACCGCCGCGTCGGCCCCCGGAACGTTCGGCAGCGGGCCCGCCCAGGGGGCCCCGGGGACGGGGGCGGTCGAACGCGGGGGAGCCGCGCCCTTCGAAGGCACCGCCATGAACGGCATCGTCATGGAGCCGAGGACGCCGCGGCTCTCGATGCGCATGCGCCGGGACTCCGGTGGCTCGTCCAGCGTCGCGAGCATCGGGACCTCGGCCGCGTTCGCGAGCACGGCGTCCCAGTCGATGGCTCGCCCGCTCACGACCGCGACGGCGATGACCACCTCCTCGTCCGCGCTCGCGAGCGGGATCGTCGCGCGCCAGGTCAGCGTCACGCGCAGGTCGTCTCCGAACACGCGCAGCAGATCCGCCACCAGCGGTACCGGCTCTCGTCCGGCGCTCGCGCCGAGTCGCACCGCCTCCGCCCGGAGGGATGGGAGCCTGAGCTCGGCGACGCGCGCCCGCGGGGTGAGCGCCTCGAGGACGATCGTCTCGCCGCCGTCGAGGTGCCGCGCGCAACGTTGATCCGAGGGGGACGCGTGGAAGTAGTTGAAGTTGAACCCCTGCGTGACGTGGGAGGGGTCCTCGGCGAGGTTCGCCGCGTCGTGCTCGCGGAGCAGCGCGCGCCGCGCTGGCCACATGGACGAGACGGGCCCGAGCGCCGCCGGGAAGTTCGGCGCGCTCGCGTGCTGGAGCGGCGCGTCGGGCCGACCGACAGGGTTGAACCAGTCCGCCGGATGTCCGCGCGACATGCGATAGCCAACCGGCAGGCTGGCCCACGCATCAGCCCGCCACGGCAGGGTCGCGAAGACTCGCTTGTCGACCAGAGGAGTCCGCGCCGGCGAGCCGCCCTGCACGAGCAGACGACCATGCGCCTCGTGCCCAGCGGGGCCGTGGAGGGAGCCGAAGAACAGCACCTCGGCTCGTCCGAGGTAGAGGGCGAGATCGCTCGCGTCCTCCGCCCAACCGCCCTGGCGCGAGAGCGACTCCTCGACCACGACTCGCGATGGGCGGGGTTCACTCGCAGCTCCGCTCGCAAACGAGATCTCGGACTTCACGGCGATCGTCGCGTAGTGACGATCGCCCACGCGCCAGACGCGCGCAGCCGTAGCCGCTCCACCGCCCTCGATGAATCGGATCAGAGCCACGACGCGCACCCTAGCACCCCGGACGCGGGCGAGACTCGCTTGACCGATCCACCTGCTTGAAGTACCCCGATCGGCGTGGGGTGGGTCAACGCAGAGCGCCGCGTGTTCGCTCTGGGATTGGCGCTTGGAGTCGCTCTGGGATCAAGCGGCGCCGTCGGTTGTGAACGACCGGCATGTGAAGCGCTCGGGAACGCGTACGCCGCCTGTCCGTCCTCGCGGTGGGTCGATCTCGCCAGCTCGGGTGGCGGGGGCAGTCGAGACGGCCTGTGTATCGGGCCGGATCCCGAAATGGGGACGAACGACACCGTCGCGCGGTGCATCCTCGCGCTGGGCGTGGACGTCTGCTCGCAAGATCCTGCCGTGCAACGGAAGATACTCGACTGTGCCGACGTACCCTATTAACCAGCGGCCCGTTCTCGACGAGCAGGAGAGGGGAATCCATTGACCACGAGCGCCTTCCAACTCTCCATTCAAGGGTTCTCGGGGACGAACTTCGTCGTCCAGAGGTTCGAGGGCAAGGAGGGGATCTCGAAGCTCTTCCGGTTCGACGTGGAGGTCGCGACCGACGCGCCGAATCTGCAGGCCGTCCCCGGCTTGATCGGCTCGCCGGCGGTCTTCAGCTTCGCGAGCACGAGCGCCGATGGCAGACAGATCCACGGCGTCATCGCGCGGGTGACGCGGCTCGATCGGACGACGAAGGACGGCCGCGTCTATCGCCTCCGCCTCGTGCCGCACCTGTGGACGCGCAAGCACCACCTGACGAGCCGGGTGTTCCAGGACCTCTCCGTCCCGCAGATCGTCGCTCGGGTCCTCACCGACACGGAGGCGCCGGTCGCCCAGCTGACCGCCAGCAGCGTCGACACGACGGCCGTGTCCGTCGCGTGGCAGATGCTGCGCACGTCGCTCACCCGCCAGTATCCCGTGCGCGAGTAT
>Ga0075163_10011820_pt1 | contig 11367 bp, 7 predicted proteins | sample JI1023141ADNA_FD_71478 | JGI IMG/M metagenome (GOLD analysis project Ga0075163, IMG submission 71478) | Wastewater effluent complex algal communities from Wisconsin, to seasonally profile nutrient transformation and Carbon sequestration -... | ecosystem: Engineered > WWTP > Effluent > Algae... | reverse complement strand
AGCAAGAAAGTGAGTTTCGGGATCCTAAACTCATCGGTGATCCGGTTAGCTCGATGGATTGTGCTGTCAGCCGCCTTGATGCTGCTCAGCGCCTCGAATGCCCACGCTCAGACTCCATCATACGGATGCCCCGACTCGGATTTGCTTGGAGCCAAGCTCATCAACGGAATCTGCTGGGACTGTGCGTTCCCTTGGCGGCTGATGGGAAATATGACTTTTGGTGGCAACGCGCCGAAGGGAGCGACAAAGAAGGCAGTTTGCACGTGTAATGACTCAAATGGAGTTCCAAAGCCAGGAACAACCGCAGGTTTTTGGAATCCGGCTCGAATCATCGAAGTGGTTCGAAATCCATGGTGCTCTCCAACCGTCGGCGGCAAGAAGCTCATGGAGGCCTATAGACTTGTGGGGAATTCTAGACATAGCAAGCTGGATGATTCATTCATGAATGTTCACTTGCTCGCGTTTCCGGTCATGCAAATGCTTGAGTTGCTGCTTGATACTCAATGCAATCCTGAAAGTTATGTCGATCTGGATTTCATATCGATGTCTGAGGTTGATCCCTCTCACAACGACTCAGAACTTGACTTTTTCACGAATCCATTTGGTGCTGCATTCGCTCAGCTTGAGACCTTGGCTGGTGGTGCAGCAGCTTGCGTCGCTGAAACGGCGGGTCAAGAGACAGACGAGATTTTCTGGTGGAACGGATGTATCGGTCCTCTCTTCCCTATGACTGGACACGTAACAAATAGTGGTTCAACCGCCAGGGCGACTACGTTGCTTGGTACAAAGTACCTGGCAAAGGCTCATCTGCTCGGTCTCACACGGCGGACTATGGGAGATAACGCACTTTGCAATGGCGAGATCTTCCCCATGATGCCAAAGAGTCAATATCGTCTTCAAAGATTCTTTCCGTGGGGAGAGTCAAGGCCAAATTGCTGCCATTCAATCGGAGCTAGCACTTACACATGGGGTGGTGAGTATAGAAACATCCCCAATGTCTCTGACTACATGTATCTGCTTTGGCGTTGGACTGATTGTTGCATGAGATGATTGAGACGGTGCTATGCAAAAGAGAAAAAAGGGACGGCTTGAGAAAAAGCACTGGGAGCTTCTTCTTGCAACCTTTCCACAGCTTCGAGATATGGTCTCAAGGTATGAGCTGACTTTCAATCTTGTTGTTGAAACGGAGATTGAAGAGGCGTTGTCGAGCATTGAAAACTTCATGGACCGACCTCGCTCCTTCGGCGAGGGAAGCCTGATGCTTCACGAGTTGATTAAGGCATTCATATCTGCGGCTGCAAAGAGGGTTTTTCCTCAAGGCCCTGAAGATCATGCAAAGATTTATGTCTTGAGTCGCGTCGCTAACACTCAGATTTTGATCGGTCTGATTCAAGGAAAGGATGCTGACGATGGCAGGAAGCAGTAAGTTCCTTGTTTGGGTAATGATCCTTTTTGTTCAGGCGCTATTTATACTCATATTGGTGCCCGCAACCTTGATTCAAGATTCTGTGAATCGAGAGGAGCGGTATCTGTCTGAGTATTTTGGTGAGGCCGCTTCTAAAAGGATTCGAGGCAAGGCAAAGAAGACATACCGCGAGAATTTTGTAAACACTGGTGCGGTCGATGAACTCTATGACTTCTTCCTTCCCACGGAAGAGGCTCTTGCTGGTTCTAAAGGCCTTGAGAAACTCGGAGTCAACGAAGGTCTTTGGGATACTGTAAGAGATCGTTTAAACGCCTTTTGGTTGATGGTCTATTTCTTCTTTTTGAGGATGTACACCATAATGATCTGGTGGCCGTTGATGCTCATTTTTATATCGGCAGCTGCATACGATGGGTTTGTAATTCGAAAGATCAAGCTACTTGGGTTTGAATCGACGGCGGCCCCTGTTTTTGGATTGGCAATGCATGTTTTCGTTTTTCTCATGTTCATGCCTTTCTTTTACGCGCTGTCTCCCGTGGCTATCAATCCACTTGCTGTGCCGTTATGGGGTATAGCCACCGCTTTTGTTATCAAAACAAAAGCCGCCAATCTTCAGAGATTTTAGTTCATCAGTACTAAGTGTCGCCGCACATGTGCTTTGCTCATGTGCGGCTTTAGTTCTTACCCGCTGATAAACATGCTGTTGCTGAGGTAAAAGCGAGCGTCGCAAAATGCGATAGTTGGGACTGAGATTCGAATCCTCATGATCCCAATGTCCAACAAAGCGCTAAAAACGGCTCGTAACGTCGTCCTGGCCTACCTGATATCGGCAATCGGTGGTCTTCATTTCGCCGCTAACATGGCCGCGGCGGCGGATGCTACGTCGATAGCCAACGCACACGATCTCGGCGCTATCATCAAAGGCGGTGTTGCAACTACCTATGATCCGGTATCCGGTCAGATCACCAGCCCTGAGGGCAATGTAATCCTTCTCCAGGATGCTGGCGCCGATCAGAGTGCGAAGACCTCCACTTATGGTGATCCGTCTGCTCTTGGAGCAATCATCTCGTCCAGAGCCATAGACCTCGGCACTGAGACGAGTGAGGCGGGTAATGCTTACCGTACGCTTCGTGACGGAGCAATCCTCGAAAAGCCGGATGTTTCTCAAGATGAGATTGTTACTGTTGGCGAAACCGCTTACCGAGATGCGTTCCGTGATATTACCTTGGGCGGGGCATGTACACGAAGCGTCACGAACACCCCGGCGAACAAAACTGCTCACGTTGCGGATATCAAATACTGCACTCGGTTCTCGTCCACCGCTGCAGCCTGCTCGGTTACCCGAAACGTAACTCAACTCAAGCCGCTTGACGTAATTTCAGGTGAGGGTACTGCCACAGTCGATGTAGCTGGCAATTTGCAGCTCATACTCGGGCGTGTCGGTGACAACTACCTTTCCGGAAACTGTACCGTCTATGAATTTGATCAAGTAGTCAAGATAATTGATCCTTCAAGGATTCAATCGGCGGTTCTTGAGCGTGTTAAGTGGGATGACTACGTTCAAATAATTATCGGCGGGCAGTATGTCTTTGAGGGCCCAGATGGGCCTGGTGTATTTCCACCTGAACAGGGCGTCGCTGCTTGCGAACGGAAAACTGAGTTTGACCAGAACCCCAATATCGACGTCACTTCGTTGTTTAAGAGTGTCGCTCCTGGTACAGAGATCCCTGTAAAGATCCGCGTGTCTGTTGGTGGTCGTGGCGAAGCCTTTGCGAATATTCGTGTTCTTTATGATCATCCAGAGAATCCAATCACACAAAATCCTCCTGGATGCCTTGATGAAATTTTGGCAGATCCATCGAGGCTTGGAGCTGGTGCAGGAATTACCCTTGGAGCGTCCATCAAGGATCAAGCTTCAAATCAGTGGTTTGAGTGCACCGACGCCGCTACAAATCGAACCGTAACCCTCAGTAACGGCCAGATCTATACGATCACTCAGAATGACTATGCGCTTTTGGGTGAGCTTTACCCTGGAGAGCCCGTTGCGCCACCCGCACCGATTTGCTTTTCAGCCAAGCTTCGTTCGTTGGGTGTTGTGAATCACGATTGCTATACGGATGGCAACGGAAAGCAACAATGCCCTGTTGTTGATTATTCAACTGCAGCCGGCAGTGATTGTGGACCGCTTGAGTCAAATCCCCAATGTGTTTTCAAGAAGCGGGAATGTGATCCTGACTCCTACAACTCAACAACCGGAGTTTGCGCCACGAGTCGTGAGACTTGGGATTGCGGTAAGGATGAAGAGATAGGTGGCACGGTTTCGACCGACACGTACGCTTGTGCAGGTGATGTGGCCTGCATGGGGACTGAGTGTGTAAATGGATTCGAGACTGAGCAGAACGCATCGTTTGCCAAGGTTGCAACGATGGCGGAGATCACCAAAACAGCTGGTACGGATACTGATTGTGTTTCCGATCCGACTACGTGCCGAATCTTCACTGGGCGTGTTGATACTTGTCAGAACGTTCTTGGGGGTATGCAGAACTGCTGTGCGGTTGACGCACCAACGCCTTCGTTGTCGGACTACATGACCCTGACCACTGGTGCTTATAAACTCGTTAAGAATACTGAACTTGGTCAGAATTTAGCTCAGCAAGGGACGGGGTATTGGAACTCTGCAACCGATACGATTTCCTCTCTTGGAGATGAAATCGCAAGACCCTTTGTAAGCGCGTTTGACAGCTTCACTAGTGCATATGCAGGAAGTACAACCGCTGCATCTGGAACAACTGCTGCGGCAGATCTGGCCGCTGAAGCAGTCACTAGCATTGCGTCAGACACCGTGACTTCAACCGGTTTGACGAGCGCTGTCCAAGGCATGACTAAAAGTGCTCTTGATTGGGCAGCTAAAACGATTGGTTCTGATGTTCTTTATGGTGAGGCTAGCTCAATTTTCATTGATAAGGGCGCCGGTGTCATTCTAAATGAAGCTGCACTTGGCGGCTTGGTAGGAGATCTTGTTGCAGTTGCTAGTGTGGTTGGGTGGATTTACATGGCATATCAAATTGTTAACATACTAGTCCAGCTCATTTGGCCTTGCACAGAGGATGAGTTCAAGCTCGCATCTGATAAGCAGTTGAAAATGTGCCACTTCATTGGTTCTGAAAGCAAGAAGCAACTTGGGGTTACTATCAGCAAGACAGAGAAATGGTGTTGCTTTAACTCTCCTCTTGCCCGCATTATTCATGAGCAAGCTCGTGAGCAGACAACCATCAATAAGCCATGGGGCACTTTTGCAACTGCAGATTGCTCCGGATTCACGGTTGCAGAATTTGAGAAGATTGATTTTAGCCTTGTCGATTTGACCGAATGGATTGCGATGCTTCAACTTGGGGGCAACTCCCCAACTGATCCAAACTTGCTTGCTGAGCGCTTTTCGGGCGGTGCGACAGCAGGAACTCGTATTACTGGTAATGGAAGTTATTCTGCAAATAGTTTTGATCGTACTAAGAATTTGATTGACGGGACTTATGGCCAAGATCCAAACGCTCTCGATGATCGTCGTGAGAGTATTCGAAACAAGGCCTGGGAGGATGTGAATCCATGAATTTGAGATCGATCATTTCAATTTTGATCACGCTTTTCAGTCATCAAGCTTTGGCTGTTGATGCGTTTTATGCCGACAAAGCACGTGGCTGGTTTTGGAGAGAAGAGCAACCGGAACTTGAGGTTCCAAAGCGGCTGATTGAACCCTCTAAGCCGGTTGAGGCACCCGCTGACGAGGCTGTAAAGCAGAAGCCAGGGCCGCAGCTTTTCTCCGTCGAATGGTTCCAAGCAAACTTCAAGAAGCTTCAAGCCCAGGCGATTGACAACCCTACGCCCGAGAACGTTACAGCGATGCTTGCCGCTGAGCGCATGATGCGTGATAAGGCGACCGCGGTTTCAACGGTTGCTCAGGATGTCATCAAAACCACTCCTTGGCTTGACGAGAACGCACGAACCCCTTCATCTACCTTCGGTGAGAATGCAGGCAAGGCCGCTGCGGAAGAGGCTGTGAAGCGCTGGGCTAAAGCCGTCGCTTCTCAAACAGCAATCTGGTTCTTTTTCAAGAGTGATTGCCCTTACTGCAAAGCCCAAGTCCCAGCACTGCAATTTCTTTCCAAGGCCTATGGGTATCGAGTCATAGCAATTTCTATGGACGGCGGGACTCTGCCAGGGATTGACCCTTCTTGGAGTGTGAAGAAGGATGCTGGTCAATCCCAGAAGCTTGGTGTCTCTGTCACCCCTACGCTCTATCTTGCGCGGCCTCCAGGTGACCTGGTTCCACTTGCCTACGGACTTACCCCTGCGCTCGAAATTGCTAGTCGCTCGGTTGATGTTGCTTCTTCACAAAACTGGATAAACCCTCAAGCTAAGCAGGATATTCGAATTACAAAAGTGGATTTGCCTCAAGGCTCGTTAAAGCAAGCTGTGCCTCAGAACGTCTCCTTTGAGGATACGAAGCAGATCATCGACTACGTAAAAAACGTCTTGAGAGGCCGGTAAAACCGATCAAATGCTATGAAAAAGATCAGACTGATTTCTGGAGTCCTCTCCGCCATCCTGTTCACTCAATCTGTTGCCATTGCAGCAGTAGGGGAGCACTTTGATTCTATGTTCGATGCCCTCGCTCCGAACACCAACGTCACCGAACCTGGCGCATATATGAGCGCGAGACGAGGCGTTATCTCTCTTGGGTCTGTTGAGATGCGCTCTGAGATTACCAAGCCAAACATTATCAACTTTGACCCTCCGTCATTCAATGCAGGTTGTAACGGTATCTCGCTGCATGGTGGTGCATTGAGTTTCATCAATGGTGAAGAGTTTCAGAACAACTTACGCGCGATCGCAGCCAATGCTACGGGTTTGCTCTCGGGTTACGTCTTTAAAATGGCCCTCAGTGCTATGTGTGAGGATTGCGAGCGCAAAATTACTGAGTTGGCTGACAAAATCAATGCAATCGGTCGCTCGCTAAAGAACTCATGTGAAGCAGCCAAGTCCCTTGTCAGTCTGGCTCCCAGTGTCCCGGACTCCTGGACTCAGAGCCTTCGTTCTTCAATGTCAATCGAGGGTTCAACCCAGGGCATCGTTGGTGACGTTCTCACCGGTCTCAATTCCAGCCTCAACACGCTTACGGCGGGTTTTGATTCAGCTACGCGCCGAAAGTATTTCGGAAATGTCGTCTGGAAGGCTTTTCAAGATAGCTACTTTGAGTCTTACTTCCCGGCCGCTATGTATGTTGACGACAAGGTCATGGAAGTCATGATGAGTATGACCGGCTCCGTCGTTATTGAAGAAAATCAGGATGCAACTAAGGATTTTAAGTACACATGGATCGAAAAGACTCTTGATCCGTACCAGTTTCTTGCGGGCGGGAATTTTCAAATCGTTGATTGCAATGATAGCGATTGCATGAGTCCAACTACCAAGACTGTTGAGCTACCTGGTTTCTATGGTCTTGTCCGTGAGCTTCTGCTCGGAGAAACTGTTGATGGAAGCACTCCGAGAACTATCGGAATCATCGCAAAGTTCCGTAGTACTGAGGCCTCCGATGCCTTCACTGAAAGAGAAAAAGCCTTCATCGCCACGATGCCGGCAAACATAGTTGGTTTGCTTGCCGAGAATGCAAATCGACGTAACGTTGTTGCCGCTTTTGCTGAGCAGGCAGCAATCAACGTCGCTGAGGAGATTACTGCAAAGTACATTGGCCTCATGATTGGCTCGATTGAAACTGCTTTGCGTACCTATGAAGGAAAGGAGGGCATCAAGGATGTTCGTGACAGATTGGATAAACTCCGCGACGAAGTAGCCCGACTTCATAAGAGCTCAGCCACTTCTATGCAGCAAATTGCAAGTGCTGTTGAGGTTGATCGCAAGGTGAAGCAGGATATCCGTAAGAATCTGATCGCTGACAAGTAAGGGCAAAACATGTCAATGGAAATTTTGTCCTTCGGTAACGCCACAATGCTGGAAACAGTATTGAACGGTGTTGCAATGCTCACCACCACCGGAAACGAATTCAATATCTTTGCGCTGGCAAAGCTTGGTTTTCTTGTGGGTCTTGTCATAGTCGGAGTCGGTGCTGTCGTCTCCCAAAAGCTTGAGCCTCAAAAGCTACTTTTTGGTTTTGTGATGTTCTACTTTCTCTTTGTGCCTAAAGAGACGGTGACTGTTGAAGACGTCTACTCAGGCGATACAGCGGTGGTCGCTAACGTTCCGATCGGTGTCGCATATCCGATGTATGCGATCACAAGTACAGGGCGGTGGCTTACCCAGGCATTTGAGACCGTGTACTCGATTCCCGAGGGACAGTTCAAGCAGGGATACATGAACGCGCTTCATGTGCTTGTGAACGTTCAAAAGGTTGCCACTGGACCTGCGCACCTCGCCGCGGAACGCTCTCTTCACAACTACATTCAGCAGTGTGTGAACTATGCACTGTTCGACGAGTTCATTGATCAAGCAAGCCGGCCGACGCTCCAGACCATCGAATCTGCCGTTCCCATGCTTGATGGGCTGAGAACTTACTATGTGAATCGTGACGTTCTCACTTACATCACGTCTGGAGGCCTTGGTCAAAATCTCGTTCAAATGACGTGTGCTGATGCCTACGATGCCCTGGCAAGCTACATGTCCGTTGAGTTCTCTACCGAGTGGATAGCTGGTGCGGCAAAGTCAGTTTTGAAATTTGGCCGTAACTCCCGCGATCCTGTGGATGAGGTGCAGAAGGCAGCGACGGCGCTCGGTATCGAGATCCGGGATGGCTACTCGTACATGACAACGGCCCTTGTTCGCAATGCCGTGAAGTGTCAGTCCCTCGGAGAATGCGCGATGCTCACGCAGAAGATAGAGCAGCGTAACGTTGAGTGGGGGGCCGACAAGTCACTTTTCCTCGAAGTTGCCAGGCCTATCATGGCTTTCATCGAGATTCTCGTCTGTGCTGTTACGCCATTGCTTGCGTTTCTCATTGGTCTCGGCCCGCAGGGGGTCGCCATGGGGACCAAGTATTTTTTGATGTTGATCTGGGTTGCCTTGTGGCAGCCACTTCTCGCGATCTGCAACATGTACATCCACATTGCAGCGAGCCAGGATGTTGCAGTCTTCCGGGCGACCGGAGTGGATTTTGAGTCGGGCTTTGGCATGGGGAACGTCTGGGAGACCCTGCAGAGTTGGATTGCCACCGGAAACATGATGGCCAGCTCTGTTCCGGGCCTTGCCTTGATGCTTGTCTATGGTGGGAGTGTTGCTGCGACCTCGCTTGCTGGAAAGATGAATGGCGGTCATGTGGACGCGAAGGCAATGCGTCCGGATCTCATCGGTGCAGGCCCCATGGTGTCGCATGGCGGTGCCCTGAAGATTGGTGCAAACGAAACTGCAAACTCACAAGGCGGAACGCACGTTGGCGGAGCCGGTTCCCCCTTCTCCGTTGCTGCTGATTCGAAGTCCATGTCATCGATGGTCAGCTCACGCAGTGCTGCACTTGATCAAGCTAAGTCCGCAGAGTCGCGTGCTGACCTTGCGTATGGGAAGGCTTGGGAGAAGTCCGCTCAGAAGAGCATTTCTGATGTGATGGCGAACTCTACGTATTCTGGTACTTCTGCGTCTCAGTCAATGGAGTCATCCACAGGTGAGTCGCTATCCAAGAAGAATGGGTGGAGTAATCGTCAAACCGCTGCCTGGAATGTTGCCTTTGGTGCTGCTGCGGATTCTGTTGCTTCAGGGAGGATGAGTAGTGGGACTGCTGCCAAGGCTATGGCGTCGGTAATGAATCAAGCCGGTATCGATATTGGCGCAAAGGGATCCGGACAGGATGCATCCTCTGTTGAGGAAGCCTTGTCCAGAGATCTAAACTCCGCTGCGAGCAAACGAGCGTCCTCCTCAGTCGATTCAGGCACTCGGAAGTCCAACACGCACTCCGACTCTATCAATCAGTCTGCAAGTGCTTCCTCGAGCGTCCGCCAAGGCCAGAGTTATGCTCAAGCCAAGTCCGAGAGAGAGAGTGCAGGGCGCGCCTACAACGAGGCTCTTACCGCTCAGGCATCGATCGGTGCTGGGTTCCAGATGTCTGCAGACACGCTTGCGGGGGTTTTGAACAACGACAAAGGGCTGGCTGCAGCCCTTGCAGACAAGACAGGCCCGGCATTCTTTACCCCTCAGCAGCTTCAGCAATTCAGTAATCGTCTAGCTGCGCAGGGCAATTTCTTTCACAAGACTGCCGACGGAGCTCCGGATCCCAACATGGTTAGGGCATACGCCATGGTAGCTTCTGGTCGAGGAGGGGAGCTTGCATCCATGGTTGCAAGCCATGGTTACATGTCGGATGGCGCTGTTGCTGGTGTAGGGGTTCGTAGCGCGGCGGAAAACCAAAACATGCTGGGGGCTGATGTCGGGCTCTCTAGACAAGATCGTGCGGGTGTTCAAGCAGCTGCAGCTGGCGCGCCAGGTTCATCTGGGAGCATTCCTAAGTCTACTGCCGGCGTTGCAGGGATGGTCGGGATCGGCGCTCCGCCAAGCATCCCTGATGGGAGTGTGGGCTCCTCTGGCGCAGCACCTGTTGCTCCACCTCCTTCAACTGGCACCCATGCACCATCTGCTCGTTCGTCTGCCCCGCCGTCGCCGTCTTCAGGCTCTGCATCGAGATCTATTCCAGCGTCTGCAACGCCAGGGCACGATAACCTCACGCCCCCTTCAACCCCTAACGGCGCGCCCGCTGGTCGTTTGTCTGAAGGGCAGATCGGCGAAGTATTGAATCCCGCTTCAGGTCCCAGCGATAGCATTCGGGCCGCTGGTGAATCTGTTGCTCGCGCGCCGACACTCGGTTCAGCGGGTGAGCAAGCATTGAAAGCCTGGAATGGCACCTGGGATTCCCTTCCTCCGGCAGCTCAAGCAGCTTTGATAAGTGCCTCTGTAACTTATGCTGCATCCAAAGCTGGTCCTGCAACTGCTCTCCTCAAGACTGGTGTTGCTGCAGCAAAGGCGATGCGTCAGGCGCTTTCGAATCCTGGTGTTCGTCAAGCCGTACAGGCTGCTTTTCAGTCACGCGCATCAAGCATGGGTTCTATGAATGCTATCCCTGGAGGGAGAGCTGTTGTGCTATCAGCCGCTGCTGCTGCTGCTGCGCCAGTTCTTGTGCAAGCTATTTCACAGTCACTTTCTGGTCAGGCGCCTGCAAGCACTCAGCCGACCCCCTCGCTTGATCCTCCCAGGCCAGCCTTTGAAGGAAGCAATGCACATCTCATCCCAAGGTAAGTTGATGGAAAGCGCCTGGCGGCGAATACCTCCAGGCGCAGTATTAAGAGTTTGGTGTCAACCTTGGGACGCTCACTGATCCCGCTCAGCGGCGTGCCGGAGGAGCGTGCCTTGGCCGCCTCATCGGTTGCAATCACTGTCGTGAAGAGTTCCTCCACCTCGGCATAGCGTCCTCGCCGTCGCATGGTTGACAGTCAGCCCCATGCAGCTGCCCTGACCCTTTGCATAGACTGCCCTTGATCTTCTTATAGTCGTTAAGGTCTATCTATCGCCTCCCGTTGTCCCGGCGTCACCTGCCCCTCTCCGGCGCAGGCCCTGCAATCGTCGCTGTTCTCGTCCCGCCCACTGCCTTCGCAAACTGGGCAATCCACTTCGTTGTACGCGCGCAAATCGCCTCGTTCAGCGACGTGCTCGGGCATATGACCATTGCCGCTACACGCTGGGCAATCTTCCCCCTGCCAACGGCCACCACCTTCGCACAAAGGGCAATCCACATCGTCGAGAGCTGCCAAGTCCACGTGGTCCTCGAGGCGCCTCTGTATCTCCTGGCCGCCATGGCCCCGGATGAATTGCGTGCGCTCACCGCCCAACTGCTTGCCCGCATCGAGCAAGATGCCCAGCGCGCTGAACAGGCCAGCCAGGCCATTGCGCTGCGA
>Ga0075163_10011819_pt1 | contig 11367 bp, 7 predicted proteins | sample JI1023141ADNA_FD_71478 | JGI IMG/M metagenome (GOLD analysis project Ga0075163, IMG submission 71478) | Wastewater effluent complex algal communities from Wisconsin, to seasonally profile nutrient transformation and Carbon sequestration -... | ecosystem: Engineered > WWTP > Effluent > Algae... | reverse complement strand
GCTGCGTGCGAGTTTTGGCACACGCGATGCAGCGAATAGCGCCATGGGTTCCATGAAACTAGGCGTACCGATCTCCGTTGCTGTCATGCTCGCTTGCAGCGTCGTCGTTGGCTGCAAGTCAAAACCAAAGGCTGCCGTCGAGCCAGCGCCAAGCGTGGTAACCGCGCCGGTGGCGGCCGCAGCGCCCAAGCTCGATCTGGTGCAGGCGCGCGCGATGTTCAAGCCGTTGCCGACGCGTTTTGATTCGGCAACGAACCCGGCAACACCAGCGAAGATAGCGTTGGGCCGGATGCTTTATTATGAGACCCGGCTATCCAAAGCGCAGGAGCTTTCTTGCAATAGCTGTCATCAACTCGATAAGGGCGGCGTCGACGGCGTGCAGTTTTCGACAGGGCACAAGAGCCAACTCGGCGGCCGCAACTCACCAACGGTGTTCAATGCCGCTGGCCAGGTCGCCCAGTTCTGGGACGGGCGTGCGCCAACCGTCGAGGAACAGGCTAAGGGCCCCATTCTCAATCCGGTTGAGATGGCAATGCCAGACCCAGCGCACGTGCTGGTGGTGTTGCGTTCGATTCCTGGCTACGTCGCGGCATTCAAGCAAGCATTTCCCGCTGATAAGGATCCGATTAGCTATGACAACTTTGGCAACGCGATCGGAGCGTTTGAACGCGGCCTCGTGACGCCAACTGCGTTTGATGCCTTTGTCGCTGGCAAGGATGACGCACTCTCGCCAGCGGCGCGTGACGGGCTCGCTTTGTTCATGACGACCGGTTGCGCTACATGCCACAATGGCGTGCTCGTTGGTGGTGCGATGTACATGAAGCTCGGCGTGACTGCGCCGTATCAAAACCAGAAGGACCAGGGTCGATACGATCTGACCAAGAACGAAGCCGACCGGATGTTCTTTAAAGTACCCACGTTGCGCAACGTCGCGGCCACGGCGCCGTATTATCACGATGGGTCAGTCACGGATCTCACCACGGCAGTGCAGACCATGGCGCAGCTACAGCTCGGCAAGACACTCTCTGCGACCGACACTGCTTCGATCATCAGCTTCTTACAATCACTCAGTGGCTCCGTCGCTGCTGACTACATTGCCAAGCCGATGTTGCCACCTTCGGGGGCTACCACGCCGAAGCCTGATCGGACCTAACACACGGCGTATCTTGGCATCATGCGCCGTGCTCGCGGTGCTTCGACATCGCGCATAACCTGCATCTGCAGTCGCATTGCGCGCTGTCCTCGCGTTACCCTCGCGACATGATTCACCCGGGCAAGTTGCAGGCTGCTCATCAACGCTCGCTCGTTGTTACATGTGGCTTATTGATTGTTAGCGCACTGCTGAGTGTTGGGTGTGTGCTCTCTCCGACCATAGCCTGTGCCAACGGATCGATCTGCAGCAGTGGGCAAGTGTGCGTGGAAACAGCCGTCGACACGTTCTGTGCTACCCCGGCGCAAGTTGCCGCATGTGTTGATGTCCCGGATGGTGCAGAATGCGGTGAACCGACGGATTTTACCCGCTGTCGGAACGGCTTCTGCCAACCAGCGTTGTGCGGCAACGAGGTGATCAACTCCGAGGCCGGTGAAACTTGTGAAGTCGGCGTTGTTATCAACGAACCTAGCTGCACGCAGCGCGGCTACGATAGTGGTGTGGTCGGTTGTACCGAATGCACCGTTGATACCAATGGTTGTGAACACTACTGCGGTGATGGTGTTGCCGACGCCGATGAAGAGTGCGATGGCGAAGATGTGAATGCAGAGTTGGCGCTGACTTGTGCAAAAATTGTCGAGACAGCGCCCAAAACTGGAGCCGTAGTTTGTTCGCGAGACTGTCGACTCGACGTGAGCGACTGCCGATCGCTGTTGCGCTCGGACCGTATCGTGACGCTACCGCCGATACCGGAGTCGGCCAGCGCCAACACGGCAGCTGTCGTCGCTGAGAACGACGTTTGGGTGGTTGAAGTTGCAGGATCCGGCGCAACTGCGGTGAGCTATTTCGCGCACTGGACGGGCGATCGGTGGCGGCGCGCTGCAATTGAAACAACCTTTCAGAAATCTGGGTTATGCGACGCCATGTGGGCCACGTATGGCACTGCATTTGCCGGTTGTAGCAATGGTGAGATGATCACGTTTCAAGGCAACGTTGGCACCAGCAATGCAGTCGGTGATTCCGGCGTTGCAATAACAGGCCTCTGGGGCTTTGCAGCGAATGATGTGTGGGCTGCCCAAGGCCAAAAAGTGTTGCACTACAACGGGACTAGTTGGCCTGAAGATAGTGACTGGGCTGCGCTGGGGGTGGCGACGACAGGGACCATTGTTGCCATTAGTGGTGATGCGGAAAACCTTTTTGTCTTGACCGACACGGCACTGTTTCATCGTCCTCGTGACGTGACGGGGAGCTGGACCATCGCGGCCGCGCAGCCGTCTCCGCCGTTTCGCCAAATGAATGTTGTCGATCAGAACCATGTTTGGTTAGTGACGGATGCTCCGCCAGCAGGCCTGCTACCTCCTGAAGTCAAACTGTTCACCGATGGGCAAGTTTTTGCTGTCACGCTCCCGCCCGGCGAGGCGCTGGAATCGGCATCGAAAGTGCTCGCAGGCTCCACTAGTTCGTTTTATGTCGACGGAAAGACGTTGCGCCGCTTCATTGTGACCGGCCCTGCACCGGCACCTTTGACGATCACGGCGGCGATGGCTGCGAAAACCGACGTTGGCGATGGGCTTGCCGCCGCCAATGCCAATTCGATCTGGATCTTTCGTGCGAACTTGACAGTCAAAGTTCGCAGTTCGTTGGTTGAAGGCTTAGGGGGAATTCCACCGTCACTAACCGGCGGGCGGCAACACATTGTGCAAGGCGTCGACGGTAGCGTGTATTTCGCGGTGTCTGACACGGAACTATTCGTTAAGCGAAGCCCAGTCAAACCAGTTGAGACTATCAACAGTAGCGAGTCGCTTCCCTTCGGGATGGCGCTTATTGATGCGATCGCACCGATTGAAGGACCTGGCGACGCAGAACTATTGGTGCTTGCCGTAAACAAATTGCGGGTTCTGAACCGCGATGCGAATACGCTAACTTATACTACGGCCGAAAAAGTGCGCGGCATATGGGCTGATGGTCGCCGTGGGTTCGTCGTCAACGACACGGACCTATTTCGTTACCAAGGCATTGCCGCCGCTGCATGGACGAGTTTGGGCAATGTTCATCCTGGCACCGTGCTGATGACGGGAGGTCGAGTTAATGAAACTGATTTTGTTTGGATCGTGACAGGTACTCCAGCAATCGCTGGTGTTGCTATGCCGAAGCTGCAACGGTTCACCATCACGGGATCGGTTGCTAGTGCCGAGGATATCACGTTGCCGTCGATTACAACGATCACGGCAGTTTGGAGTAGCGGACCCGATCTTTGGATCGCAGGTTCAATGAGCGGTACCCCGACCTACTTGGCAAGATGGGTTAATGGCAAGTGGATCTTCTACGATGTGCCCCAAGCCGTTGGGGTGCTCCCCACCATTTCGCAATTGTGGAGTGACCAACCGGGCCAAATTTGGGTGCTGCGGCGAGTAGGGCAGGTCAGCCTGGTTGTCACACTGCTACATTTCGATGGTAGTCGGTTGACCTTGCTTGATACCGATGCCGGCGAGGCTGCGCAACGGGATTCGCTGCACGTTGTTAGCCGTGCACCTAGCAAGCAACTAATGTCGTTAATCAAGGTCGGCAACACTGGGTATCGCTTAGGTCAGTACGTTAATCCTCACCCGTCGCTTACTGGTGGCGCGTGCCCCGCGCAGCAAGAATTGTTTTGCCGTGAAAGCGGCCATGGTGTCAGCGAAGGGCCACGCACCATCGGCACGATTGTCGGCGGCCGGTTTGGCGATGCACACTACGTGCTCAACTCAACGTTGTCGGGCCGCATTCGTTTCGAGGGCCAATTGCCAGCGGGCGTTGAAGCAATCTGGGCGTTGCCAGACTCGTCGGGCACCTGTCCACCCGGTGCGCCGCTTGCGTTTGCCTCCAGCGGCACGAGCCAGCGGGCTGAGCAAACACTCGGTCCATCGCGCTATTTTTTAACGTTGCGACCTCGCGACCCGCTGGATAAGACCGAATATCCCGTCGCACTTGATTACAGCTGCAATCGGCTTGATTAGCCGCAACGCTCGCTTGCGGTTAGGCAATGCACCACCGATGGGGAAATCGTGGTACTCGCGCTGTTGCCTGAATTTGAGAATCGCGGCATTGGCCGAGCGCTCCTAGGACGGATGGTCTATCAGCTTGCCTCCCTCGGCAAAACTCGGCTGTTTCTGGGATGCTCTCGCAATCCGCAACATCGATCGTATGGCTTCTATCGCCATTTGGGTTGGCGCTCGACAGGCACGTTCGATGGCCACGGCGATGAAGTGCGCGAGTATTTTGCAACGCCACACGCGCCGTCGGAGTAGAATGGCGTTCTATGGGAGCCTTCACCGCGCGAAAATTGCAAACGCAAGTGCTCCGCCTTGACGTCGGCGCGAAGGCCGTGGTGGTAACGCGTATCGCGCGCGGTAAAGATGCAGGTTTCGCAATGTTGGACCCAGCGACGCTCGACGACATCACGACGAGTGCAGCGAAGCCAGCAGCGTTATTGGCAATGTCAACCGAGCTCGCCACGCTTGGCCACGTGCTGTGCGCAAATGCCAAGCTTGCATGCATAGTCGTCGACGGTATGGCTCACTTGTATGATGCCAAAACGCGCGCGCCGATTGCATCCGTGCCTGGCGGGCCGTTCGATCAAGGCCTATTTACAAAACGCTACGTTTGGCTACGCGGCGAGTTCGGCAATGGTTTGTTTGCATTTTCTCTGCGTGCCGTACCGACGAAGTTTCCCGATCCGCTCAACCTTGCTGCAACTACGGTAACGGCATTTGCTGTCGACCGTAGCGAGCGTTGGTGCGCGATCGGCAATAGCAGCGGATATGTTATCTGCGTCGAAGCCAAAACCGGCGAGCAACGCTTCGGTGGCCGGCCCGCCCGCGGCGGCCACGTGACAGCCTTGGCGTTTAACAAAGAAGCTGACGTGCTTTACGCGGGCAGTGCGAGTGGGATGCTAGTGCGCATTGCGCTTGCCTAGCGTGGCTGCCGTGAATTCTCGACGAAACGCCGCGATCGTTGCGCCTTCACGGCTGCGATCGTAGATGGCGAACACGACGTGTTCGAACGCACCGCAGTACGTGCCGCGTAGCAAGTTCGCAAACACCTGCGCAACCAAGGCGGGGGAGTTGCGAAACACACCGCAGCCCCATGCGCCGAGAATGAGGTTGCGATGTTTTTGCGCTACTGCAATGGCAAGCACTTGCGCGGCGCGGCGCTCCAGCGTTGCAATGATCTCGGCTTCGCCGCCGGGTGACCGGCGCACGTGCTCACCTGCGTTCGGCGCTGGCGCAGTGATCACGCTGCACAAGTACGGCACATCTAACAATGCAAGACTATCGTCGCGAAAGAACGGCACCCCCGGCGAGTAGATAATGTGATCGGTATACAGCAAGCTGCCACACGCGCGATTCGCAGCGTAATACGCGGGTGCTTTGAGCTGACATGCGTACAACGCCGAGCAAAGTGAGAGGTCCTCTTCTTGCGCTTTGGCACCCGAAAGAAAACCACCGCCTGGGTTTTTGGCTGACGCAAAATTCAATGCAGCAACGTTGGCAACCCCTGTTGTTGCAAGCCGTTGCGCAGCTGCGCAGGTGGTTTCAGCGGTGACTTCAATGGTGGTGGTGCAACTGGCAAACGTTACGGCCGCAACAGCCGCCTCCGATTGCGCTGGCGTGTACAACTCCGTGCCACGTTGCGCTGCAGCGAGTGCTGCACGAAAGTCTACCGGCGCACCCGATGGGCGCTGGTAGCCACCAGCGCGAATAACACTCAACGTTTCTGCTGCGATCTCGCGACGATTCATTTTAATAGTGTGTGCAATACACTAACAAGATGAAAGTTACCAGCGGGAATTGGTAACGGCGGATAGCCCAGTTCCAACGAATATCTAAACATCTGTAATTGTTGCTAATAGATCTTCCGCTTGAAGCAACCGGAAACTGGACTGACCACTTTTGGCAGCCATGGAAAGTGGTCTAGCCACTTTGAATGGTCCACAAACCGAACAAAAACAGCCGATTAGTGAAATCGCTTTCAGTTTCACTATTGGCACCGCCTTTGCTCTTAGCCTGGGCATGACCAAACTCAACAAATCGCACGTTCTGTCTTCCTTTATGCTGCTAGCAAGCACGATAGCCGTTGGTTGCGTTGACGACCTTGGCGCTGAAGACCCAATCGATGAATCGGCGGTGGCCGAAGGCAAAGACGATGCTTTTGGCGTGCGCGAAACCGATCCGGAAGCCGCATGGGTGTTGCGCGCCGCCAACGAAATGACTTACGCGCAACTGGTCGAGCACGGTGTTGGCAAACGTGCCGCGCAAGGCCTAATCGCAGCGCGTCCGTTCGTGACCCTCACTGATGTCGACAAGGTGCCGTACGTCGGGGTCACTGCGTTCGTGCGTTTGCTGGAGGCAGGCAACACCGTGCCGGCTTCGACTGATCCATTTTCTTCGGCTTCATGCGGTGGTACGCGGTTAGATTTTGCCCGCGGCAAAGCGCTGTTAGGCAACGAAGGTGCAATCTCACGTCGGCTTGGCGGCCAAGAAGTGAAGCGGCGAGTGCGCCAATGCAACCCGGTCACTGGCTGTACACCGTGGACGCCAGCGCCTGCCAAACAATTCGAATCGGTGGGTTGTAACAGCGGCGGCTGCGGCATTGCAGATCTGGTTGAAGAGCGGGTTGGCGTGGATGCCTACCTCAAAGTGAGTGGCACCCGTATCAATGTATCGGTCGAGCCAACGCTCATGTCGGCCAAGCCCTACTTTGCGTGGCTCTGGAATGTAACGAATCAAGCCGCAACATTTGAAATTGGTGCAGCGTCGGTAACCAACGTTCGCCCTACGCTGTCAGTCGAAACGGTAAGCTGGACTGCCAACGGGCCACGCACGACGCAATTGCTGCAAACCAGCAATACCAAAATCACGACGGGCACGACGTGCATCCGGTACTACGCGTACGACCGCGATGCTAGTGGCAAGATTGTGAGTGAAGCGGTTGCATTGGTCGCGTTTTGATCGACCGTGATGAACCAGCGCCACACTACAAGCTTGCAAAATTCGCTAGCAGCTTGTCGATAAACCAGCCAGTCGCCGTTTTTCCGTCGACAATCATCGCGGTACGTTCGGCATCGGTTGGCCCAGCCGGCCGCACCGAAAGATAATAGACTGCTGCGTTGGCACCGATCTGGGTGCCATAGTTTTCGATCAATTCGTCGCGGTTGAGCAAGGTGTCGCCGCGAAACTCGCCGCCCATCAGTTCGAGCAAACAACGGTTGCGGTTGCGTCGAGCGCGACCAAGTGGCGACGCGGTATCGAGATAATAATCGGCAAGCAGCTGGCTCATTGGCCGCCGCGGTTCAAACGTGAGTCCTGCGGAACCCGCACAGCTGTGACCCATTTCAACGGCGCGCATGACCAACGGATCGATGTCACCTTCCAAATCGGCTTTGCTCGAGAGTAGATCGAGATAGAAGTTTAAGTCGCCGGCTTTGCCGCCGCACGCAGGTTCGCTTGCTGCGGCTTCGCCCAGCGTGGTGCACGCGACATGCACCGCAACAGATGAACCTAGATCGCCAGGCCAGCCTGCGAAATCTTCGTTGAGCATGGCAACGCCCAATACTCGAGGTCGAGGGCATACCGCTGCTTCGAGCACCGCAAAGATATGGCCAACGTCTTGGCCAGTCGCAACACGATTGGTCGTGAGTGCTGCATGCAGCGGTGCCCCAAGTACCGGCCGCGGATCGGGCACTTCGATAGCGCAGGTGATGATGAGATTCCATAACGAATTCGACGAGCCGACGCTCCACGAGGTGCCGTAGTACAACTGCCGCAGCGTCGAGAGCATTGTCGATGGATCGGCGCCCAACACTTGCTCCGCTTGCGTTACCGCATCGACGTACGCTGCCATCTTAGGGTCGGCAGCGATCGATGGTCCAACTGCTGCGCCGGGCTCGTTGTCGCCGCAGGCTGCAAAACCGGCGGCTAGCGCCAAACAAGGCAGACTCCAACGGCAACGTACTTGCACGGCGGCGGCATAGGCCCGCGCACGCGGGGCGACTTGGATTCCGATCACAACTTTGTACCGCAGGCTATGCGCCAACTACGTTCAACATAGTGCCCGCAGGCAGGATGCTGTTCGAGGTGTAGTAACGCAGGCCACTGTGATAGCCGCCCGAGAAACGCTCGTTGTCCGGAGGCATCACCGCGCCAACGACGAGAGCAAAAGGCAGGATGCGAAAATTCATTACGCAATAATTGTATGCGCCCGGCCTGGAGTCGAGCGAATTCTGCGCGGTTGTTTAGGCAATCGGCATCGCTCCACCAGCGGGCCCGGTTCGCAGATGCGAGCCCGCGGCCAGCGAGGCAGGCTCGTGAGCGTGTTAGACTGCACGCATGCGCAATAGCTGTTTGGTCTTGCTTCTGCTGGGCGCTTGCAACGGTAGTTCGTCGTCGACAACGCCGGGGGCGCCGATGATAGCAACAGCCAAAAGCGGAGCCACGCTCAACGGCATGCACGTTGGCGACAAGCTGCAAACGGTGTGGGATAAGTTCAGTGGCCAGCTATGCGACGAGGACAGCATCGAAGCCAAAGCGGCACGGGTGGTGATCTTTGGCGACTGCAAAGCCAAGGACAAACCGGGCTCGTTTGCGATCTACATCACCACCGGCGCAGCGCCCGCCAATGAACAAACGATTTTGGCGATGGGCTTTTTGGGCACGGGGCCAACGATTGAAACAGTGGCGCCAGCCGCGATAGGTTCGTCCTTGCGTGCCGCCAATGCAACGCTAGGCGCGCCGCAAAATAGTATGTCGTTGCGCGCGATAATTGCGACTCAGTTCGCTGGCGATGTCGCACTGCTGTCTGAAGGCGACACTGTGGTCGGTGCAGTTTATGGCCCGATGCCAAGCGATCGCGGATCGGAACGGTGGCGCGTCTTCGACCAGATGCAACGGCGGTACGGTCAACATCCTGAAGTGTTGAACCCACTGCTCTCCGTCGAGGATTGTGAAAAAGCGCTGCGTCACTCGGCCGAACTGTTTGGCGACGATCCGACCAACGTGCTCAATACCGTCAAAGCCAACGGCCGATACGACGGCGAAATTAAAGAATGTCAACGCAGCGGCACGCCAGCAAAGTTGGCCTGTGTGCTCGCTGCCAAGACCACGAAAGAGTTGCGTGCGTGTGAGTAGCCCGGTTGCAGCCGCGCCTAGCCAACGTCGTCGACGATTGCGTGTGGCGCCGCATCAACTTGCACATGCAACGCACGTCAAAGCGCAACCCGCACCCCACTGCTTTAGGGTTCAACTGCGTTGCTCATTGAATGCTTACTTGAATGACTGAGTAATTCGGCGTCGCCTTGAACGTGCACGCTTGGCCGGTACAGCCTTCGTCGTTATTCCAAAACGTAACGGTACCACCGGTGACCGTAACCGTTACTGATGCACCGACGGTAAACAGGCCAAATGCGCTAGGCCAGCGATTCACCAAACCAGCAGGGACCGACGACAAAGTTGCTGGCGGCGCGTTGACCGGCGTAATTGCGTTGAATTGCACCAACCCTTGATGGTTGTTGCTGACATGTGCGGCTGACCAAGCTGTCGCAGTGGCACACGTTGGAGATTTGAATGTGCCGGTTGCCATCGCTGCGGTTATCGTACCTTGAACTTCGATGCCTGCACGCGAATATTGAAACGAACCGTCGGGGTTCAAAATAACTTCCGCAGTTGGCACATAACCGCACGGCGTCTTGAGCAGCGTGACAACGTCGTTGACCACGGATATGGCTTCGATCGTGCTAGGGTCGGTTGAGCCGTTGCTCCATGTACCCGTGCGCGTTGAACCGGGCGGGCAGACTGGCGCGTCGACATTGTTTCCATCTGCACTGGACTTCGGATCGCCGCAGCTCAGCACGGCGCAGAAACTTGCAGCGCACGTCAGCGTGCCTAGGCGTCGCCTCGAAGAAATTGCCATGACATCAATCTAGTGCAAGTGCCCGACTGGGTCTACTGGTGGCGCTTGGGCGGGCGCAGTTGCGCTACAATTGCTCCATGTCGGAGCTCGGTTTGCAATTCGGTCGGTCGATGTTGGCACACTGGCATTTGCGGCCAGACATCACGTATCTCAACCACGGTACCGTCGGCGCAACGCCCAAAGCGGTGCTGGCTGCACAGCAGGCATTGCAGATCGAATGCGAAAGCGCGCCTGCGAACTTCATGGCTCGGCAAGTGACAGACTCGCTAGGCATGTGTCACGGCGAATCGCGGTTGCGCCACGCAGCTCGCGAAGTTGGCGCGTTCGTCGGCGCTGCGCCGCATCGGTTGGCATTTGTGCGCAATGTGACGTCGGGCATCAATGCTGTACTGCAATCGCTGCAATTTGCGGCCGGCGAGGAAATCTTGGTAACCAGCCTCGGGTATGGAGCTGTTACGTACGGTGCCCAGCATGTGGCCGCGCGAGCTGGTGCGCGAGTTGTCACTGCCGAGCTGCCATTTCCGCCGCCGAATGCGTTAGCGGTCGTCGATGCCATCGTCGCAGCGCTGACCCCGCGGACGCGCTTGCTGATCGTCGATCACGTGACGTCCGAAACTGCGCTAGTGATGCCGATCGCAGATATCGCTGCAGCATGTCGCTCACGCGGCGTGCTCACGCTCGTCGATGGCGCGCATGCGCCCGGCGCGATACCCCTCGATATAGAAGCACTCGGCGTCGACTTCTACGCAGCCAATTTACATAAGTGGGCGATGGTGCCACGCAGCGCGGGCATCTTGTGGTGCGCGCAAGCCCACCTCACCAATATTCACCCGACCGTGATTTCGTGGGGCCTTGGCCACGGCTTTACCAAAGAGTTCGACTGGGAAGGTACGGTCGACCCGACAGCGTATTTGGCGTCGGCGGCAGCGCTGGCATTCTTGCGTGAACTCGACGTAGCCAAGATGCAAGCGTACAATCATCAGCTCGTCGTCGATGCGCAGCGCATGTTTGCCCAACGGTGGGCGCATCATGACGCCGCCGGCGCACCGCCGCTGGTGCCTGCTGCGTTGCTTGGCACCATGGTCACTCTGCCGTTGCCGCGCGCGCTTGGTGCAGGCGCCGATGCTGCACTCGCGTTGCGCGATTCCCTCTGGTTCGACGATGCTATCGAAGTGCCAATCATGGCCATCGGCGATCGACTGTGGATGCGCTTGTGCGGCCAAGTTTATGTCGAGCCCGCCGACTTTGAGCAACTTGCCAACGCGATCGAA
>Ga0075163_10011818_pt1 | contig 11367 bp, 4 predicted proteins | sample JI1023141ADNA_FD_71478 | JGI IMG/M metagenome (GOLD analysis project Ga0075163, IMG submission 71478) | Wastewater effluent complex algal communities from Wisconsin, to seasonally profile nutrient transformation and Carbon sequestration -... | ecosystem: Engineered > WWTP > Effluent > Algae... | reverse complement strand
GGCCGAGCTCCTGACCGAGCTGGCCACCCACGACCCCGGCGACGACGTCGACTGGGTCATCGGCTACGGCTCCGGGCTGTCCTTGGTCGAGGGCAGCTTCGACCAGCTCGGGATGGCGCGACCGCTGGGGCGCCACCTGATGGTGCGCGGCTACTCGGTCGGCTCCGAGCGCGATCAGTTCGCGCGCGCCTACCCGTCGACCAGCGCCGCCGATCGCGATCGCGTGCTGGCGGCGCGCCGTCGCCACAAGCAGGCCACGGTCTTGATCCACGAGCTGGCCCACACCCTGGGCGTGCCCCACGAGCGCGAGCCGACCTGGCTCATGGCGACCAGCTACGCGACGACGATGTCGACCTTGTCGAAGCAGAGCCGCGCGGTCATGCAGCTCGCCCTCGAGACCTGGCTGACGCCGCGGGCCAGCTTCGACCTGGCGTCCTTGGCCGCGCGCCTCACCAGCTACTTCGAGAGCAACCCCTGGGGCGGCTGGGAGCCCGACGATCACGGTCAGCTCGTCGCCGAGCTGCGCGCGGTGGTCAGCTCGGGGCGCGGCGCGTCGCCGTCGGGGCTGACCGGTCCGGCCCGCGAGCAGTACGAGCACGCGGTCCGCCTGGCCGCCAGCGGCAAGCCGGCCGAGGCCTTGGCCGAGCTCGAGGCCCTGGTCGCCGCGTACCCGGCGACGCCCGACGTGCGCCTGGCGATCTGCCAGGGCCGGATCGCCCTCGACGGACCGACCGCGGCGACCGCGAGCAAGGCGTGCGATCGCGCCCTCGAGGTCGCGCCCGACGATCCACGACCACATCTGGCCCTGGCCCAGGCGCTGGCCGGGCGCGGCGGTCCGGGCGATCGCGCGGCGGCGCTCGGCCGGCTGACCGCGGTCGAGGCGATGGCCGGCGGCCGCGCCGAGGTCTGGGCCGCGCTGGTCGAGCTGTACCAAGCCCAGCAGCTCGTGACCCTGACCGAGCGCGCCCTCGATCGGCTGGCCGCCGCCAAGCCGGGCGCCGACGCCGACGGCCGGGCCTGGCTCTTGCGGATCCGCGGGCGCTACGGCCTGCCGCCCGACGGCACCCGGTGGAAGATCGCGGTCACCGACGAGCCTGACTACGTCGCCGCGGTCCGCGAGCTGCTCGATCTGATCTACGCCGACAAGTTCGCCGACGCCAAGGCCAAGGCCAAGGCCGCCGAAAAGCGGTGGCCGGGGGCGCCCGGGGTGCTGGCGGCGCGCTGCGATCTGGCGCTGCGCCAGCAGCAGGCCGCGGCGGCGCGCGCGCTGTGCGACCAGGCGATCGCGGCGTGGAGCGGCGCGGCCTGGGCCCTGTACCTACGCGGCGTGCTCCTGGTCGGGAGCGGCAAGACCGCGCCGGCGATCGCGTCGCTACGCGCGGCGATCGCGGCCGAGCCGAGCCTGGCCCAGGCCTACCGCACCCTGGCCAAGGCCCTCGACCGCGCCGGCGATCGCGCGGGCCGCGAGGCGCTGGCGATCGAGTATCAGGCGCGGTTCGGCGCGCGCCTGCCCTGAGCCGGCGGCGCGCCGCGATCTATACTCGCGCGGTGAGCTTCCTCCGCCAGCTCTGGTCCTCGGACCTGCGGGCCGCGCGCGCGGCCGAGGCGGCCGGTGACCCCGACGCGGCCGCGACCCACTACGGGCTGGCCGGCGATCGCGAGGGCGCGGTGCGCATGCACCTGGCGCGGGCGGCGCGGGCCGCCGATCGGCTGACCGAGATCGCGTGCCTACGCGACGCGCTGCACTGGGCCGGCGACGAGCCGCCGCTCGTGGCTCGGACCTCGGCGGCGCTGGGTCGCGCGCTGGCGGCCAAGGTCAAGGCCGAGGGCGTGGCCACCGCGCGCGATCGCGAGCGCCTGCGCGAGGCCGCGCAGCTCCTGGTCGCGGGCGGCGCGCATCGCGAGGCCGGCGAGGCCTATCGCGCGGTCGGCGATCTGGCGGCGGCCGCGGCCGCGTTCTCGGACGCCGGGTTGATCGACAAGGTCGAGGCCACGCTCGGCGAGGACGAGGCCCGGGCCGCGCGCGAGCAGAGCGCCCGCGCGGCCTTCGCCGACTACCAGCTCGCGCTGAGCCTGGGCCGGCGCGGCGAGGCCAAGGCCGCGCTCATCGCCAGCCTGACCGCCGAGCCGTCGGACGATCGCCAGCGCCTGCTCGACGCGCTGTCGGCTGAGCTGATCACCGGCGGCCGGGTCGAGCTGCGGCCGCGCGGGGGCGACCCGGTGATCGTCACGGCGCGCGCGGTGGTCGGCCTCGGCCGCGACGCGGTGTGCGAGCTGCCGCTACGGACCGGCGGGGTGTCGCGCCGCCACGCCGAGCTCGAGGTCAGCCCCGAGGGCTTCACGGTGCGCGACGCCGGCTCGCGCAACGGCACGCTGATCGGCGGGCTGCCGGTCGCCGGCCGGGTGCCGCTCGTCGAGCGCGGCGCGGTCGCGCTGGGCGAGGACTGCCGCCTCGACTACCAGGTCGTCGACGGCGCGCTGTACCTGCGGGTCGCGACCGGGCTCGATCGCGGCCGCCAGCTCGTGGTGACGCGGCCCGGGGTCGCGGTCGCGCTGGCGCCGGCCGGGCTGGCCTGCCAGGTCCGCTTCGTCGACGGCTCACCGTGGCTGGGCCGGACCGACGGACCGTTGACGCTGGGCTCGACCAAGATCGGCGCCGGCCAGGTCCAGCTCATCGTCGGCGACGTGGTGACCTGGGACGACGTGCGGATCGACGTGACGGCATGAGCTGGTGGTCGCGGTTGTTCGGTCGTCCGGCGGCGCCCGCGCCGGCCCCGCCGCCCGCCGAGCCGGCGGTCTTGCGCGACGAGGACGACGTCTGGCTCGAGGCCCTGGCCGCGGCCTGCGGCGACGGCCGTCGCCACGACGAGCTAGCCGCGCCCGACACCCTGGCCCACCTCGACCGCTTGTGGCAGCGCGGCCACGAACGCCTGGCCACCGAGTGGCTCGAGAAGCTGATCGCGATCCCCGAGGCGCCGGCGGCCGCGGTCATCGACCTGCGCGCGGTCCTGGTCGATCGCCTCGAGGCCCGGGCCGAGCTCGAGCGCGCGGTGCCGCACCTGCGGGCCCTGGTCGACGTCGCCGGCCACGCGGTCCGGGCCAACTACCTTTTGGCCGAGCACTTCCGCAAGCTCGGCGACGACGCCGCGGCGCTGCGCCACTACGAGGCGGTCCTGGCCCGCGACGTCGACTACCCCAACGTGCGGGCGCGGGTCGAGCGCCTGCGGGCGGCGCGCGGCCTGACCGCGCCGTCGGTCGGCGAGACCATCGCCGGGGCCGACGTCGTCGGCATCGGCGCCGGCGCGCGCTACCTCCTGGTCCGCGAGCTCGGGCGCGGCGCCACCGGCGTGGTCTACCTGGCCCGCGATCGCGAGCTCGAGCGCGAGGTCGCGGTCAAGCTCTTGCACCCGCACCTGGCCGGCGCCGGTCAGGCCGCGGCGGTCGAGCGCTTCTTCGACGAGGCCCGGCTGATGGCGTCGCTGCGCCACCCCAACGTGGTCGCGGTCCTCGACCTCGAGGAGCGAGCCCGGCGCCTGGTGCTCGAGCTGGCCGCCGGCGGCACCTTGCGCGACCTCCTGCGCGACCGCGGCCCGCGGACCGCGCGGCGGACCCTCGAGCGCCACGTGCAGATCTTGTCGGCGCTGGCGGCCGCGCACCAGCGCGGCGTGATCCACCGCGACGTGAAGCCCGGCAACCTGATGTTCCGGCGCGACCCCGATCATCCCGGCGTCGAGATCATGCTGGGCGACTTCGGCGTGGCCCAGCTCCCGAGCGCCGAGCCGGCGCCGACCGGCGGCCGGCGCGCCGCCGAGGCGGTCGGCACCCTGGCCTACATGGGCCCGGCCCAGCGGCGCGGCGAACCCGCGGTGCCCGCCGACGATCTCTACGCCGCGGCGGTGGTGCTCTACGAGATGCTGACCGGCCACCATCCGTGGTCGCGCGAGCAGCTCCTGGCCGGGACCCGGAGCCGCGGCGACTTCGCGCTGCCACCCGAGGTGCGCGCGCCGCTGCCGCCGGCGCTGGCAGCCGCGCTCCAGGATCACCTCGACCGCCTGGGCGATCCCGAGGGCGCGGCCCGACCGACGACGGCGGCGGCCCTGGCCGAGGCCCTGACCCTGCGCACCGAGGCGATCGCGCTGGCGCTGGCGTGACCGGGCGCGGGCCTCACGCCGACGGCGCGGTCGCCGCCGGCCCGACCGCGGCGACGCGCGCCCGCAGGGCCGGCGCGCCGATCGGCTTGAGCAGCCAGCGCTCGGGGCCGAGCCGGTCGAGGAACTGCTGGGCGTCGGGGGTCGACACGCCGCCGGTCATGAAGACGAAGTGCGCGATCGCGGGATCGCCGGCGGCCTCGAGCTCGCGGTAGAGCTGGATGCCGGTGACGTCGGGCATCATGACGTCGCACAGGACCACGTCGAAGTGGCGGCGAGCCAGCGCCGCCCGGGCGGCCCGGCCGCTGTCCGCGACCTCGACGTCGCAGCCGGCCAGGACCCGGGCCAGGCTGCGCGCCACCGGCGCCTCGTCGTCGACGATCAGCACGCCGAGCCGGGCCGGGACCGCGACCGGCGCCGGCGCCGGCGCCACCGCCACCGGACCGTTCGCGCACGGCAGGTAGACCCGGAAGGTGGTGCCGACGCCGACCTCGCTGTCGACCTCGATCCGGCCGCCGTGGTCGGCGATGATGCCCTGCGAGATCGACAGGCCCAGGCCGGTGCCCTGGCCGACGTCCTTGGTGGTGAAGAACGGCTCGAAGATCCGATCGAGCACCTCGCGCGACATGCCGCAGCCGGTGTCGGCGACCTCGACGACCACCTCGCCACCGACCGTGCGACCGGTCAGGCGGATGCGCTGGTGCGCGGCGTCGCCGTCGGGGAGCGCCTGGGCGGCGTTGACGATCAGGTTGAGGAACACCTGGAACAGCCGGCCCTCGCTGGCCATCACCGGCGACAGCCCGTCGACATCGATCACCACCTGGGCGCGGTGCTTGAGCTGCGGTCCAGCCATCGCCGCGCACCGCCGCAGGGTCTCGCGCAGATCGATCCGCGCGACCTCACCGCCGCGATCGCGCGCCAGCGACATCAGGTCGCGGACCACGTCGCGGATCCGGACCGCGCCGAGCTGCAGATCGGCCAGCATCTCGAGCGGCTCGCGGGCCGCCTCGGGCGAGGGCGCCAGCCGCCGGATCGCGGGCTCGAGCAGCTCGGCGTTGGACATCACGTACAGGAGCGGATTGTTGATCTCGTGGGCGGTGCCAGCGGCCAGGGTGCCGACCGCGACCAGGCGATCGGCGGTGGCCAGGCGGCGCTGCAGCTCGCGCTCGGTCGAGACGTCGCGGATGAGGAGCACCCGCGTGCCGCGCGAGCCCGGCGGCGCCGGCACGGCCTTGACCGACGCCACCACCGGCGCCGCGCTGGGGCGGACCAGACGCAGCTCGCGTGGGCCGTCGTCGTCGGCCAGCAGGCGATCGAGGGTGGCGCGGTCGCCCTCGACCACGAACTCGCGGACGTCGACGACCCGCAGGACCCCGACCCGGAGCGGCTCGCCGGGGGGCCCGAGCAGCCGGGTCGCGGCCGGGTTGGCGTCGAGGACCCGAGCGCCGGCGCACACGACGACGCCCTCGCCGGTGGCGGCCACCAGGTGACGGAACCGGGTGTTGCTGCGCGCCAGGCGTTCGCGGGCGCGGGCCAGCGCGATCTCCTGCTCGCCGAGCTGGACCCGCTTGTCCGCCAGGCGCTCCTCGAAGATCTCCTGCTGGCGGGCGGCGTGGCGCAGCTCGTAGCTCGCCGACAGCGGCGCGAAGCCGACGTAGACGTACTCGAGGACGAACACCGAGCCGAGGACCCCGGCGCCCATGAGCGAGTCGTGGAGCGCGGCCGCGACGAACAACCCGAGGGCGATCAGGTAGCCGGTGCGACGGCCGACCAGGGCCGGCGGCATCGCTCGCAGGCGCCGCCGCAGCCCGATGCCGGCGAAGACGCTGGCCACCGGCAGGACGACCATCGTCAACCAGCCCGGGTGTCCGCCCAGGTGGACGTGACCGAAGGCGTCGCGATGCACCTCGATCGGCCCATCGACCAGCCACGGCGTGGCCACGCCGATCGTCAAGAGCGCCGCCCCGATCGCGAGGGCCACGAAGCTGCGACGCGACACCGGCTGGCCACCGATCACCTCGACCGCGGCGAACGCGAACCCGGGCATCAAGAGCCCGATCCCGTACTGCACGCGGATCGCCGTCAGCGCCAGGTCGGGCGGCGCCTCGAGGTGGACGACCCGCGCGACCGCGAAGACCAGCCCGCAGACCGTGATGCCCAGCATCGGCCACTGCGGGTGACTGGGCCGCAGTCGCCAGGCGACGGCCTGGCGCAGCGCGGCGAGCCCAAGGGCGCCGATGACGGCGAGGGTCCCGAACACCTCGGGGTGCGCGACGCGCATTGCCAACCACTATCGCGCAAAACCCGGCGAGAGTCCCGTACCGATGGGGTAGGCCCTCACCCAGGCAGGGCGATCACCGTGAGCCCCGGGTCAGCCCGGGGCGCTTCGTCCGCGGTGACGATCCCGATCGCCCGATCGCGCAGCCCGGGGTCGGCGGCCATGCGCACCGCGAGCGGCGCGACCACGACCTCCTCGAGGAGTCGGCGCAGCGGCCGGGCCCCGAGGACCGGATCGACGCCGCGGGCCGCCAGGGTGGCGCGCGCCGCCGGGGACGCCCACAAGGTCAGGCCGCGGCCGAGCATGCCGGGCCGGGTCCGCAGCTTGGCGAGCTCGAGGTCGACGATCTGCTCGATCGCCGCCGCGCGCAGGCGGTGGAAGCCGACGACGTGATCGAGGCGCGCGGTGAACTCGGGTCGGAAGTGCGCGCGCACCGCAGCCGCGTAGTCCGGCTCCGCGGCGCCCGCGAACCCGACGCCGCCGCCCCGGGTCACGCCCAGGTTCGAGGTCATCACGATCACGCACATGCGCAGATCGACCAGCCGACCGAGGGCGTCGGTCAGCCGGCCCTCGCCGAGGACCGCGAGGAGCAGATCGAAGACCTCGGGGTGGGCCTTCTCCAGCTCGTCGAGCAGGATCACCGCCAGCGGCTGCCGACGCACCGCCTCGACCAGCGAGGTGCCGCCGGCGCCGACCTCGAGGAGCCGGGTCGCCGACCCCGGCGTCATGTACTCCGATAGATCGATCCGGATCAGGCGCTCGCCGTCGCCGAACAGGTAGCGCGCGATCTGCTTGGCCAGCTCGGTCTTGCCGACCCCGGTGGGACCGACGAAGAGGAGCGACGCCACCGGCCGCTCGGGGTCGTCGAGGCCGACGCGGAACCGGACCAGGGCCCGCGCCACGACCGCGCACGCGTGATCCTGCCCGACGACCCCGGCGGCCAAGGCCTCCGCGATCGCTGCCGCGCCGATCGGGCGATCGTCGGCGACCAGCTCGACCGGCAACCCCGACCACCGGGCGAAGGCGGCGGTCACGTCGCGCGGCAGGACCATCGTCGGCGGCGGGCTGGCGTCCTGACACCACCAGTCGAGGAGCGCCAGGGCCTTGCCGGGGAAGCGCTGATCGCGGCGGAACCCGGCGCACAGCGCCAGGAGCCGTCGCACCGCCGCCGGGTGCAGCTCGACCTCGGGGCGCTTGCGCCGCAGGTAGGCCAGGGCGATCGGCGCGACCTCGTCGGGGCCGGGCTCGTCGAGGCGGACCACCGCGAAGGCGTCGACCAGCGCCGGGTGGCGGCGGCGCAGGCGGGCCAGCTCCGACGGCGAGCACTCGGCGATCAGCCGCAGCTCGCCGGCGACCACCGCCGGCAACCACAGCTCGGCGATCGACGCGCCGTCGCCCTGGGCCGCGGCCAGCTCGGCCAGGCGATCGACGAACAGCCAGTCGTCGGTGCCGCCCAGCTCGCGCGCCACCGCCAGGCAGCGCTCCTGCCACATGCCGAGGTAGGTCATGCCGGCGGTCAGGTGGGCCGCCGAGGTCGCCCACAGCCGTCGCCGCCGCGGCCCGTCGCCGAGGTGCTTGGCCAGGCGGCGGACCAGCGCGCTCTTGCCGACCCCGGGCTCGCCGACCAGGAGCACCGAGCGCGGCGGCACAGCGTCGACAGCGGCCACGACCGAGGTGGCCGCGGCCAGCTCGCCGACCGGCGGCGCGAGCTGGCGCCGCCGCAGCTTGCCGGTCCAGTCGTCGGCGACCGCGGCCACGGTCGGCGGCGGCGGGTCGGCGGCGTCGTCGTCGCGATCGTCGTCGGCGGCGAACCGGGCCGGCGCCCACGGCTCGATCCACTCGCGGACCCCGGCGCGCAGATCGAGGACGTCGTGGGGCGCGGTGCCGAGGACCGCCGCCGCGACCGCGGCGCGGATCACCTCGGCGGCGTCGTCGAGGGCCTCGAGGGCCAGCGACCAGCCGAACCGCGGCACCAGGACCCGCACGACCGGGCCGTCGTCGTAGGCGGCGAAGGCCACGCGCAGCGGCACGACCCGGCTGCCGATCACCCAGGTGCCCTCGGCGGCGACCCGCGGCCGCAGCTCGATCGCGACCCGGCGCAGGCCGAGCTCCTCGGTGAAGCGGTACAGGTCGAGGTCGCCGTCGGCCGCCGCCGCGACCAGGGCCGGCTCGAGCGCGGCCAGCACCTCGTCGACGGTGTCGCCCCACGCCGCCGGCGCCGGCGGCGCGAACAGCCGCGCCCGCCGCCGCATCAGCACCCCGACCAGCTTGCCGCCGTCGTGCTCGGTCAGGAACACCCGGAAGCTCGGCTTCATCGACGGCTCCAGCGCACGTGCCACAGCGCGCGCACGATCTCGGCCAGGCTGGCCCCGGTCAGGCGCGTCGCCCAGCCCAGGCCAAAGTCTTCGACGTCGGCGGTGATCCCGTCGCCAGCCCGGGCCGCGGGCGCGTAGGTCATGGTCCGCACCGCCGGCAGCAGGGCCTCGGGGTTGGCCGGGGCGGCGCGGCCAGCGGCGACCGCGGCCTCGAAGGCCGTCACCCGCGCGACGTGCTCGGTGAGCAGCGCGGCGAGCTCGGCCGCGCCGGGGCGGACCTCGACCCGATAGACCTCGGGCGCGTCGACCAGCGAGCGGAAGAAGTGGGTGCCGTGCTCGGCCTCGTAGGCGGCGCGGGCGAACACCTCGCGGACCACGAAGCCGCGGGTGACATCGCCGACCGCCGGCGCCACCAGCTCGCGGAGCCGGCCGTCGACGCCGCGGGCCATGGCTTGATCGGCGATCCCGCGCAGGGCCTCGAGGAGCCCCCAGCCGAGCCCGGGTCGGGTCTCGCCGACCGGCGTGACCAAGACGGTCACCGCGTGGGCCTCGGGATCGGTGAGCTCGTCGGTGTGGGCCAGGAGCAGCGTGGCCCGGGCCAGCGCGGCGAGGAGGACCGGCTGCGGCGAGGCCGCGCGGGTCCGGCGATCGAGGCTGCGGCGATCGAAGGCCGGTCCGGGACGGGGCCCCGACCAGCCGGCGACCGAGCGGCGCTCGGGCCGCCAGCCCTCGAGATCGTGGAGCTCGTAGCCCTCGGTCGCCGCCGGCAGCCGGCGCTGGCCGGCCAGCGCGGCCCGCAGCTCGACCAGCTCGTCGCCGTAGCGCTCGATGAAGTAGCGGACCTCGTCGGCGTGCGGCGCGCCGCGCACCGCGGCCAGGGCGCGGCCGACCGGGTCGTCGGCCAGCGCGGCGTCGATCCGGCGGGCCATCGCCTCGGCCAGCGGCGCCAGCGCCGCCGCCGCCAGCTCGCGCGCGGCGATGAGCGGATACTCGCCGCCGCGGGTCGCCAGCTCGGGGACCTGCTCGAGCTGGACCGCGATCGCGCCGGCGTCGTCGCGCAAGCGCGCCACCGTCATGCGCGCCGGCGGCGCCGTGGTCAGGGCCTCGGCCAGCGCGGTCGCGACGTGATCCTCGAGCCAGCGCTTGACCGTGCGGGCGCCGAACCGCGGATCGAAGGCCTGGGCCACCGCGCGTTCGCGCACCGCGCGCCCGGCGTAGACGAAGACGTCGCGCTCGCGCAGGCCGCGCCGGCCCAGAAGCTTGGCCAGCTCCTTGTCGACCACCCGCGCCGCGGTCTCGGCGGTGAGCGGACGAAACGGCACCACCCGATCGATCCGGTTCCACAGCTCGGGCGGGAAGAACTCGCGCACCGCGGTCGCGATCTGCCCGAGCACGGCGGCCGCGCCGTCGCCGAAGCCGATCGGCGCGCCGACCCGGGCCCCCAGGTTCGAGGTCATGACGATCACGGCGTGGCGAAAGCTCGCGACCTCGCCGTCGGCGTCGGTCAGGCGGCCCTCGTCGAAGAGCTGGAGGAGCAGGCCGAGCACCGACGGGTGGGCCTTCTCGATCTCGTCGAGCAGGACCACCGCGAACGGCTGCTCGCGGATGCGCGAGGTGAGGAGCCCGGCCGGCGCGAACCGATCGCCGACCAGGCGGGCCACCGCGTCGGGCCCGGCCAGCTCGCTCATGTCGAAGCGGACCAGGCGCTGGACGTCGCCGTAGAGGTAGCTGGCCAGGGCGGTGGCCAGCTCGGTCTTGCCGGTGCCGGTCGGCCCGGTGAACAGGTACACGCCCAGGGTGCGGCCGGGGTCGGCGAGCCCGGCCCGGACCCGCACGACGACGTCGGTCGCGACCTCGACCGCCTCGTCTTGCCCGATGACCCGGGCCGCGAAGTGGGCGCGGACCTCGGCGGGATCGAGGGGCTCGTCGAGCGTGATCAGCCGCTCGGCCAGGCCGGTGTCGCGCGCCACCGCGGCCACCGCGTCGGCCGGCGTGACCTCGACCCGCGCCCCCGACGCGCCGGGCGGCGCCACCGCCACCTTGCGCAAGAGCTCGATGGCCGCGCCGGGCATCGCCGTCCACGGGTAGAGCGCCGCCGCCAGCTCGGTGGCGGTGCGCGGCGTGAACGGGTGGATCTCGACCGGGCGCTCGGCCTCGAGGCGACGGACCTCGGCCAGGAGCAACGCCGCGGTGTCGGCCGCGCCGGTCGGCTCGACCGCGACCCGGGCGAACAGGGTCGCGAAGGTCGGGGCGTCATCCTCGAGGCGCGCCCACTGCTCGCGGGTCGCGGTCGCGACCACCACCAGCTCGCCGCGCTGGATCGGACCGTGGAGAAAGTCGGCGAACGAGCGCTCGGACTGCCGGGTCACGCCGAGCCGGCCGAACAGGTGCAGGTCGTCGAACCACAGGATGCCGCGATGGCGGCGGGCCTCGGTCACCAGCGCCAGCAGCCGCTCCTCCCAGTCGCCCAGGTAGCTCATGCCGGCGATCAGGCGCTGGCCGGCCAGGCGCCACACCCGGTGGATGCGATCGGTGTTGCGGTGGAGCGCCCAGCCGTCGTCGTCGAGGCGATCGCCGATCCATCGCGCCAGCAGCGTCGAGCGTCCGGATCCCGGACGACCGATGA
>Ga0075163_10011817_pt1 | contig 11367 bp, 22 predicted proteins | sample JI1023141ADNA_FD_71478 | JGI IMG/M metagenome (GOLD analysis project Ga0075163, IMG submission 71478) | Wastewater effluent complex algal communities from Wisconsin, to seasonally profile nutrient transformation and Carbon sequestration -... | ecosystem: Engineered > WWTP > Effluent > Algae... | reverse complement strand
CCTGCTTCGCCATCACCAGGGCGCCGAAGCGGCAGACGTTGACGAAGTGGAAACGCTTGCCGCCTAGTCTGCAGATCACGCAGCACGGCCCCGCCCCGCTCGCCATTGGCGCAGCGGGGTTTCGGGGTGCCAGCGCCAAGGCTGGCAGATCAGGAGAACACCCAATGCCTATGCAATTCATCTGGTACGAAGACCCAGGCCACAGCTGGCTTCTGGTGACGCGCCGCGAGATCCTGGAACTCGGTTTGACCGAGTCCGATATCAGCGCCTACAGCTACCAGCGCGGCGACACTATCGCGCTTGAGGAAGACGAAGACGCCGGAACATTCCTGAACGCATGGATTCTGGCCAACCGCGCCTTGCCGGAATTCGTGACGCGCCAGGGATCGCCGCGCGACTGGCCCAGCTATGGCAAGCGTGACTACCATCAGCCCCGCCCCGACCTGCAGGACCGTCACAAGCAGGCAATGGCCTTGCGTGAGACACTCCGCCAGGGAGCCCCCGCATGATTCTGTTTCGCTTCATGTTCCGGCTGTTCATGACAACCGTCCTGCTTTGCGCCGCCGCCCTTGTGGGGTGGGTGGGTGTCATGGCCGGATTCGGTTCCTTCCTCATGATGGCCGCCGTTCTGGTGTTCCTCGCCTATGAGAACGCACACCGCGCGTTCTTCGGAACGCCAGATTGACCCAGGAGGCCCGGGAGCGTGTTCCGGGCCCCTGACCTACCCCAACCCCATGAACGCCGCCCAGCGCTTCCCTAGAGCCCCAGAGCGGCAATTGCAGGAGATACCCACCGATGATTTACACCGCATTTTGCCGCGATGCAGACGGCACCGGCACCACATGGATCCAGGCTATCGACGCGCCGGACCCGGACACCGCCCAGGATCTGGCCGTCAAGGAATGTGCCAGCGACTGGGACCAGGACGCCGACACAATCGAATGTTTCGGGCTGGCCGCTGGTGACGTCCAGATAGTCCGCTGGGACGACTAGGCCGCAACGGTGCGCGCCGGGCACCGCGCCCGGCGCCATCCACTGCGACCAAGCGCAGCAAACCAGGAGACCCCCCCCATGAACGCACACCAGAAGCAGCTGCTTGCCCATGTCCGCCCGCCGGCCTTTATCCTGAAGAGCGAGACCACCGACGAGGGAACGCGCTATATCATCCTCGACGCCAGCGGCGCCGCCCTTTGGGATATCAAGGCCCATTACCGCGTTGCCGCCCGCTACGCCCAGCGCCTCGGCCTGCGCGCCATCAGCCCGCTCGACTATCTCGCCATGAAGCGCCAGCCCGTGGCCGTCTGATCACCAGGCAGGAGAACACGCCTTGAAATACACCTTCACCGAAAGCGGCCACAGGCCGCAAACCGCGTTCTGCGCGGGTTCGTTCGTTCCAGACCTTGCCGACGCCCTGACCCGCGTCACCGGCGAGTCGTGGAACTACAGCCGCGAACGGCCCGAGGATTGCGGCCACTACAGCGGCCCGTGGCACGCCTGCACCGTCCGGCGGGCCAGGGACGGGCTTGTCATAAACGTGCGCCGGGATCACTACACCAAGCCCTTGCGCGGTCACGCCGCGATTGACTGGCGCGATTCGGGCTGCGGTATCTCCGGACCGCGAGAGCGCCACGATTGCAGCTTTGCCCATGACCGCGACATTGACCACACCGCGCGCCATATCGTGCGCAGCGTGGTGACGCCGCACGAGGCCGACTTGATCGACCTACGCGCCAAGAAGCGCCAGGCCGACGCGACAGCCGCCTATGTGGAGCGCCAGCTTGCCGAGATTGCCGAGATGCCAGGGTGCCGCCTGAACCGTATCGGAAGGGATGAGACCTATGTCACCGTCGGTCAGATCACCGTGAGCGTAACCCCGACAGGCTATGTGCGGATCGTCAGCGGCTCGCTTTCCGTGGCCGACCTCGTGCCACTGGCCGAGCACTTCGCCAGCATGGCCCGCCAGCTCACCAGGTAGGCCCACGCCCGCCCATGCCAGCCCAGCAGCGCCCCGCCACGACCGGCGGGGCGTTTGCGTTTCAATCGTCAGCGTCAGGCATGCAAAGCAGCTTGTGCGCCGCGCGCTGCAGAAGCCAGAGCGATTCCGCGCCGTCAGCGACCGACGAGGCAAAGAATTCGTGCCCGTCTTTGTCATAGCCGACAATCACCACCGACTCCAACTTGCCAACAGCGGCCTGCAGCAGCCTGTCCGGGTCCAGGTCCAGCCGTGTTACCCCGTTGAACTCAAAAATGTCCGCCGTTGTCATGCCGCCGCCTCGTCCTCGTCCTCGTCTAAAGCGGTCGACCTGTTGAGCAAATCGACGTCAGTCCTGAGATCCACCAGCACCAGCCGGGACGCATCGCCTAAACCGACGACCGCACGGTTCTCCGCCTCCATCTGCGCCCGTATCCGGGCCGTGACCCTTTCATAGACCGCGATCGGAAACCGGTTGTTGCCGTCCTCCTGCGCCTTGCGGGCCCGCTCGTTCCACCAGGCCAGCAGCTTGACGTTCGCACGGTCCACCGCCTCGCGCAATTCGTGATGGTTGTTCTTCCACTCGACCCATGTCTTCATGGTCAGCCCGAACGTGCCGATCCACTGCTCTTCCGTCATCCCGGCGCCCGCCATCGCCATGATCCGGTCGACCACCAAAGCGTCGAACTTCTTGATCCGCGGCGGCTCGATCTCGCCCAGCAGTTTCGGGTCCACCTTGATGATGATGTTGCGCAGCCGCATCATCTCCTGGCGCGTCGCGTCATGCTCTTTCACTTCCTCTTCGAAGCGGGCCTTGTAGCCGGGCCGTCCTGCCATGTCCTGGATCTCCTAAATCGCCCCCAGAATATGCACGATCTTATGCAGGTGCAAAAACGCACCTCGCTACCCGTGCATGATGTTGCATTTATTCCCCTATAGTGTTACATCACGCCAGCGCTTACCAAGAGCGCGGATCAGGAGAACACCAAAAATGACAAAGAAAACCGACTTGCCGTCGGTGGCGCCCTCGTTCCATGAGGGCGAGTTCGCAGCGATCGCAGCGACACTCGTTTCCTGCGCCATCTCGGCACTCGCCCTCTCTTACCACGTCTGGGACACGATCAGGATCGACGTGGACTTCGTGAAATGGCTCTTCACCGGCCTGTTCGGGCTCTTCGCCCTCGTCATGGGCATTGTGCCGATGATGCTGGCCAGGGCCCACGGCAGCGCAATGGAGGGTGGCACCGCCCAGGCCGGGCTGCTGTTCGTCGTCTTCCTGTTCATGCTGGTCGACGGCGCGCTTCAATACCACGCCCTCAGCTACGTCATGGTCCTTATGGGCAACGAAGCCCCCGGCTGGATCCTGCCGGCTTGCGGCGCCGCTGCGTTCCAGATCGCCGCCTTCTTCGCACGCGGCCTGCTGTTCGCCGTGACGCGGGAGATCCAGGATCTGATCGATGCAAGGGCACATGACGCTCTGCTGGCCCGCAACAACGTCCGGGCCAGGCTTGAACGCGAAGCGACAGAGCTGGGCATCCTGTTCGACGGCAGAACCTCGGACACGATCCTTCAGGGGAAGATCCACCAGCGGCGCATGCACATCGCGGCCTGAAGTAAATCGGCCCGCTCCTTCCTCTTGCGAGGGCCAAGGGAGCGGGCCGAACCACTGTTGCGCAGGAAACACACCAGAGACAGCACACATAGGAAAGGTTTCGCAAAATGTCCACCGTGGAAGTCAGAAAGACAATCCCAGATTACGAGGTCGCCGCGTTCTTCGACGCCGTGTTTCCCGAGGGATGGAAGAACACCCAGATCGGCCGCATCCTGGACGTCGACCGCGTCACCGTGGCGCGCTGGATCGAAAACGGACTGCCGGCCAGCCGGGCCCGGGAACTCATAGCCTGGAAGATGACGTCCGTGATGCCCGAACTCGTCAGGCTGAACGGATACATGGAAAAATACGGCCTTTAACTCAGCCACGCCCTCTCCAGGTCCATGACCGGGTCCGGCTCCACCCTCGACATGGCGGCATCCATGTCCATCAGCACCAGCGTCAGGCCCATGCTTTCCAGCATCCAGTAAATGGACCGCCGGATGTGCATGGGTTCGGCGTTTGGATCGTCGTTGAGGCGGCGCACCTCCTGCTGGATCTCGCGCGCCGTGGCTTCGTCCACCCGCCGGAACTCCCCCGCCATGTCCAGCGACACCACCACCAGGCACAGGTTGATCGACTCGAGGGCCCAGGCGCTCTTCGGGCACATCTGGAACGGCCGGCGCACCGTCGAGCCCCAGCGGGCCGGTGTGCGCTTCAGGGAGGCGCGCAGGGCCCGGCGACGCTCACTCAGGATACCGATCTCCACCTTGTTGTAATACCGCTCACAGACCCCGGAGCGCTCCGAGACGTCCTCCATCGTCATGCCGAGCGCCTGGCGCTGGTCTCGCATCGCCCGTAACAGGTCCGTATGCCGGTAGATCCGGCGCGCCGTCACAAACCCCACTGATTCCGTCATGGCTTACCCTTCCCTCTCGCTGCCAGTTTCCCCGGCCGGCCTGGCGGCGCGGCTGCGGGGCGCCTCACCGGGCCCGCCCGGTCGCCGGCGGCAATGACGCGCACCCCGGCGCACCTGGGGCAGAACCGTGTCTCAAACACAATTCCTTCCGAATTATGAACCCGTGTTTCGAAGGCGTGCTGGCACTTCGCCTCCCGCTCCCGCTGCAGGATGATCGGCCGCATCAGCTCATGAATGATCGACCAGCAAATAGCCAGCACCGTGATCGTGACGACGGACATGGACAGGACGGCGATCATGCCGGAACCTCGTCAAACTTGCCGGTCTCGTTGCCCCATGTGTCCCAGCCAGGCCGGGACTCGCGGCTGAAGAGATCCAGCTTACGCACCGCCAGCGGGAACATCCGCGCCGCCGCGGCATAGGCTTCATCTGGCTTGCGGGAGTCCTCGCGCAGCGGCCCCTCGATCACGGTGCGGATGTCGCGCACCGACTGCGGCTTTCCGAGCGTGGCAATGATGAACGGCTCCGAAGCGCAGCGCAGCCGGTAGCCCGTGCCGAACGCCAGCTTCCCGGTCTTTGTGCGCTTCACCCAGACGCCCATCGTCACATACTGGAAACCCCAGGCGGCGACCACCTCGAGCGCCTGCGGCATCATCGGGTTGGTCGCCCAGAGCCACAGGATGCAGTCACCGCGGCCGAGATAGGACACTGGCAGCGCCTTGATCGCTGCCAGGTCCATCAGGTCATACGGGCGGCCCTTGTCCTGGCCGTTCTCCGACCAGGTCTTAAACCGCCACGGCGGATCCGCCATGATCAGGTCGTAGGACAGCGGGCGGAGATCGGCAAAGATGCTCACGGCACGATAGTCCAATCATCGGCAAGCATATCGGACTGCGATGCGAGCCAACCCGGCAGCATCGCGCGGCGGCCGTCGGCGTTGACGGTCCACATGTCGATATGCGGCAGGATCTCGCACTCATCGAGGCCCGTCGCCGTTTTGTATGGCGTGCCGTCCCGCAGCTGCGCCTTCAGAGTGCCGCCGACCAGGATCAGCCACATTCCTTTGCCGTTCCAACCGGCGCGCGCAACCTTGTGCCCGGTCTTCAAGGCTTCCAGCGCGTGGCCGAAATTCATCGATGTCACGGGGCGGTAGGCCGCCTCGAATGTCGCCGCCGGCGACCAGCTCCGATAACCGTCAGGGTACAGAACGGCATAGCCGGCTGCACCGTCTTTGGTTTCTGGCTCTGCCGCTACCCGCTTCGTTCCAAAATATTCCGTCATCATCTCTCGGTTCCTTTCGTGTTGAGAGTTCTTTAGAGCACCGGCACCAGGCTGATCTCGCCGGCCTCGTACTGCGCTTGCTGCAGGAATCCCTTCCGGACCAGCTTGCGCACCGCCGACAGGAAAGCGGCGTCCGAGATCATCCACTTTTCGGCGCGGTCGGTGACGACATGCGTGCCGGGATTGGTCTGCGCCAGGATCAGCACCAGCCGGTCGACCGGGTTCAGATCCGGCTCGGCAAGCGCCAGGTTTACGTCGTGCAGGGGGGCGAGGCTCATCGTGCTATCTCCTTCAGCATGTCAGGCGGGGCGAGGCATCCGGGCTGGCCGGGTGGCGGCGAAATGTGGTCGAGATCCCACTGGCCATCCGAGTCGTAGAACCACTGAACAGCGGTCCACCAGTTCTCCCGCGTCAAGCCGTTGTGCAGGTCCAGGATCCGCCGTGCCGGCGCTTCAGGCGGGCACAGCTTGTCGAAGTGCTCGGCAAACGTCCGTGGGCGGCAGATGTAGACCAGCGAGGCGCGGAACTCAGGCGATCCCTTGAAGCCCTTGTACGTCCACGACTGCGCCTTCAGCGCCGTGATGAAACGCTTCACGTTCTCGGCGCCGTATTCCGCAATGCGAGCGTTGACGTGCTTCTCGATGGCAGGCGTGAACTTCGCGTGTTGGATCCAGCCTACTTCGGAAGCCTCTTTCGAATAATGATCAAACACGGCGCGCGCCGTTCCGGTTAATTCCGGTTCTCTTTCCGGTTCTTCCTTTAAGGGAACACCGGATTTTACGGGGTCTATTACCCCGAATTCTGGTGTTCTATCGGCCGAATTATAGAGGTCTAAATTCCGGTGTTCTATTTTTTGGAAGTTGAGGACGTAGTCAGTCCGACTTCCCTTGCCTCTTCCGAGGCGCTGGGTATTGCGCTCCAGGAAGCCCCAATCTTCGAGATCTTTCATACACGCGGCGACCGTGCTTTCGGACAGACCGCCATGCTTTTGGATCCACGCATGAGACGGGAAACACTGGCCCGTATGCCCGTTGTGCGCCTCTGCCAGCAGCATCAGCACGAGCTTGTGTGAACCTTTTACTTCGGCGTCGACCGCCCAATTCATAGCCTTGTTACTCAAAACAGTTCCTCCTGTGGATCTTCCTGCAGTTTGCCGGCCACCCGGTCGGGCTCCCGGATGATGTTCTTGCCGATGGTATGGCGGAGCACGACGACGTCCGCCTCGCCGTTCCGGTTCTTGCCGATGATGAATTCGGCATGCCCCCGGCAGGTCGACAGCGCCGCCTTCGCGGCCTCCCGGTCCTTCTCACTGCTGCCGAGGTTCTTAATGATCCGTTGAAGGTAATAGTCCTCCCGGTGCAGCAGGATCACCGCCGAGGCGTCTTCCTCGATCTTCCCGGAATCCCGCATGTCATGCAGTTCCGGCCGCCGGCGCTCCTGGTCAGAGACGCGCGACAGCTGCACGAGGCAGAGCGTGGCGATCTCCGGATGGTCCTTGGCCGCCTCGAGCAGTTCGTTGGTGGCGTAGGACGTCTTCTCGTAAAGGCCCCTGGAGGCCTGCTGTGGGGCCACCTTGCCCAGATGGTCTATGACCACCAGACCCAGCGGCGGCAGGCGCCGGCGCTCACACTCGCGTTTCCACGCCCGGATCTGGTAGCTAAGGAACGACGTCTTCACGCTGGCCTTGTCATTGACCATGAAGCGCTGGCCGACGTCGCCCTTCAGGAACCCCGCCATCTGCTTACGGAACTCCGGCGTCAGCCAGGGCGAATCCGGCTTGCGCATCTCTGAGAAGAACGGCGTATGCACGCCCTCGAGATGGGCGAGATAGAACGCCAGCCTTTGCTTCAGGACGTGGCCCGTCATGTCGGCAGAGAAGAACCCCACCGAATACCCGGCCGCCGCGACGTTCGCCGCAATGCAGGTGGCCGCCACCGTCTTGCCTATACCGGGGCGCCCGCCAAGGTATGAGATGGCGCCGCGCTCGAGTCCGCCCAGCGAGGCGTCCAGCGAGGCAAACCCCGTCAACAGCAGCGAGGCGCCCGGCTTGTCCTGGAACACGTCATCGGCCTGGTCCGCCACGGAACCGGCGGACTCGAGATGGCGTTCCTCGATCTTGTCGAGCTCAGCGCGCGAGGCCGCCAGCACATCCGCCGTGGACGTCTGGGTCATGTCCTCTGCCGACATGTCGATGATCGCCTTGCCGGCAGCGGTCAGCGCCCGGCGGGCGGCCAGCGATGACACAAGGCGGGCATAGTCGCGCACCTCTGGCCCGAACGCGGCATGATCCAGCAGGTCCAGCAGGTAGCGGCTTCCCCCCACCTCCCGGACCCGCTCTGCCTTGTCAGCCGCAGCGGCCAGCGTGACGCCGTCGGCAATCTGGCCAGCCTCGATCGCGCCCTGCATGCGCCGGTAAAGCCACTTATGCGCAGGCGCATAGAAGTCTTCCGCGTGGACGAGCTCGCAGACATTCCAGAACGTGGCATTGTCGAAGAGCAGCGTGCCCAGCAGCGCGCACTCGGCCGCCAGGTTGTGCGGCGGGGGATTGTTCCCGGGATCAAACGCCATGACGGCCCACCTTCCGGCGAACGCCGGTGTTCGACTTCATGCCATGCTGCAGGAACCCGATCGACCGGCCGCGCACTTCCGGCGCCCAGCACAGGCCGCACGTCGCGCAGCACTCGGTCTTTGTCGATTGCGCCGGGCAGGGCAGCACGAGGGGGCGCTTGTCGCCCGGCTCGATGATCACAGCCGACTGCGGCACCGTCGCCACGGTCGAGAACCGGATGGCGAAGCGGTCCCACTGCTCATTCGTCAGGGTAAGGATGGCTTGCCCGATGCCGCGCTCAGTCTCGTCATCGGCCATGTACCAGTTCGAGGTATAGCCGAAGACGTTGAGCGCCGGATATTCCTCCAGGAAGTGGCGCCAGAGGTTCACGTATTCGACAGAGGGGAAGTCGCCGAGCGTATGCAGGCGGACCATGAAGCCGTCCGGGAAGCGCTCCTGCAGGTGTTCGAGCTCGGTATCCAGCACAGCGGCCAGATCCAGGATGTCGCTTGCGTCATGCCGGCGGGCGTAGGGCATGGCGTTGCCGTAGCAGCTGGCCCACATGTGGCAGGACTTCGGGCACGTCGCACGCTCTTCCAGCGTCAGGTGATAGAGCGGCATGCCGGCCTTCGGACCCTTCAGGATCCTGTTGCCGAGCTTCGGGTTGTTATGGCCCGAGACCAGCAGCCGCGGCGAGTCCAGCGGATGCGTCACGGATTTCAAAAAAATTGTTCGGGCCTCAGTCAGCGCGGGATGATCCTCGCGTAGGCCCCTAGTCCGCCCCGGCTCGATCTTCTTCCCCGAAAAGCGGCGCAGTGTCATTGTGTGTTTCGTTGTCATGCTGACCCCTTGGCAAGTCTGCGGTGGGTGCGAGTCCTTGAGGCGCCACCAGTTCGGTGACGCGGACGACGACGCGCGGATCGTCCGAATAGTCTTTGATCACGGTCAGCTGGACGACCTGGGTATCATCCTTGAGAAGGCCGACATGCTGGCGGAACCGGCCGGTCCCTTCAGACCAGACCAGCGCATCCAGCACGCACTTCACGACGTTATCGATGTCGGGTTTCTCGTTGCAGGCCTCGAGGCCCTGCCGGATCCGCTTCACCCGCGTCTTTGTCCATGACGGGCGGATCGCATGGAAGATCAGAATCTTCACATTGACCGGGCCCTCCATCACGCCAACCTTGCGGCGGCTGGGTAGGGTGTACTGGTAGATCAGCTTCTCATAGCTGGTTGTCTGGGATGCAGTGTGGAAAGAGACAAAGGGCTTCCCCCCGTTCTTCGGCGTAACGATTCGGCCACGCGGCCGTTCCTTGCCGCGCGGTTCACCGTACACGGTGAACTCGGCGACCCGCCCTGGAACAAGTGAAAGCCCCCCATCCATGCGTTAGTGCGTGTCCATGCGGTCCATGACGGCGGCGTCGGTGCGCCGCTTCTTTTCCCGCTCCGGCTTGTCAGCCTTCGGGGCCTTCTGCTTCGGCACCAGCGCAACAACCGCCGCGCCGTCGACCGGTTCGTTCAGCAGGTCCGGCTTCACGACATGGCCGCGCACTTCGAAGTAATGGTAGAGATGGCGCAGGAATTCTGCCCGCTTCGTCTCGTCCATCTTCTCCACCTGGGTCAGCAGCTTGAAGGCCTTGCGGTGGATGTTCTTGTTGCGCTCGGCGTGCTGCATCAGCGACCCGATCTTGCCGCGCGCCTCGTCCATGTCCGCTGCGTTCAGGCTGAATTCCTTCAGCAGTTTCTTGAGGTCGGCTTCATCCGGAAGGGGCGGGCCATCGGTGGCCGCTACTTCCTCTTCGTGTTCGTCTTCGTCTTGCAGATCCTTAGCCATGAAGGCTCCTGTGTGTGGAGCGTCAGGCCAAACGTCCGGATGCCTGACGCGGGTTAGCGTGTACCCCCGGACGAATTCAATCGGCCAGTTCCTCGAGGCCCTGGCGGGCGCGGTGGGCCTTCAGCCATTCCATGTAAAGCCGGCGCTCGCTGATAAAGCGGCCCGTCCCTTCGGAGACGGCGCGGATCAGCGTCGTGCTCACGTCGGTCTTACCGTACATCAGCCGTTGCACCGTGCTGGCGTTGACCCCGATTCGCTTCGCAAACTGCTGAAGCGACTCGCCATTTTTCAGAAGCCAATTGGTCAGAGGATGTGTCATGGCGGGCTTAGTGGCACCACATGCCGCGCGCCGTCAACCCGTTTTATTTGGGCAAAAAACGGGTGCGGAGATTATTTTGGTTGACAGTGCGGCATGTGATGCCGTCTATGGCGGACCCAAGCAGGAGAAAAATTTCATGTTCGAGCCAGGTGAAAAGGTTGTTTGCGTCAACGTCGACCCCGTTACAGCGCATCCGATGACAGGCGCGCCCAACACGATGAGCCTTGTGAAGGGCCGGGTCTATACCGTGCTGGACTTCTATCCGGCGGGCACGCGCCCGATGGTCATGCACAATGGCGTGGCTACACCGGTAACCATGCTCATTTCTGCCGTGGCTATCGGCGTGCTCGACCCCTGGTATTGGGACTGCTGGATGGCGACCCGGTTCCGCAAGATCATCAAGCGGGACATCCGCGAATCCCTCGCCCTGCTCAAGGGCCTGCCGAAGATCACCGGCCCGCAGAAGGTGGACGCATAATGGCCGGACACATCATCGACCCGCGCATGTCGCAGATCACGAACATCTCCCAGAAGATCGGCCAGGCAACCGAAGGCATCCTCCGGGCCGAGGGCGCCAGCGCCTTCACGTTCTGCTTTGTCATGTGGCAGCGGGACATGCCGATCTCAGAAGAGCGGCTGATCATCACCGTGCCGCCAGGCACCAAGCTCCAGGAGATGGACGACGTGCTGAAGGTTGTCCGCGAGGAACTGGCGAAGCGGAAGACGGGCTGATGCCGGGCGAAAAAGCAAAACCAATGCCGCGGCGCGACACAGTGCCGATACAGTTTCTCCAGCTTTTGCTGGACTATAACTTTAACGGATGTGTCAACTGGCCATTCGGCATTGCGACGGAGACCGGATACGGAAAAATCCATGTCGACGGAAAAGCCTGCAACGCTGCGC
>Ga0075163_10011816_pt1 | contig 11368 bp, 9 predicted proteins | sample JI1023141ADNA_FD_71478 | JGI IMG/M metagenome (GOLD analysis project Ga0075163, IMG submission 71478) | Wastewater effluent complex algal communities from Wisconsin, to seasonally profile nutrient transformation and Carbon sequestration -... | ecosystem: Engineered > WWTP > Effluent > Algae... | reverse complement strand
TTCAGTTTATGTTCCTAAAGGAATTCAACCAGGTTGCCAATTTTCGATCATTGCTCATGGCAGAGGTAAAGAATTATTTAATGCCTTGGTAAAAGAAGGAGTTGTTCCTGATTGGAGAGAGCCGAATGTTATTCGTTTAGCTCCAGTTCCTTTGTATAACTCTTTTGAGGATTTGTATAAGTTTGCCGAAATACTAAAGCGACTTTGTTTAAATTAGTGATTGGGTCATCCTAAAAAAGGATTACAAGATATTAAAAAAGCCCCGAAAGATTCTTTCGGGGCTTTTTTAATTATTTCCTACTATAATTCGGAGCTTCTCTTGTAATTACCACATCATGCGGATGGCTTTCTAAAACACCTGCTGCAGTAATACGAATAAATTTAGCTTCTTGTAATGCACCAATATTTTTAGCGCCGCAATATCCCATACCTGCGCGTAAACCACCCATTATTTGGTAAATTACTTCTGCCATATTTCCTTTAAAAGGAACTCGCCCACTAATTCCTTCCGGAACTAATTTTTTAATATCATCTTCTGCATCTTGGAAATAACGGTCTTTTGAACCCATTTGCATAGCTTCCATAGAACCCATTCCACGATATGATTTAAATTTTCTTCCTTCAAAAATAATTGTTTCTCCTGGTGACTCTTCAGTTCCAGCAAACATAGAACCCATCATTACAGTGCTTGCTCCAGCTGCAATTGCTTTAACAATATCTCCAGTAAAACGAATTCCACCATCAGCAATAATTGGAATGTTTTTTCCTTTTAATGCATGTGCAACTTCCATAACTGCTGTAAGTTGAGGCACACCAACACCTGCAATAACACGTGTAGTACAAATAGAACCAGGGCCAATTCCAACTTTTACTGCATCTGCACCAGCTTTTACTAAAGCTAAAGCCGCTGCGCCAGTTGCAATGTTTCCAACAATTACTTGAAGTTTAGGATATTTTTTCTTTACCGTTTTAAGCATTTCAATAACACCTTTTGAGTGTCCGTGAGCTGTATCAATAATGATTGCATCCACACCAGCATTAACTAAAGCCTCTGTTCTTTCAAGTGTATCAGCTGTTACGCCAACGGCTGCAGCAACACGTAAACGACCCATTGCATCTTTACATGCATAAGGTTGAACTTTACTTTTAATAATATCCTTGTAAGTAATTAACCCAATAAGTTTGTTCTTATTATCAACTACTGGTAACTTTTCGATTTTATAATTTTGAAGAATTTCCTCTGCCTTTTTAAGATTTGTTCCGTGTTTTGCAGTAATGATATTGTCTTTGGTCATTACTTCTTTCACCGATTTCTTCATGTCTTTTTCAAAACGTAAATCACGGTTAGTAACAATTCCAACTAATAATCCTTCTTTGCTAACAACTGGAATACCACCAATTTTGTTATCTGCCATTAATTTAAGTGCGTCTCCAATAGTTGCCCCGTCTAACATAGTAACTGGGTCAACAATCATCCCGCTTTCTGAGCGCTTTACTTTTCTTACTTGCTCAGCTTGGGCAGCAATACTCATGTTTTTGTGCAACACACCAATTCCACCTTCTTGAGCTATTGCAATAGCCATACGGTGTTCGGTAACTGTGTCCATTGCTGCAGTAACAATTGGAGTATTAATGTCAATTCCCTTACTAAATTTAGATTTAATACTTACTTCACGTGGAAGTACTTCCGAATAAGCCGGAACCATTAAAACGTCGTCGTAAGTTAAACCTTCGGAAGTGAATTTGGAGTTCAAAAATGCTTGAAATGAAGATGCCATGATGAATTTTATTCGTTATAAAATTCTTGCAAATATACATTTTTAAACCGAAAGCCCAAATGTGAGTAGTAAAGTAACAATTATTTAATGGTTTTTATGGAATGTGTTTTTACCTGCGTCTTTAAGTAAAGAATCGATTCTTAAGCAAGTAAATAACAATTAAAAACATAGAAATCATGAAAAACAAATTAAAACAACTACTAGGCGTAATTGCCTTTTTGGGGCTATCAAGTTTGGGTATTGCACAAAATACAACTGGCGAAATAAAAGGCCTTGTTACTGATGAGCAACACGCTCCTGCGATGGGAGCAGAAATAAAAGCCCTGCAGGGTGGAGTGCTTATAAAAAATACCGTTGCTGATATGGATGGTAAATATACAATAAAACCCCTGCAGCCTGGAAGCTATGAGATTTTGATTTCATACGCTGGTTACAAGGTAAATCGTTATGCAAAAGTTGTGGTTGAGGTGGAAGGAGCTTCTTATCTTGATTCGGAAATGGAGTTAAATCTGATTGATGGAGTGATTGTTTATGCCGACAAGCCTTGGGAAAAACCAATGGTTGATATTTCATACATTACTATGCATAAATTAAGTCTAGAGCAAATTAATCACATGGCAGTTTCTAAGGGTGACGTAAAAGGAATGATTGCAAATATTTCCTCAGATATTATTGTAACTGATAATGGACAAGTGTTTTCAAGAGGTTCTCGTGCAGGCTCATCTAAATATTATGTAGATGGTGATGTGCTACCTTTTGATACTGAGGTTTCTGGAATGGCAATTCAAAATTTATCTGTTATTACAGGAGGAATCCCTGCGCAGTATGGGGATGGAACAGGCGCTGTTATTGTAATAAACACACGCGATTACTTTAGCGGAATTGCAGAAAAAAACATTAGCAATAGCAATTTCAAAAGTAAAATGGAACAAGAAAAAAAGGATGCTGAATTTGAAGCGCAAAAGAAAAAACGAGAAGCTGAAATTGAAGCTGAAAAGAAAAAGCGTGAAGCGGAGATTGAAGCAGAGATAAAAGCTAAAGGTTTGCAAACGAATTAAACAAATTAAAGCCCGTTCGTCATCCTGAGCTTGACGAAGGGGGACGGGCTTTAATTTATTTACTCAACATCTTAGCAATATATTTCCCTACAATATCAAACTCAAGATTAACAACAGTTCCAGCTTTTATGTGTTTAAAAACCGTATTTTCAAAAGTGTACGGAATGATACATACAGAGAATGTTCCTTTGTCAGAATCAACAACGGTAAGGCTAGTTCCATTTACACAAATACTGCCTTTTTCTACTGTTAAATTATTTTTTGAGGCATCAAACGAAAACCAAAATTTCCAGCTTCCATTTTGATCTTCTACTTTATCACATACTCCAGTTTGATCAACATGCCCCTGTACAATATGCCCATCAAATCTACCATTAGCTGGCATACAACGCTCAAGGTTTACAAAATCGCCAAAGTTCCAAAACTGTAAATTGGTTTTGTCAAGTGTTTCTTGAATGGCAGTTACTTTGTAAATATTGTTTTTAATATCAACAACGGTAAGGCACACTCCGTTATGGGCGAGGCTTTGGTCTATTTTTAATTCGGAAGTAAAATTGCACGACAAATAAAAATGAATGTTCCCATTTTCCTTTTCTATTTTCTCAATTTTTCCTAATGATTCAACTATTCCTGTAAACATGGGACAAATTTACAATTAAAATTGCATGTAAATAAATTGTTCTCCATTGCTAAAAACACCGAAAACAATAATTAGCATAATAAATAGGTATGTATATATAATAGAATATTCCTCTCGTCTGCTAAGTAAGTTCAATTTTTTCTCGAACAACAAAAAGGATAGGCAGAAAAACATCGTAACACCAAAGTTAAACTGCTCTAGCTGGTGCCAACCCACTGCAATTGGGGCAAAAAAGTCGGTTGCAAAATCTTTGGGCATAAAATTACCTAAGCTAAATAGTTTTTTGCATTTTAGAAGCAGTAGTTCGGTACTTTTAATGCGAAAGAAAATATTGCTGAATGAAACAGCAAGTATAACATATAACCAAGCAAGGATTTTTCTGGGGATTGAAGCGCTTTTATTTCGTTTAAGTAAGAATAACTCGAGCATCAAATAAATTAGGTGACAAATCGACCAAATAATAAATGTAAGCCCAACCCCATGCCATAAGCCTGAAACAAGAAAAGTAAGGGTGATACCCAATGCTGCAGCAAGTTTTTTCTTTTTTCTAAAATGATAGCTTACAGGATAAAAAATGTACTCGGTAAAAAAACGAATAAGCGACATGTGCCATTTGCGCCAAAAATCCCCTATGCTCAATGTTCGTAGAGGTAGATTGAAATTTTCAGGAAGTTTAATTCCAAGCATATTGCTTACTCCAATCGCCATATCGCTGTATCCCGAAAAATCGAAATAGAGTTGTAGGGTGAATAACAAACCGCCTGTAAGTATTGTAAGTCCTGGGTACTCGTTGTTAAAATCAAAAATGGAGTGAATAGAAGGAGCTAAACTATCTGCAATTACAAGCTTTTTGAAAAGGCCAATTAAAAATCGATTAAATCCAGAGAAGAATAATTTTTTATCTAAGTCGTTTTGCCCCGTATATCCAATTAATTCCTGGTATTTTGTTATAGGACCGCTAATTAGTTTTGGGAAGTAAGTGCTACAAAACAAAAAATTCATATAGTTTGTCTCGGGTTTTGTCTTGTTTTTTCTAATATCTACAAGGTATGCAATGTGTTGTATACTGTAAAAGGAGAGGCCGATGGCAAGGAGGAATTCATTAATGCTAAAATTAACTTCCTGAATATTGACAGATAAATTTTTGTTGAAATAACCAATGTAGTTAAATGCAACAATAGCCAGTACATTAGACAAAATGCCCACTAGATAAGCTGTCCGACTACTTTCGATTCTTTTTCCAAGCAAAAAATTAAAAGAAGAAAGTAGTACTAAAACAACAGTTGATTGCCACGATAATAAGCTAATAAAGGCTATACTACTTACAAGTAGCCAATAATGTCGTTTGTTTTTAGGCAATAGAGCATTAACTGCAATTACAACAGAAACAAAAAGTAAAGTGCTTAGCGAAACAAAACTCATCTGATGCTAAATTAAGTAAAGTTTCGAAATGGTGCTTAGGATTCGAAAAACCTAAGAATTCACGTTATTAACATCGCCTAAAAACAATGTCAAAATCTTTTGAAAGAACCTGAAAAATCAGTGTATTAAAAGGTTAATTTTGAGATGCTGAAATGGCGTGACTTTATTTTTTCTATGCGTAATTTATTGAGTTTATTATATAAGTATCACTACTTTATTTTGTTTGTGGCATTGCAAATTATTTGCGTGTTGTTGATGCTTAAAAATAGAACGTATCAGAGCACAGCTATTTTTAATTCTTCTAATGCAGTTTCTTCTAATTTATATAGTGCAATTGCAAATTCAAAAGAATATTTTGGATTAAAAGAAGAAAACAAAAAATTAGCAGAAGAAAACGCAATGCTTCGTTCTTTAATGAAATCATCTTATGATATATTAAATAATAGCGAACCAATTTTTATTAAGAACGATAGTTTATTTAGAAAAAAATATAATTACCATGCTGCAAAGGTTATTAATAGCACAAGTAATTTAGAAAAAAATTACCTTACCTTAAACATTGGTTCAAACCAAGGTGTTGTAAAAGACCAAGCGGTAATTAATAGCGAAGGTATTGTTGGTGTAATTAAAGATGTATCTGCAAATTTCTCTACAGCAACATCTTTGTTACACAAAGAACAAAAAATTATTTGCAAAGTAAAAAAAGATGATTCGTATGGACCTTTATCTTGGGATGGTAGCGATTATCGTTATGCTACATTAACAGATATTGCAACTCATGTGCGTTTAGTTATTGGTGATACAATTTGCACAAGTGCTATCTCTGATTATTTTCCTGAAGGAATTAATGTAGGTGTGATTGAAAAATTTGAGCGTAAACAAGGTGATGCGTTTTATACTGTCAGAGTAAGATTGAAAACCGATTTTAAAAAATTAAATTATGTATACGTAATTGGCAATAACTATCGTGCAGAAAAAGATTCTCTTGAAAAATTACTCTCAAATCCTGAAAAAATAAAATGATAAGTGAGATAGCGAAAAATAGTTTGAGGTTTTTGATTCTTGTTTTATTACAAACATTAATCATTAAAAACATTGCATTAGGAACTTATTTTGTTCCTCTGCCTTACATTATGTTTTTATTGATGTTGCCTTTTGAAACAATGCCATTATTGGTTTTAATTTTATCCTTTGTTATTGGATTAACTGTTGATGTGTTTTATGATAGTCAAGGTATACATGCCTCAGCATGTGTTGTACTTGGCTTTGCGCGCTTTTACTCGTTAAAACTATTATCGCCAAGAGAAGGATATGAAATCACAATGAAACCAACAGTGCAAATGATGGGTAATGCATGGTTTTTATATTATGCGCTTCCACTTATTTTAACGCATCATTTGTTCTTTTTCTTTTTAGAAGAATTTGGTTTTGGAGATGCGGGCTTTACTTTACTAAAAGCTATTGGCAGTACATTCGTAACTTTTGTTTTTGTTTACATTTTTCAATTCTTGTTTTATAGAAAGGATGGAATCGCGGCATGAACAATCAATTATCTAACAGGCAGTATTTTATTGGTGGATTTTTTGTGTTGGTGGCAATTATATATATCTGCCGATTATTTTATATTCAAAACGTCGACGACCAATACAAAGAGGCTGCAAACCAAAATGCTTTCAGGTATTTAACTGATTATCCACCACGCGGCTATGTGTTTGATAGAAACGGAAAGAAATTAGTGGTTAATGAACCTTCCTATGATTTAATGGTTGTGCCCATTGATGTTAAAGGTTGTGATACGATGGCTTTATGTAAGGTATTAGCAATAGATAAGTCGACTTTCATAAAGCGTATTGAAAAAGCGAAGTATGTTAATGGTCGCCGTAAATCTTCTATTTTTGAAAAGGCACTAACATCTGAGAGCTACGCCAAGCTTCAAGAAAAAATGTATCGCTTTACGGGGTTTTATTTTCAAAAGAGAAGTGTACGTTCTTATCCTCGCAAACTTGCCCCGCATTTATTAGGGTATATTGGGGAGGTTAGCAAAGAAAAGGCAGCCAAGGATCCTTATTACAAAGAAGGAGATTACATTGGTGCTAGTGGAATGGAACGTTCATATGAAGAATTACTTCGCGGACAAAAAGGTGTACGTATTGTTTTGGTTGATGTTCACAATCAAGAAAAAGAAAAGTACATGAACGGCAAACTTGATACTGCTGGTATTGCTGGTACAGGAATTTATTGCACTATTGATGCCGACTTGCAAGAGTATGGGGAAAAGTTAATGATGGGAAAAAAGGGAAGTATTGTTGCTATTGAGCCATCAACAGGGGAGATATTAGCAATTGTTTCCTCACCAACCTACGACCCAAATGAATTAGTTGGTCACGATAGAGGAAAAGCATTTTCAAGAATGTATTTAGATACTTTGTACAATCCTTTGTTTAATCGTGCAACGCAAGCCATGTATCCTCCAGGTTCTATTTTTAAATTAATTGATGCCTTGATTGGGCAAAATGATGGCGTATTAAATGTTGGTACAGTTTATCCTTGCGCACATGGTTATCCGCCAATGGGTGGCAAGCCTGCTTGTCACGGTCATCCAGCAGCAAACTTAACTTCATCTATTCAGTATTCATGCAACTCCTATTACAGTTATGTGTTTAGAAGTATTGTTGACCAAAAAGCTTTTCCAAAATTTAAAGATGGATACCAACATTGGAGAGATGCCGTTATGAGTTTTGGTGTAGGAAAAAAATTGGAGTATGATATTCCTTTCGAAAAGCCAGGAAACGTACCAAGTATAAAATATTACAATAAAGTATTTGGAGAAAATGGTTGGCGGTCTAACACAATTGTTTCTTTAGGAATTGGACAAGCGGAGTTAACCATTGTTCCTATTCAAATGGCAAATGTAATGTGTGCAATTGCGAATAAGGGATTTTATTATACACCTCATGTAGTAAAAGGCACAGTAACGGGCAAACCAATTGATAAAAAATATTTAGTGAAAAATTACACCGCTGTGCAAAAAGCAGAGTATTACGATAACGTTATAGAAGGTATGGCAAAGGTGGTAGAGGCGGGAACCGCGGCAGCATCAAAAATAAAAGATATTCCTATTTGTGGCAAAACAGGTACAGCACAAAATCCTCATGGAAAAGATCATGCGGTGTTTGTTGCTTTTGCTCCAAGAGACAATCCTAAAATAGCAATTGCTTGTGTGGTTGAAAATGCAGGATTTGGAGGTACATGGGCAGCTCCGATTTCGAGTTTAATGATAGAAAAATATTTGAAGGGAAAAGTAGAACGTAAAGATATGGAGAAGAGAATGATGGAAGCCGATTTAATTACTGGCAAAAACGTTCCCCCTGAAAAGCCTAAAAAACACTAGTGAGAAAAGACGAACATAAATTATTTTATAATGTTGATCGCTGGACGGTTTTCATTTATATACTGCTCGTTTTCATGGGGTGGTTAAATATTTATGCTGCTGTATATAATGAAGAACATTCTAATATTTTCGATATGTCGCAAAAGTACGGTAAGCAATTACTGTGGATTGGCGGCGGCGCATTTTTGGCAATTCTAATTTTAATTATCGATTCTGGATTTTATACTGTTTTTGCTTACATGTTTTATGGCATATTTGTGGCCGCCTGTATTGCCGTGCCTTATTTAGGCCGAGAGGTAAAAGGAAGTAGATCGTGGTTTAGGTTTGGTGATTTTGGTATACAGCCTGCAGAGTTTATGAAGTTTGCCACCAACTTAGCACTCGCTAAATTTTTAAGTAACGTAAATTTAAAAGTAGAAAGTGTTAAGTCAAATCTCTCGTCTTTAATTAAGAATTATAAAAACACTGTGATTGCAGGTATCATTATTATGGCACCTTTAATTATTATTAAATTGTTGCAAGATGAAACTGGATTAGCAATTGTGTTTGTTGCTTTCGTAGCAGTATTGTATCGAGAAGGACTATCCGTAAATTTTATTTTAATAGGTTTTTTAGCAGTTACCTTAATGGTGCTTGCCTTATTAGTTGAGGATTATTATTTGTACTCAGTTATTGGCATTATTGCTCTTTTATCATTTGTGTTTATTAAGCGTAATCGTAAGAGTTTAATAATTGTTGCTCTCTGCGTTTCAGCTGCCGCATCAATGGTTGCAGGTGCAAGTTATGTTTATGATAAAATGGAGCCGCATCAAAAAACACGTATTGATGTATTATTAGGTAGGGGTGAGGTTAACATGAAGAAAGAAGGTTATAATGTTAATCAAGCTAAAATTGCAATTGGTTCGGGTGGCTTTTGGGGAAAAGGATATTTAAAAGGAACACAAACAAAATATGATTTTGTTCCTGAACAAGACACTGATTTTATTTTTTGTACAGTTGGCGAAGAGTGGGGATTTGTTGGAACAAGTATTGTTATTTCCTTGCTTATTGCATTAATGCTACGCGTTATTTTTATGGCGGAACGCCAACGCTCTCCTTTTAGTAGAATTTATGGTTATGGTGTAGCAGCCATCTTGTTTTTCCATTTAGCAATTAATATTGGTATGACGATTGGACTTGCCCCTGTAATCGGGATTCCATTACCGTTTTTTAGCTACGGAGGTTCTTCTTTGTGGAGTTTTACCATTTTATTGTTTATCTTTATTAAGCTAGATGCAAATCGTTTGCAAATATTGAGATAAAATAATTTTTCCAGTAGATTAAACCTTTGCCTTTTAACCGAGTCTTACTTAAAAATCATACATCATGAAAAAGATAATCGCAAAAACAAGTTTGTTAATGTTGGTTCTGTCACTATCGATAGTAGCCTGCAAAAAAGACAAAAAAGAAGATCCTGAACAAGATAAAGATACAGCAGCTGCTTCCGACAATTCCTATTCGGAAAATATGGCTAATGATATTGTTTTAATTGGGAATCAAGCTTTAGACAATTCTAATAATACATTAAGTACATATCGTGGAATTCAATCAACGGATGAAGCATTTTTAACTACTTGTGCATCATCAATTGTTGTAGATACCGCATTAAAAAGAGTAACTGTTACATTTAATAATACAGTTTGTTCAGACGGAAGAACAAGAAGTGGTTCATTAACCTATGATTATTCACAATCAACCAATGGTGCAAAGCGTTATAGAAGTCCAGGATTTAAATGCGTGGTAACTGCTTCTAATTATAAAGTAGATGGAAATGCGATTACAATAAATAGTAAATCTATTCAAAATACTACTGCAGCAGGTTTTAATCCGCAATCAACTAACATCACTTGGACAATAACTTCCGATATTTCTGTTACAAAAACTGACGGTGGTGTTGTAACATGGAATTGTACACGATACAAAACATTATTAAACACAGCTGATACAAATGTTTATAGTAACGATACGATTCCAATCGTTTGGACAAAAGCAAGAGTTGGTTTAACAGGCTCGGCAAGCGGAGTTACTGCACAAGGAAATTCATATACATCAAATATCACATCTCAATTAGTAAGAGATTTTAATTGCGCTCCTGGCACATACGCTCACCGTCACCCATTTATACAAGGTGTTGTTGAGTTCACTCCTCAAGGAAAACAAACAAGAGTAATTAATTTTGGCAGCGGGGCATGTGACCAACTTGCTACATTAACAATTGGCACATACACTACAACAATTACATTGCCATAAACAAAATCGAATAATAATATAAAGGTGGGCGATTTAAAAGACATGTCAGTTCGAGCGCAGTCGAGAATGGGCTTGTCTTTTAGACCGCCTCTTACTGTTTAAACAAATCTACATTCACTACCTGATTAGAAATAACAGTGAATTTTTTCTCAATGGTATAAATGCTTTGTTTTAATGTTTTGGAGCGATAGGTAATTCTGTAATCCCCAGGTTGTAAATAAAATGTTTGCTCGGTTTTGCCATCTAAATTACACACCCATTTTAAAACGCCTTTTACTTCTTGCATTATACAACCATCTCCAGCTTCTTTACACTTTACTTTTAACATTCCTGCGTCTTCAACATAAATGGTTTTTAGCAAAGTTTGTTGTATTGATACATCATACAAATAAGTGCGGGGCAAGGTTAATACTTCCAAATCATATTGTCCAACAATGTATTTTTCCATCGTGTTCATTGGTTGAACATGAAGTGTATTTATCTCACCTTTTTTACGAATGATGCATTTTACCTTTTCATTAAAATTATAGATTCCTGTTTCACGTTTTAGTTCCAATAAACCTTGCGGGGCATCTAATGCAATAATATTATGTATTCCTGCACTTAGGGTAATTCCCGATTTTTCAACTGGCGGAATGGTATGTGCAACTAATTTATAGGTTCTAAATTCATCTAACAAAACAGTATCAGGGTTTCCAAATTTATTAATGGAGTGGACATAATTGTAAATTGGCATTCCCGATTTTTCATCATAAAAAGTCATGTTTACATTGGTTTCGTTTGGTTTGTA
>Ga0075163_10011815_pt1 | contig 11369 bp, 7 predicted proteins | sample JI1023141ADNA_FD_71478 | JGI IMG/M metagenome (GOLD analysis project Ga0075163, IMG submission 71478) | Wastewater effluent complex algal communities from Wisconsin, to seasonally profile nutrient transformation and Carbon sequestration -... | ecosystem: Engineered > WWTP > Effluent > Algae... | reverse complement strand
ATCGCCAATGTGGGCCTCTCGGCCTCGACCGTGGGTGCCGGCATGGTGGTGGGGGCGCGCATCGCCGTGCCTGGTGTGGTGGTGGCCCTCATCGGCGAAGAGCTGATGCCCTACCTGCAGGAGATCGGCTGGCTGGACAAGGGCGCCCCCTTCCGCAAGATCGGCTTCGTCATCGCCCTGGGCGCCATCCTGGGAGCGGCCCTGGTCGACCTCACCCTCATCGGCATGCAGTTCGTCAAGCAGGTGAGGAACCCGAGCGCCCAGCCGGCCGCCCCGGTCGAGGAGTGGAAGCGCACCAGCAGCCTGCGCCTGATCCTGTGGGTCCTGTTCTGGGGCGGCGCGCTCATCACCACCGGCGTATTCCTGCTTGACCTGCCCCTGCTCTACATCCTCATCGCCATCGGCCTGGTCTTCATCTTCCTGATGATCAACGGGATCTCGACGGGCATCTCCGACAGCAACCCCATCTCCAGCGCCTTCGTCATCGCCGTGTTCACCATGGCGGCCGTGGGCCTCACCGATCCCGCCACCGGCCTGATGTGTGCGGCCATCCTGCTCATCTCGTGCAGCATCGGTGTCGACATGCAGCAGGACCGCTCCACCGGCTGGCGCCTGGGCACCAACCGCATCATCCAGTTCCGCTACCAGGTGCTGGGTGTGTTCATGGGCGCGGTGCTGTGCGTGCTGCTGGCCAAGGTGTTCATGGCCGCCTTCCCCGAGCTGCTGCACAACCAGTACAAGCAGCCCCTCGAAGGCACCAAGTGGCAGTCGGCCATGACCTTCAAGTTCGTGGGCGCCCTCGAGGGCCTCACCCACCCCAGCAAGGTGTTCACCAAGGCCCTCATGCTGGGGGTGGCCATCGGCTTCGCCACCGAGCTCCTGCGCAAAATCATCAAGAAATCCGCGGGGTACAAGGCCTTCGTCGCCCGCGGCAAGCTGGGCTTCGCCACCGACTTCGCCGTCGACGCCATCGTGCTGCCCAGCCCCTACGCCTCGAGCTTTGGTGGCTTCGTCGACTTCCTGACCGCCCTCTGGTTCGCCCTGGGTGGCATCCTGACCTCCTTCGGCCAGATGCTGCAGAACGAGGTGAAGGCCGGCGCCAAGGCGGCCGGCGCCGACGACGTGCCCGAGGACATGAGCACCACCGCCCTGGTGGGGGGTGGCCTCATCGCCGGCGACTCCCTTGCCGCCCTCGCCATCGGCATCTACGGGCTCATCAGCACCCTGGCGGGCTGAGGCCCCTGACCTCGCGGTGGGTCAGGTCCGCGGCGGGTGTCGCCCGAGCCGGAGCGACGAATTCCTTCAGAACCACTTGACATTTGTACAGGGGTCTGGAATCTTCCCCCTCCCGTGGGCGGGTGAGCGGCTCGCCACACGTCGAGACTTCGCAGGGACCCGGCGGGGGCGAAGCCACCTCGGGAGAAACGATTCGCCTTGCACATCGAGCTCTTGACCATCGGCGACGAGCTATTGGACGGCCAGACCGTCAACTCGAACGCTGCTTCCATCGGGCGAGCCCTCGACGCGCTGGGCCACCGGGTGATGCGGGTCACCACCGTGCGCGACATCCCGGCCGACATCGAGTGGGCGTTTCGCACCATCACTGCGCGGGCAGACGTGTGCATCACCTCGGGGGGCCTGGGCCCCACGGTCGATGACCTCACGGTCGATGGCCTCATGGCCGTCGCCGGGGTGGGCTTCACCGAAGACGAGCTCGCCTGGGCCAACATCGTGCGCCGCTACGGCGACCGCCCCATCCCGCCCCAGAACCGCCGCCAAATCCGCTGCCCCGAGGGGGCCACCCTCCTCTACAGCGAGGTGGGCACCGCCCCCGGGGTCGACATGCAGATCGGCCGCTGCCGCGTCTTCTGCACCCCGGGGGTACCTCGCGAGATGCTCTGGCACCTCGAGCGCTCCATCCTGCCCGCCATCGGGCGCAGCGGGGGCGAGTGGGTGCGCCGCATCATCCGCGTGGCCCTGCTGGGCGAGTCGACGGCCGAGGCCAAGGTGCTGGCGGCCGGGCTGCCCCCCGAGGTCGAGGTGGGCTGGCGCGCCATCGACAGCGAGGTCGAGATCAAGCTGCGGGGCCCCGAAGCCCTCGTGCTGGCGGCCGAAGCGAAGCTGCGCGACGTGCTGGGTGACGACCAGATCGGCGAGCACCCCGACCTGGTCACCGCCACCCTCGCCGGCTGCAAGGCCCGCGGCTGGCGCCTGGGCGCGGCCGAGAGCTGCACCGGCGGCCAGCTCGGCTCGGTCATCACCGATGTGCCCGGATCTTCAGCGGTTTTTGCCGGATCCATCGTGGCCTATGCCAACGAGGTCAAGCAGGGGGTGCTGGGGGTCTCGGCCGAGATCCTGGCCGCCCACGGCGCGGTGAGTGAGGCCTGCGCAGCCGCCATGGCCGAGGGCGCCCGCCGAGCGCTGGGGGTCGACTACGCGGTGTCCATCACCGGCGTCGCCGGTCCCGACGGGGGCTCGGCCGAGAAGCCCGTGGGCACGGTGTGCTTCGGCTTCGCCGGACCCGACGGCACCCACACCGAGCGCCGCTGGTTCCGGGGCGATCGCGCCCTGGTGCGCAAGTACGCGGTGGCCTTCGCCCTGAACGGAGTACGACGTGCAACCCATTGAAACCCCTGAGGAACTACCCGATTGGGTGGGTGCACGCGACGACGCCTGGAGCTTCCTGGCCATCGAGCCGGGGCGCGCGGTCATCGACGAGGCCCTCCGCCAGCAGGCCGTGCTCGCCTCGCTGGGGGCCGAGTGCATCCCCCGCAGCTTCCTGCACCTCACCCTCGACGACCTGGGTGAGGTGCCCCCCGAGTCTCTCGAAGCGGTGGGCCTGGCCTGTGATCGGGTGCTCGATCGCTGTCCGCCCTTCACGGTGCGGGTGGCCGGCATCTGCGCCTTTCCCTCACCCACCGCGCCGCGCATCGTCGGCCTCAACGTGCTCGACCACCGCGATCGCCTCGCGAGCCTACGCGCCGAGCTGCACACCGCCCTGCAGGGCTACGGCTTCGCCCTCGACACACGGCGCTTCTGGCCGCACATCGCCCTCGCCCGCCTGCCGGTGGGTGCCCCCCCGCTCGATGGCAACCGCTTTGTGGTCAACGAGGTGTCCCTCAAGGTGCGCGAGGTGATGGTCATCGGCCGCCGCCAGCCCGGCGAGCTGGGCAGCGCCTGGCAGGTGCGGCGCACCTCGCCCCTGCGCATCGAGCCCGTGCGCCCCGAGAGCCGCATCGATCCCGAGGTCGAGCGCGCTGCCATCGCCGCCGAGCTGGCGGCCCGCCTGGCCGAAGCCGAGCTGCCCGAGCCCGCCGCCGAAGGGCCCGGACGCCGCCGACGTGGCCGTCGCTAGCATCTACAAGTCATTGATTCGATTCAGAAAACCCGCGGCCGGCTCCACCGACCGCCCAGCCCGACCGGAGACGCCATGAGCCGCAGCAAAGAGAAGTCCACCGAAGCCGAGCCCACCAGCACCCGCCCGAACACCGAGCGCGAGCGGTCCATCGGCCTGGCGGTCAGCGCCATCGAGAAGCAGTTCGGCAAGGGCGCCATCATGCGCCTGGGCGAGGGGGAGTCCCTGCACGCCGAGGTGCCCGTGGTGCCGAGTGGCAGCGTGGGCGTCGACATCGCCCTGGGCACCGGCGGCTACCCCCGCGGCCGCATCGTCGAGATCTTCGGCCCCGAGTCGAGCGGCAAGACCACCCTCACCTTGCACGCCATCGCCGAGGCCCAGCGCATGGGCGGCGTGGCGGCGTTTGTGGACGCCGAGCACGCCCTCGACGTGGCCTACGCCCGCAAGCTGGGGGTCAAGACCGACGAGCTCTTGATCTCGCAGCCCGACACCGGCGAGCAGGCCCTCGAGATCGCCGACATGCTCATCCGCTCGGGCGCCATCGACGTGCTGGTCATCGACTCGGTGGCCGCCCTGGTGCCCAAGGCCGAGCTCGAGGGCGAGATGGGCGACGCCCACGTCGGCCTCCAGGCGCGCCTGATGTCGCAGGCCCTGCGCAAGCTCACCGGCAGCATCTCCAAGAGCCGCACGGTGCTGTTCTTCATCAACCAGATCCGCATGAAGATCGGCGTCATGTTCGGCAATCCCGAGACCACCAGCGGTGGGAACGCCTTGAAATTCTACGCTTCTCAGCGCATCGACATCCGCCGCGTCGGGTCCATCAAGACCTCGGGCGAAGACGTCGTGGGCAGCCGCACCCGCATCAAGGTGGTCAAGAACAAGCTGGCGCCCCCCTTCAAGGGCCACGAGTTCGACATCATGTTCGGCACCGGCATCAGCAAGGCCGGCGACGTGCTCGATCTGGCGGTCGAGGCCAACATCGTGGCCAAGTCGGGCGCCTGGTACAGCTACAGCGGCGAGCGCATCGGCCAGGGCCGCGAGAACGCCAAGACCTTCCTCGAAGAGCGCCCCGAGATGCTGGCCGAGGTCGAGAACAAGGTCCTGCAGCACCACGGCATCCAGCGCCGCACCGGCAGCGCCCCCGCCGAAGAGGCTTGATCGGCCGCGGGGCTGAAGAAAGTTCAGGCCCCGCAAAAAACGCCTTGACAGCCGGGACTGCCAGGGCGCATATTGCCGGGCGCTTCGCGAGGATGGCGGAACTGGTAGACGCGCCAGCTTGAGGTGCTGGTGGCCGCTTTGGCTGTGGGGGTTCGAGTCCCCCTTCTCGCACCCCGGGACAAGCACCCGGACCTGAGACATGCGAAACCCCGCTGACGACCTCAGCGGGGTTTTTCATTTCGGACCGACGCACCACCGCGCGTACACCCAACGTACCCATGGCCTCGCTCCTGAGCATCCAAAGTACACTCGGGCGCGCTCCGGCCCCCCCCAGGCGCTTGAGGGGCAGGGTGCCTTCCCACGCGCGGTGCGGTCCCGGAGCAACGTTGAGCCACCCCCCGGCTGCCCCCCGGCCGGGGGTCGCGGGTCCACCCGGCGTGCGCTATCCTGCCGCCGTTGCTCTCGGGGAATCCGCCATGAAAGACCCTCCGATCGGTGCAGATCCTCCGCCCAAGTGGCCCGCCCGGTCGAGCGAGGCCCGGATCGAGCGGATCCTGCGTGCGCTTGCCTGGCTGGGTGCGCTGGCCCTGCTGCCGGCCTGCTATCCGGCGCTGCCCATGGGCGGCGCGTCGAGGCCACGCTTCTACCGCTCGGTCCTGGTCGACAAGGTCGACTACCGGGGCTGCCACCGCGTGTGTGAAGGCGCCCGGTACGCCTACTGCGAGGTGGTGACCATCACCTCCTCCGCCCTCAAGTCGGGTCCCCCCCGGAGCGGGACTGTGTGCTTCTATGGCAAGTAGTGGATGGCACCGCTCCGGCCGGCTCCAGCGCGGGCTGCTGGCGATCCTGGCCGGCGCGATGGGGGGCTGCTGCACCGCGCCGCACTGGTATGAGATCTTCAACGAGGGCAACAACCGGGTGCGGGCGCTGCCGCAGAAGTATGCGAAACGAAAGCTGAAATCCGGCTACCTCGATCATCGCACCTGCGTGGAGCTCTGCGGCGGCGAGGTGGAAGACTGCCACGTCGCGCAGTCGAAGCACGCGGCGGTCAAGGGGGAGCGGGTGGCGGTCTGCCACTACGCGGGCAGCGAGCGGTGCTGGGCCGATGGGCTGGGCCGCATGCCCTCGGGGCGCCGGCCGGCGGGGCTGGTGGAGGGGCCGAACGAGCGTCTGCTGGCCCTGGCCCACCTCGAGGCCGCCTCGGTGGTGGCCTTCGAGCGCCTCGCCGTCGACCTGGCGCGCCTGGGAGCGCCCGCATCGCTGGTGGCGCGCACCCGGCGTGCCGCGGGTGACGAGCGCCGGCACGCCCGCGAGGTGGCGAAGCTCGCCGGCCAGCCGGTCCCTGCGGTGACAGTGGCGCCTGAGAGCGCACCCTCGCTGTTCGAAATCGCCTTGGAAAACGCGGTGGAAGGCTGCGTGAACGAGACGTTCGGCGCCCTGCTGGCCTGGCACCAGGCCCACCACGCGCCTCTGCCTGCCCGCCAGGTGTTTGCCCGCATCGCCCCCGATGAGACCACCCACGGGGCCCTGGCCTGGGCCATCCACCGCTGGGTGTGGCCGCAGCTGAGCGGGGCCGAGCAGGCCCAAATCACCCGCGCCATGGCCGAGGCGGCCCAGGCCCTCACCACGCCCCCCGCCCCCGATGCCACCGCCCATGCCCTGGGCCTGCCCACCTCCACGGCCTGGCGGCGGCTGGGTGAGGCGTTCCAGGCGGCAGTCGCCTGACCGAGCCTGGCCACAGTCCGGCGTAACGGATTTCCCCGCATTGGAAGTTTCCCCTATTGTGGCGGGGGGATGCCGTGGGGAAAGCCGTGAAGCCGCTCATTGCGATGATTGCCACCTGTCTGCTCGCCGGACCCGCCGCCGCGCAGATCACGCCGTTCAGCCAGCGCGTCAACGCCGCCATCGAGCGCTCGCTGGCCTATATGCGGGCCAACGAGGCAGCCGGCAGCCTGGGTGGGCAGGCCACCGGTCTGGCCACCCTCTGCTTCCTGGAGAAGCGTGCCTCGGCTGACTGGCGGGCGCCCGCCGTGGGCTACGGGGGCATGGACGCCGCCGATCAGGCCCTGGTGCGCCGCGCCATCGCCTACATGATCGCCAATGACCAGGGCCTCATCCCCGGGGGCAACGACGGCAACAACCTCACCTACCAGACCGGCTCCTCGATGATGGCCCTGGGGCTCTACCTGGCCACCGGCGGGCCCGACAACGTGGGGGGCGCACGCACCGCCACTGCCGCTCTCCAGGAGGGCGTGGCCTCGATGCTGCGCACCCAGAACGGGTTTGGCGGCTGGAACTACAACTCGCCCACCAACTACAACGACCTGTCGACCACCCAGTTCGTGCTGGCCGGCCTGTCGGCCGCCTCCGCGGTGGTGCCCGTCGATCTGGCCGCCCTCCAGCGGGCGGGTGCCTCGGTGGACCTACACGCCGCCGCCGGCAACGCCGGGTGCTACACCTACACGACGCAGAATGGCTGGGCGGGCTGCTCCAGCAGCATGACCGCGTCGGCCCTGTGGGTCCAGCGCCTCGGGGGCCGGGGGGTCGACCATGCCCGGGTGCAGGCCGCCCTGGGCTGGCTGCGCAACAACTGGCGCTATGACACCCACATCCCCGCGCCCCAGGCGGGCTGGGGCACCCAGAGCTATTACTACTACCTCTGGGCGGTCTCCAAGGGGCTCGAGGTCAGCGACGCCGATCGCGACGATGTGTTGACGGCCGACGACATTGGCGGGGTGCGCAACCCGGTGGCCGATGGGTTCCCCCAGGAGCAGCCGAGCTGGTACTACGACGTGGCCTGGACCCTGACCCAGACCCAGCGCGCCAACGGCCAGTGGCTGGCCGAGAACAACAACCGAGGCATCTGGAACCCCTGGTCGGCCCAGGCCTACGCCACCCTGGTGCTGCAGCGCTCCCTGGGCGGGGTCTGCCTCGACGAGGACGGCGACGGCGCCGAGCGGCGCCAGGGCGACCGCAACTGCCTGCCTGACAACTGCCCCGATGTGCCCAACGCCAACCAGGCCGATCGCGATGCGGACGGCGTGGGAGACCTGTGTGATGTGTGTCCCGCCGCGCCCGACGCGGGCCAGGCCGACCAGGATGTGGATGGGGTCGGCGACGCCTGCGACAACTGCCCGGCCCTGGCCAACCCCAACCAGGTCGACGTGGATCAGGATGGCATCGGTGACGCCTGCGACGCGGTGGTGTGTGTGCCCCAGGGGCCCGAGGTCTGCGACGGCCTCGACAACGACTGCGACCGGGTGCCCGACGACGGCAACCCGGGCGGCGGCGTGGCCTGCGACACCGGCCTCGAGGGGGTGTGCGGCGGAGGCATCACCCGCTGCGAGGGCGGCCGCATTCTGTGCGGGGGCGGGGCCCAGCCCTCGCCCGAGCGCTGTGACGGCGAAGACGACGACTGTGACGGCACCACCGACGAGGCCATCCCCGAGGCCGGCCAGGCCTGCCAGAGTGGCCAGCCGGGCATCTGCGCCGCGGGTCGCCAGGCCTGCGTCGGCGGTGCTCTGATCTGCCGGCCCCTGGTGGCGCCCGGCATCGAAGAGTGTGATGGCATCGACAACGACTGCGACGGGGCCGCCGATGAAGGTGATCCGGGCGGGGGCGGCGCCTGCCGCACCGATCTGCCGGGCGTCTGCTCGGGTGGCCGCACGGCCTGCGAGAACGGTGGGGTGGTCTGTCGCCCCATCATGCCGGCCGCCCCCGAGGCCTGTAACGGCCTCGACGACGACTGTGATGGCAGCACCGACGAGGACAACCCGGGCGGCGGCGGCGCCTGCGACAGCGGCGAAGCCGGGCGCTGCGGCAGCGGTCGCGAGTTCTGCATCGGCGGGCGCGTGGTCTGCGAGGCGGTCAACGAGGGCATCGCTGAGCTCTGCAACGGCCTCGACGACGACTGCGACGGCCGCGTTGACGAAGGAAATCCTGAAGCAAATCGCGCATGTGAGTCGGGTGAGCTGGGCATTTGCGCCGGCGGTCTGACGGTGTGTGAGGCGGGCCGCGTGCGCTGCGACGCCCAGCGTGATCCGCAGGCCGAGGCCTGCAACAACGAAGACGACGACTGCGACGGGGCGGTGGACGAGGATGAGCCGGGAGCCGGGGAGGCCTGCGACACCGATCAGCCGGGGGCCTGCCGCCCGGGGGTGACGCTGTGTCGGCAGGGCGCCCTGCTCTGCGATCCGCTGCGGGCTCCCGACGCCGAGCAGTGCAACGGGGTGGACGACGACTGCGACAACGCGGTCGACGAAGGGGATCCGGGCGGGGGCGCCGACTGCGCCACCGGCCAGCCCGGGGCCTGCGACGCCGGTCGCATCACCTGCCAGGCGGGTGCCCTCGCCTGCGCCCCCCTGGCAGAAGCCGGGGCCGAGCAGTGCAACGCCCTGGACGACGACTGCGATGGCAGCATCGACGAGGATGTGGCGCCGGGCCCCGTCTGTGCCGTCGAGGCCCTGGGCGTCTGCGCGCGGGGCCGCCTGCAGTGCGTGGATGGCCTGATGGCCTGCTCGGCCGAGGCCGATCCCCAGGCCGAGCTGTGCGACGGCGACGACAACGACTGCGACGGCGCCGTTGATGAAGACCTGGGCCTCGACCAGGCCTGCGAGACCGGTCTGCCCGGGGTGTGTGGCCCCGGCCGGCCGGTGTGTGATGCGGGCGGCGTGCGCTGCCAGCCCGAGGTGTCGCCGGCCGACGAGTTCTGCGACGGCCTCGACAACGACTGCGACGGCGCGGTGGACGAAGACGTGGCCGACCTGGGCGCCGCCTGCGGCACCGGCCTGCCGGGCGAGTGTCGGGCGGGCGCCCTGGCCTGCGAGGCGGGTGAGGTCGACTGCGGAGGCGGCGCCGAGCCCCGCGACGAGATCTGCGACCGCCTCGACAACGACTGCGATGGCACCATCGACGAGACCCTGCGCAACGCCTGCGGCCGCTGCGGCCCCGCCGATCGCGAGATCTGCGACGGCGAAGACCAGGACTGCGACGGTGTGCTCGACGAAGAGGCGCCCTGCCCCACCGGCCAGAGCTGCCGCAGCGGCATGTGTGCCGATCCCTGCGACAACCTGGAGTGCCCCGGCAGCTTCGCCTGTGTCGAAGGCTTCTGCATCGATCCCTGCGCCCTGCTCGAGTGTGCGGTGGGTGAGCGGTGTGTGGGCGGGCGCTGCACCGACCCCTGCGAAGGCGTGCGCTGCCCGGCCGGCGAGTCCTGCTTCGACGGCGTTTGCGGCCCGGGCGACGACTGCTTCCACAACGGCTGCCCCGAGGGCCAGCGCTGTGGCCAGGGCGGCTGCGAGGGGGATCCCTGCGCCGAAATCGACTGTGGAATCGGGGAGTTCTGCCGCGATGGCGCCTGCATTCCCAGCTGCGCCACCGTGAGCTGTCCCTTCCAGCAGGCCTGTGTGGACGGCCTCTGCGAAGACGAGCCCTGCGCCGACGTGACCTGCCCCGAAGGCCTCGTGTGCGAGCACGGCGCCTGCGGCCCCGACGCCTGCGCCGAGGTGGTCTGCCCCGAGGGCCAGCGCTGCCAGAACGCCGCCTGCGTGTTTGATGAGTGCGCCAACATCACCTGCCCGGTGGGCCAGCACTGCGAGATCGTCAACAACCGGCCCCAGTGCCTCGACGGCGATCCCGTGGATGACGAGGGCTCCGAGCCCCAGCCCGATCCCGACATGGGCCTGCCCAGCGTCGATCTCGGCACCATCGATGCCACGCCCCTGCCCGACTTCGGCCCGGGTGGTTCCGACGCCACCGGGGGCACCGCCACCGATCCGGCCGAGGGCGACTGCGCCTGCGACGCCGGCCGGGGGGGCAGCGCTCCGGTGGGCCTGTTCGTGGCCGTGGGCCTCCTGGCCCTGCGCCGCCGGCGTACCCGCTCGGTGTGAGCAGAGGCACGCTCAGTGCCTGCTCAGCAGACGCCGCCTCTCGCACGCTGGCCTGAGCGTCCAAAAGTGGGCATGCTGGGCCCGTGGTGACCCCTGAAATCAACGAATTCGTCGCACTCGCAAGGCGGTACGTGGCCGCCATCGATCAGGCCGAAGCCCTGGGGGCGCTGGGCCTGCTGCGGGTGTGCGCCGATCTCCTGCCACGCCTCTATGCGGCGGCGCTGGCGCTGCCGCCGCTCTTTGATGCCGACCTCGTCGAGACCGAGGTGGTGTCCCCTCTGGCTCGCCTCGGTGCTCTGCTGGCGGACAAGCGTAACTATTATCACGAGTTCTTTGATCCACGCGTCGACGATCCGCCCGTGATGGGCTCGCTGGCGGATGATCTGGCCGGCATCTACCTGGATGTGGTCGAGCCTCTGGCGGGCTTCGATCGGGGGCAGGTCGCCGCCGCCGTCTGGCAGTGGCGGTTTGGCTGGCGGCATCACTGGGGGGATCACCTGGTGGATGGCATGCGGCTTATCCACCGCCTGGTGGCGGAGAACGAGTGCTGACGCTCTCGTAGCCGAAAAGAGGAGTGAATTCGGTGGGTTGCCTACTCGGCCGCGGCGGCCGCCTCGGGCTTCACATGCCGCCGCTCCTTGATCTCACCCTGGATGAGCTCAACAAACGCGCCCAGCGCCATGGCCTCCTGGCGCTGGATGCCGTAGCGGCGCACGGTCACTGAGCCGCTCTCTTCTTCCTGGGCACCCACCACCAAGAGCACGGGGATCTTGCGGGTGGCGCCGTTGCGGATCTTCTTGCCCATGGTGTGGTCGCTGTCGTCCACGGTGCAGCGGATGTACTGGCTGCGCAGGGCCTGCTCGACTTTGCGGGCGTAATCATTGAACTTTTCGCCCACGGGGATGACGCGCACCTGCTCGGGGGCGAGCCAGGTGGGGAAGGCGCCCGCGTAGTGCTCGATCAGGAAG
>Ga0075163_10011814_pt1 | contig 11369 bp, 11 predicted proteins | sample JI1023141ADNA_FD_71478 | JGI IMG/M metagenome (GOLD analysis project Ga0075163, IMG submission 71478) | Wastewater effluent complex algal communities from Wisconsin, to seasonally profile nutrient transformation and Carbon sequestration -... | ecosystem: Engineered > WWTP > Effluent > Algae... | reverse complement strand
GACGCGGCCCTTCGCGGAGGAACACATGTCGAACCGTCACGTCGTCTTTGGGTCGGGTCCAGTTGGTCGCGCCGTCATCGCCGAGTTGCTCACGCGTTCTCGAGCCGTGGTGCTCGCGTCTCGTGGTGTTCGACCACCGTGGCTTGATGGGCGCGTGGAGCACGTTCGCGCCGACGCCACCGAGGCCACCACGACCCGCGTCGCGTGCGAGCGCGCCAGCCATGTCTACAACTGCACCAACGCTGCGCAGTACCACCGGTGGCCCGAGCAGTTCCCACCGCTCCAGCGGGGAGTTCTCGAAGGCGCGCGCGCGAACGGTGCGGTGCTGGTCGTCGTCGAGAACCTGTACGTCTACGGCCCGCATGGCGGCGCGCCGATGACGGAAGACCTGCCGCTGAACGGGCGCGGGCTGCGCAGCACCACACGCGTCGAGATGACGAAGGCGCTCGCAGCAGCAGACGACCTGCCCATCGTGCGCGTGCGTGCCTCGGACCTCATCGGCCCCGGAGTCACCGAGTCGATGGCTGGCGCGCGCTTGTTCGAGCCGATTCTCGCGGGCGCTCCGAAGGTGAAGGTGATGGCCGACCCGTCGCTGCCGCACGCGGTGACGTCGGTGACCGACTTCGCGAGGACGCTCGTGATGGCTGGCCTCGACGAGCGCGCCCACGGGCAGGTGCTGCACGCGCCATCGCTCGCTCCGACGCCTGCCGAGTTGGTGACGCTCATCGCAGAAGAGGCGGGAGTTCGGGCTCCGCGCCTCTCAGCACCCTCTCGCAGGGTGGCGTCGCTGATGATTCCCCTGCTCGGCGTCTTCGTGCCCGAGCTGCGCGGCCTGAACGAGAACGTCTCGATGTTCTACGAGCCCTTCATCGTCGACTCGACGAAGGCGAAGACGCTGCTTGGCCTCGAGGCGACGCCGCTTCGTCTGACGATTCGTGACGCCATCGCCTGGTATCGCGCCGGGTCGAACCTTCGCGCTGGTGGTGTGGAGGGCCTGGCGTTCAGGCCGGGCTGAAGGTCCCAAGCCACTCGTCGATGACGGCGTTGAAGGGTGCGGGGCACTCGACGGGCAGCGCATGGTGCGAATCGGGCACCACCACCAGCTTCGCCCCGCGAATGCGCGCGACCAGCTCCTGCTTGGCGGCGATGGGTGTGTAGTCGGCGTCGGCCGAGACGAAGAGCACGGGAGGCGCGAGCTGAGCGACGCGGTCCTCGACGGACCAGCCCATGACGGCGCGGCTCACCGCGGCATAGGTGACGGGCTCGAGGTGCGAGAGCTGTTCGATGAAGGTCGAGCGCAGCGCCGCGTGTTCGGGTTTGGGGAACAACCGCGGCGCCACCAACCTGGCCACGCCCTTTGGCCCGAGCGTGACGGTCAGCAGCCCGCGCAAGCCGAGCAGCGCCTTGTCCTTGAGCGTCTTCGGGTTCACCGACGCCACCGCGTTCACGACTGCCAGTGAGCGCACCACGTCTGGCGCGTCGAGCGCGAGCTGCAGGCCTGTCATGCCGCCCATCGACAGCCCCACCACGTGCGCCGCGCCCCCGAGCTGCCGAAGGCCGCCGGCGACTGCGCGTGCAAAGCCGGGCACGGTGAACGGTCCTTGCGGGTGGTCGAGGTCCTTCGACTGGCCGCTCCCGGGCAGGTCGAACGCCAGACAGCGGAAGCGCTTCGAGAAGTGGTCGAGCTGCAGCGACCAGTCGCGGGTGCTGCTGCCCAGCCCGTGCAAGAAGGCGAGCGTGGGGCCGGTGCCGCGCTCCTCGTAGAACAGCTCGACGTTCTCCACGCGCAGGGCCGGCATGGCCTGCGCTCGTACCACGCCGCGCTCGCGAGCCGACGCCTCGTGCCGACACTTCACCTGGCGAAGGCGGCCGGGGTTGCTGCACCTGAGCGGGCTCGACCTGAAGACGGGCAAGCTCAGCGACGCTGGGACTCCGCTGGAGCGCCAGCTCAAGACCCTCGCCGGAGGCCGCGCGAAGGAGAAGAAGTAGAAATCACCACGTGACGAGTCGCGACCCGAACCCTGCACTGAGCTGCGCCATCAACTTCGGGTCGAGTCGCGGCGAAGCAGAGACCCACGCGGTGCCCTGCCTGGCCAGCGGAGAGTTCGTCAGCGCGGTCACCGCCTCGGGGCTCAGCGCGAAGGGCAGCGAGACGGCGTCGAGCGCGACGGTATGCGCAGACGTCGCCAGGGCCACCAGGTCAGCCTCGGTCAGGTCGAAGCACGGCGGCAGCACCTTCAAGCCCGGCTTCCCCGTCTTCAGGAAGCAGCGCCACAGCTCGGGGCCGTAGTTGTTCATGCCGTCGACGACCTCTTCGAGTGCTTTCAGTGAGGGGTTGGCCATCAGCGCGCGCATGCCCAGCGAGCCCATCCAGTTGTGGCCGAGCTTCAGCACTCGCAGGCTCGTCAGCGTCTTCGCCGTCGCCAGCGCCTTGCCACCCTCGGTCTGGAACTTGTTGTGTGAAAGATTGAGGGATTGAAGGCTCTTCAGGAATGGCGCTTTGACGAAGGCCTTGATGCCGACGTGTGTGGCAGAGTTGCCGGCGAGGTCGAGCTGTCGCAGCGCCCCCAGGTGTTTGGCTTTGGCGAGCGCGGCGAAGCCTTCGTCTTTCAACGAGCAGCCGTTCAGCTCCAGCGACGCCACGTTCGCGAACGCCTTCGAGCTGGCAAGCGCCCCGGCTCCTGCCTCTCGCAGCGCGTTGTTCGACAGCACCAACCGACGCAGCTTCGGCAGGGCGAACGACTCGACGAATGAGGGGAAGCGCTTGCCCAGCGTTCCCTGGCCCGAGACGTCCAGCTGCAGAAGGTCAGGCGCCTTCAGCTCCGAGAGCGCGACCAGACCCTTCGGGCTGAGCTCGGTGTGAGGCAGGAGCAGGCCCTTCAGCCGCGAGACCATGGACGAGCTCAGCAGCGTCACGCCGCCTGTCGTGCCGAGGTCGCAGCGCGAGAGGGTCAGCTGCTCGAGCGCGAAGGTGCTGGCCGCCAGGTGCGCGGCGCCCGCCTCGCCCAGCGGAAGGGATGAGAGTGTCAGCTCGCGCAGCGCCGGCAGCTTCAGCGACACCAATGGCGCCACATCGACCACGGGCAGAGTCATGCCCCCAGCGCTCAAGCTCAGCGTGCGAAGGCGGGGCAGGGCCGCCAGGTTCGCGAGCCAGCTCAGACAGACTCCGTCGGCCCACGGCAGCTCCAGGTGCTCGAGGCCTGACAGCGCAGGAGACGCCAGCAACTTCCCCACGTCGGCCATCACGGCCTGACCGCCGATGACCAGCTTCGACAGACGGCTCAAGAGCCCCGTACCCATCAGCCGCTTCACCGCACCAGGCGCACGGTCGTCGAAGTGCACGGCGGCGATGGGCACCTGCGCCAATCGAGCCGGCTCCAGCGCGTGCCACCCGGGGCCCGTACACTCGAGCGTCGAAGGCAAACCGCGGAAGGCAGACACGCGCCGCTCGAGCCGCGGGGTGAGGTCGCCCCAGAGGTCCCTCGTCCACGCGGGGAAGTGCCGCCGCTCGAGGGCCAGCAGCGCCCAGCCGAGCTCGTCCCAGCGTGGCTCGAACGGGGTGAGCGCCTCGCGGTCGAGGGACAGCCGCAGGAAGTCGCCGAGCGGTTCACCCTGCTCGAGCAGCCTGTCTGCCAACACCCGAAGGCCGACGACGTCGCCTGGTCGTGCGAGCACCGGCTCGAGCAACTCCGTCTTGAAGGAACCAGCAGTCATGGGTCGCGAGCATACCGAGGGCGCTCAGCGGCCCAACGGTTTGAGCAGCGCGGCGAGGTTCGAGAAATCATCCGTCCACACCTGGGGCAGCTGGGCCGGCCGCGGCACCACCGTCGTCATGGCGCCCAGTCGCTCGAGTTGCGCGCGGTCCTTCGACAGCAGCATCCACTCGCTGGGCAGCTCGAGCGGGTCATCCTCTCCCCTGGCCGGCCGCGCCACGACGTGCACCGCCTCGAACCCGAGCTCGTCGGCCATTCGGAAGACCAACGGCGCGAGGTCGAGCGTTCGGTTGAGCACGTTCACCGCGACGATGGACTCGGGGCCACGCAGCTGCGCCGCGTACACGGCGAACGCCTCGCGCGTCAGCAGGTGTACCGGCACGGAGTCACTGCCGAACGCGTCCATCGCGAGCACGTCGAGCTGTCCCGCGCCGCGCTCGAGCGACAACCGGCCGTCACCCAACACCACCGATACCTGGCCGCGTGCATGGCTGAGATACGAGAAGAACCGCGCGTCCTGCGCGAGGCGGCCGACGTCGGGGCTCAGCTCGTAGAACCGGAAGTCGTCTCCAGCGCGCGAGTACGAGGCGAGGGTGCCGATGCCCAGGCCGATGACGCCGACGTTCACCGGCGCTCCGGTCAGCCGGCGCGCGTGGTGCTCGAGCGCGAGGCCGACGCCGCTGCGACGCGTGAAGTAGGCCGTGGGCTCGTCGGCGAAGGCGGGGTTCACGACCTGAAACCCGTGCACCGTCGCGCCGTGCAGCAGCGCCGTTCGTTTCGCGCCCTGTGGCCCGTGGCCGTCTTGAACCACCCGCAGCGTGCCGAAGAAGCTGCGCGAGGCCGCCAGCGAGCCGACGCTCGCCGACAGCGTGTGCGCGACGATGACGCCTCCGAGAATGAAGATGAGCAGGTTCATGCCGACGCGCGCGGCCAGCGCCTGACCACCGCGAGGCCAAGCGCGGTCCCGCAGCAACGCCCACGTCAGCGCGCCCATCGCCAGCAGCCCGAGGTCGAGCTCGAAGAACGTGTCGAAGACGAGCGGCGCAATCACCGCCACGAAGATGCCGCCGAGCGCTCCGCCCAGAGACATGGCCAGCGAGAAGCTCGTGAGCCCCGCGGCTTCCGGCCGTCGCAGCGCGAGCTCTCCGTGACAGACCATGCTGGCGACGAAGAGAAACGCGCTCCACACCAGAATCTGCGGGAGCACCGGCGCGCGCGTGACGAGCAAGCCGCCCGCCGCGACCAGCAGCACGCCGAGCAGCGGCGCGAAGAGGTCTCGCCGGTAGAGGCGCGTTCCTTCGAAGCAGAGAATCAAGCTCACCAGGTACAGCGCGAGCGGCAGCACCCAGAGGAAGGGAACGACCGCGATCTCCTGACAGAGGTGGTTGGTGATGGCGAGCAGCAGCAGCGACGGGAGTGCCGCCAGCGCCACCCAGCGCGCCCAGGTCGAGCGCGGAAACGTCGGCGAGGCCTCGTGCGGGTGCACTGCCGCGTCGCCCGCCGCGCCACGCGACACCAGGAACAGCAGCGCTCCCAGCACGACGAAGCCCGCGGCCCAGCTCCACGCCTGCGTGCGCAGCGTCATCAGCGGCTCGAAGACGAAGGGATACGTCATCAGCGCCAGGAGGGAGCCCGCGTTCGAGAGCGCATAGAGCCTCCAGTGCGAAGCGGCGGGTTGCGCGAGCGTGAACCAGCGCTGCACGAGTGGGCCCGTCGCCGACAGCACGAAGAAGGGCGCACCGACCCCGACCAGCAGGACTCGCACCGTCATCCACCGCGGCCACTCACTGTCGGTTGGCCTCCAGCTCTCGCTCGGCAGCAGCGGTGCACGCCACTCGACGGCTGCCGCCGCCAGCACGGCCAGCGCGATGATGACGACAGCCGCGTGTGCCTGGACCTGCCGACGTGGCGCGAGGCGTTGCAGCTGATGCGCCCACGCGTAGCCGCCCAGCAACAGCACCTGGAAGAAGACGACGCACGTCGTCCACACCGCGGGCGAGCCACCGAACCACGGGAGCAGCGCTTTGCCGATGAGTGGCTCGAGGGCGAACAACAGAAAGGCGCTCAGGAAGACACAGGCGCCGTACCGAACCATGTCGTCAGGCTACCCCGGAGCGCTCCTTCCTCAAGCCCAGCTTCAGCCTCCTGTCGTGAAGAGCGCCTTCGCCCGATTCTCACTTTGACCGCCTGATGCGCAGACCTGCGCGCCGGTCATCCTGCGACAGTCGGCAGGTCAATGTGACGCGGCCTCGCGAGACCGACCCTCTGAGATTGCGGGTCTTCGCCGTCGGCCCATGGGCTGCAACCGTTGGGGGACCACCTCAACCGGAGCGGCGACATGATCAATCAAGAGCAGGCAACGCAGAAGACGAAGATCAACGCAGAGACCGTGAAGCCCGACATGCCCGTGGTGTGTTCGAACGACGGCCAGTTCGCCGTGGTCGATCACCTCGAAGGCAAGGACAGCATCAAGTTGAAGAAGGACGGCACCGGCAAGCACCACTTCATCCCCATGAGCTGGGTGAAGCTGGTCGACGACAAGATTCACATCGACCGGCCCGGCGAGCAGGCCATGAAGGAATGGCGTACCGAAGCTGAGCGTGGAACCGGCGCGCGCGCTTCTGACGCTCGTGCCGCGTCGTCCCAACCCTTTTTCAGGAGTTCACGATGACTCGATACACGATGTACGTGGCCGGAGTGCTGGCCCTCGCAGCCTGCGATGATCAGACGAAGTCGTCCGACATGAGGAACACGCGCGCCGCCGAACGAACGGTCGCGCCCACCTCGCCCGAGGTGCGGGCCAGCGGCAACCGGCTGGACACGGACAACACCGGAAGGAACGAGCGCGACCGCGACGACTCGCTCACTCCGATCGACCAGGGCAACACCCCCGCCGAGATCGTCATCACCGCGAGCATCAGGAAGGACGTCATGGAGGAGCCCTCGCTCTCGTTCACGGCGAAGAACATCAAGGTCGTCACCATCGGCAACCGCGTCACGCTGAGAGGCCCGGTGGCCACGGAAGCAGAGAAGTCGCTCATCGAAGCCATGGCGCTGAGGACGACTGGCGTCGGTCACATCGACAATCAACTCGAAGTCACGCGGTAAACCCGTTGCACAGGAGCTCTCATGAAAAAGTCAGTGATGTGTATCGTCGAGACGCAGGGCAAAGCCGAGTTTCTCGTCGAACAGGTCGAGCAGGCTGGTTTTCCCCGAAGCGACGTCTCGGTGCTGCTCCCCAGCAAGTCCGGCACGAAGGACTTCGCGCATGAGCAGAACACCAAGGCGCCCGAAGGCGCAGTGGCTGGAGCTGGCGCTGGCGGCGCGGTGGGTGGAACGCTGGGGTTGCTCGCCGGTATCGGCGCCCTCGCGATTCCCGGCTTGGGACCCTTCATCGCCGCTGGTCCCCTGCTGGCCGCACTCAGTGGCGCAGCCGCTGGAGCCGCGGTCGGCGGCATCACGGGGGCCCTGGTCGGCATGGGAATCCCCGAGATCGAGGCCAAGCGCTACGAAGGGAAGATCAAGGGCGGCAACATCTTGATCTCGGTGCACACCAACAGCAGTAACGAGCAGAAGCGCGTCGAGACGATCTTCAAGACGAACGGCGCGTACGACATCGTGTCGGCGTCGGAGTCCAGCGTGCCTGATGCGCGGCCGCCGCCGAGCATCGAGTACCCGGCCCTGACACCCCCGAGCCGCTGACGGCGCTGTTTCCCGCGAGCCCTGATCAGCGCTTCACAGCCTTCTTGGTGTCGAAGGTCTTGAACATCTTCGCGCGTGCAGTGGCGCCGACGATGAGCGCGGCCTGCGCGGGTGTGTGCCCCAACGTGCTCTTCACGCTCGTCTTCGCGCCGGCCTTCGCCAGGGCACGGGCGGTGGCCAAATCCCACGCGCGGAAGAAAGCGGTCTCTCCTCGCGCGTTCCGGGCCTCCAGCTTCGCCCCCGCCTCGATCAGCAGCTCGATCACCTCAGTCGCGCCGTTGCTGGCCGCGTTGTGGAGCGCGGTCGTCTTCGTCGACTTCGACTGCAGGTTCACCCGGGCGCCGCGGGCGAGCAGCAGCTGGACCACCTTCTTGCGGCCACGCCCTGCGGCCATCATCAGCGCAGTGGCGCCTGCGGGGTTGGTGCTGTCCACCGGCGCGCCGTCGTCGAGCAGGGCGGTGACGAGCTTGAGGTTGCCCTTCTGGGCTGCTGCGAAGAGCTCGGAGTGATCGAGGGGCATCGGCCCAGCGTATCAGCGCACCGATCGACCGGCGGGGACTCAGCGGCGCGTCCTCGGCGAACCTCGCAGCAGCTGCTCCGCAGGTTGAACCGTGAGCCGTCATGGGGCCACCGTCACTCGCCGACGGCGACGTAGCGCATGCCGTCGGTCTCCCGCTGCTCCCCGACCAGCGCGTTGGGCAGCGCCTTGCGCACTTCCTTGATGCGGCGCTCCAGCGCGTTGCCGCGCAGGTCGAGCTGGCGCAGGTGGGCGAACGCTTCTTTCTTCTCGAGCAGCACATCGACGTCCTCGTCGGTCAGCACGCCGAGCGAGAGGTCGAGCACCTCGAGCTGCCGCAGCCGCTTCCACTTCGCGAGGATGGGAAGCAGCGTGTGCGTGAACTCGGCGTTCTTGAGCCCGAGAGAGATCAGGTGCGGGTCTTTGCGCGCGAGCAGGCGCTCGGCGTCTGAGAGTTCGCACTCGCCGCCGTAGCCCGAGTCGCCGAACCACACCTCGAGGTGCTTCAAGCGCGGCAGCTTCGCGCGCGCGATGGACTCGAGCGCCTCCTGTGAGAGCCCGCCCGTCTCGACCGTGAGCGACTCGAGCTGTTCCGCGCGCACGTCGCCCATCGGGCCGCTCGCGCCGCGCAGACGCACTTCGACGAGCGATGGACAGGTCGCCCACAGCGCCGAGACGTCACCCCACGGCGCCCAGCTCATCTGCGCCTGCTCGTCGTCGAAGCTGCCCAGCAGCACGGTGCGCAGCAGATGGGCACCGCTGGACTCTCCGATGCGCGCGATGGCGTCGGCGTAGTCGTTGTCGTGGCCGGCTGAATCAGACAACCCGAGCTCGAGCTGCGACAGGAACCTCGCCGTCGGCGCGCCGAGCAGCATCTCGAGCACTTCCTCGAGGCTGAGGTCGTCGATGCCTGTGACCAACGCGCGCTCGATGAAGCCGTGCCGCCAGGTGAGTCCCTCGAGCAGCTGCGGGAAGTCCTCGGCCAACAGCTCGTCGAGCCCACCGAAGAGCGCGGCGCGATGGCGGTTGAGGGCCGCCTTGAACTTGCGCGGGTTCGATGACGTCGTCACCAACTCGCCACGCACGTCGCCAGACGCCAGCAGCGCGTCGCCGTACACGGCCCACGACTCGTCGGAGCCGCCGGTCTCGAGCTGCAGCTCGATGGCGCGCAGTGGATCGCTCGCCTCGCCTGGACCCGCGAGCAGCCTGCGCAGTGCCGAGACCGTCTCACGCTCCTCAGGCACGGCCTCGAGCGCCTCGACTGCCAGCTCGAGGTGTCTTCGCGACAGCCGGCGCCCACGCGCGAGCCGCCCAAGCGAGGCGGCAACGGCGACCCGCAACGAGCCACGCGACTTCTTCGTGAGCGAGACGAGCGGTTCGATGAGCGCCCGCCAGCGAGACACGAGCAGCGGCTCCACGGCGACGAGCGCGGTGAGGCGTTGCTCGGTCGAGCCCTTCTCGAAGGCCGTCACCGCACGCGAGACGAGGTCTTCCCTCGTCAGCCTGTCGAGCCCTTCACTCGCCTTCGCGACCACCGTCGCGTCTTCGTCGAGAAGGAAGTCCATCAGGCCCGCGTGGCCGCGGAGCGCCTCGACGACCGCGAGTCGTTCCTCCACTGGCGCCTCGGTGAACTCACTGCGCGCGTCGGGTGAGATTTGCAGCAGACACCGAATCGCCGCCAGCCGAACGGGGCCATGGCGCTTCTCCGTCAGACCTCTTCGAGCGAGGCGCTCCAAAGCGCGGCGTTGAGAGGTCGTGGCGACCTCGAGCATGACGAGGTCCTTGTCGAGCGTTGCCAGCAGCTCGGTGAGGCGTGCGTCGTCGGCCGACTGCGCGCGCGTGTCGAGCTCCGTCACGAGATCGAGGCTGCGTACGTTGTGCAGGAGCGCGGTGAGGGCCGCATCGTTCGCGGAGGAGAGCGCGTTGGTGGCGAGGGCCCGGTCGCCACTCAGCAGCGCCGCTTCGAGCCCCGCAGCTCCGCCCAACAAGGTTGGGAGCGCCACGGCAATTTCGTCGGCTTGTGCGCGGGTGAGGTCGCGGCCGTACAGATAGACGCTCCCGTCCTCTCGCCTCGCAGCCAGGTAGCTGGGCAGCGCCTCCACGCTGACGAAAGGGTCCTTCAGGCGGCCCTCGAGCCAGGTGAGGACGTCACTGCGGCGCTTCTCGGGGCCGGTCGTGCTCATTCGGCCGCGACCCTTCCACGCGAGGGAAGGGGCCGTCTACGGAGCGAAGTGACGCCCTGCTCAGTGCGAGACAGGCGCTCCGGCCTTCGCATCGACCGATTGCGCACGCGCACCGCGAGGCGGAAGGCCGCCTTCGTGAAGAGGACCGCTGCAGGGAGTTCGGCGTCTTCGGGTTTCGCCCTCGTCGTGCTTGAGTGTTGTGAATGGCCCGTCCACGACACCAAGCCGGTAGCCTTCGCGGTGGAACGTGGACCCTCGGAACCACCAGCGACCACGACCGCATCACGGCCCAGAGACAGGCGGCGTTGACGCCGGAAGAAGGCCTCGCTGCGCTCGAACAGCTCCGCCGCCAATTCCTCTATGGACAACCGGACGCTGCATCCCGACTTGAGCGCGTTGTTACGTTCACTGAGCGAGCACCGGGTCCGCTTCGTCGTCGTCGGGGGCTACGCGATGGCGGTCGCGGGCATCGCGCGCGCGACGTACGACCTCGACGTCTTCGTTGAGCCAACCAAGGCCAACGCTCGTCGACTCGCGCGCGTCTTCAAGGCGTTCGGTTACCTTGAGCTGGCGCGCATTGCCCCGACGTACTTCTCGCTGGCGAAACAGATTGCCGCCATCGGCCGCAAACCACTTCAAGTCGACTTCATCACCACCATCGATGGCGTGAGCTTCAAGGATGCCTGGGCAAGCCGGGTCGACGTGGTCGCTGACGGCGTCTCGGTGCCGTTCCTCGGCTTCGACAACCTGCTCGTCAACAAGCGCAGCGCTGGTCGAGCCAAAGACCTCGACGACGTGAAGGCCCTGGAGCGTCTGCGCAAGGCCCGACGGCCCCTGAAGCGGTGACTCCCCGGAGGGTTGCTGCGCACGCTCTGCACCACGTTGCCGCGGCGTTCGCCGGTACCGCGCGAGTGCCCCAACCAGAAGTTTCTCGAGCCTGAGCGCCCCCGCCGTTTCGGGGTGAGGACTGTCACGCAGCACCGCTGCGACGGGTCGGGCCGTATTCCAACGACGAAGCCACCCGCGTCGTCGGAGATCTCGATCTCGAGATGCCCCGAGTGTGTCGTCTTGAGAAGCGTGAGCTCGAGACCGTCTGGCAGCGCCGCGTGCTGGGGTACGGCGGCCGTCACCGCTTCTTCGTGGTCTTCGGCTTTGGGCGCTTCGCCGCTGAGCTGAGCTCTGGCGGCAAGCTGACGACCTCGAGCCCTCCGGTGGTCGTGTAGGCCGCCAGGGTGCTCGTGCAGGCGAAGCCCA
>Ga0075163_10011813_pt1 | contig 11369 bp, 7 predicted proteins | sample JI1023141ADNA_FD_71478 | JGI IMG/M metagenome (GOLD analysis project Ga0075163, IMG submission 71478) | Wastewater effluent complex algal communities from Wisconsin, to seasonally profile nutrient transformation and Carbon sequestration -... | ecosystem: Engineered > WWTP > Effluent > Algae... | reverse complement strand
GACGACACGGCCTACTGAGTGCTCGCCGTCACCGCAGTAGCGGACCCGCAGACAGCCGACGTGACCAACTTGCTCGCTCGAGTCATCGACGCGGTGGAGCCAGCCTCGATGGTCCGCTTCGGCGAGAAGGTGGCCGACTACATCGAGCGCCGAGCCGTGCAGCGGTTCGCTGGCGAGGGTGACGCTGCGTCGGGCGACTGGGCGGCGTTGGCACCGACCACCCAGCGCATCAGGGCCTCACTCGGCTACGGGGCGTCCGGTCCCATCAACATTCGGACCGAGGAGCTCTTCCAGTGGGTGACCTACAGCGCCGACATCAGTCCCTTCCCCGGTGGAGTGCAGGTCACCTCCCCGAACCTCGAGGCCATGCCCGGCTCAGCAGTCGAGAAGCTCATCACCGCCCAGCGTGGCCGTGACGACAACCCGCTCTTCCCCGGCGCCCACACGCCACCAAGGCCCGTCGTGGCGATGGACGAGACTGACATGAAGGGCATCATGTCGCTCCTGCAGCTGCACATCATGGAGTCCGTCATCGGTTCCTTCGCCGGAACGATCACCGAGGTGTCGCTGTGACCTACATCGTGGAGCACATCCGCAACGCCTTCCGTGAGACGTTCGAGGAGGTCGTGCCCGGCACCGAGTTCCACGAGCGGCGCCTGCTGCCCACGGACGGCCAGTACGCCATTGGCCTGCGCGTGGCCAACTGGCAGCACCTCCCCACGTCAGCCCAGATCGGGCAGGTTGAGCCGGGTCTTGGCGTGTTCACGGTGCAGGTCCAGAACATGGTCAAGGGCATGGACGAAGTGCAGGCCCTCAAGATCTACGATGTCCAGTGCTCGCTTGTGAGAGCGGTACTGTACCGCAATGCCCAACTTCGACTACGTTTGTTCGGAGTTGATGAGGAGATCAGCGGAAGCGCCGAACGTCCGAAGCGGATGGGTGTGCGGAAGCAGGATTTCCTCGACAATCGAGTAGGTCAGCAGTTCACGTACCTCTGCGTCACAGAGGTCTACATCGAGACAGAGATCACGCTTCTCTGATCGCAACGAGGAGGCCATCAGTGGCAACCGATGAGCAAGTCGCAGAGCAGCGTGCGAAGGTGGATGAGGCCCGTCAGGCCCTCCGTGTCGCACGCTCCGGGGGCGGGGTGACCACCTCCCGTGAGTCGGACAACGACCACAAGCTCGCCGTGCTGGAGCAGGAGGAGAAGAACCTCGCTGCCGAGCTCGCCCGCCTCACCGGCGCTGGCGTCGAGACGCCCGCCGCCCCCGAGGCACCCGCCGAGGCCGAGGCACCCGCCGAGGCCGAGGCCGAGGCACCCCAGACCGAGGCACCCGCCGAGGACCCGCAGGCCGAGGCACCCGCCGAGGCCCCCCAGACCGAGGCCCCCGGCACCAGCCGCCGTGGTGGTCGGAACCAGACGGAGGGCTGATCCAACATGGGATACTTGTCTCAGGCCGGTCACATCGGCATCAAGACGCAGGCGGCCAAGGGCACGTACCTGACGCCAGCGCAGGGCACGCCCGGCACGCCCAACGCACTCGACGGTGTGTTCCTCTACCACTTGGGCGGTTCGCTCGGTGGCAACCGGGAGCTCATGGTCCCCGACCCCGAGATCGGCGGCACCCGTGACGTGCCGGACGCTCAGCTGGGTCCGATCAGCTACTCGGGCGAGTACGAGTTCTACGCCCGCATGGACGCACTCCCGACGCTGCTGAAGGCGGCCCTCGGTTCGGCCGCCAGCACAGGCAACGGCACCTCGACGCCGTACACCCACACGGTCACCCCGACCGACTCCACCCTCCCGTGGCTGTCCGTCGAGGAGCAGATCGCCGACGGGTACATGACGTTCAAGTACACGGACGCCGTGGTCAACACCCTGCACCTCGAGGCCGACGCCACCGGCTACCTCCGGGGCACCATCGGCCTCATCGCTCTGGCGCAGGCCACCGTGACCGCCACCGCGCTGAACGCACGCGACTACGACACGACGCCGATGATCGTCGGCTCGAACGTCTGCGTGCGCTGGGCTGGCGCGGATCTCCCCGCCAAGTCGTTCTCCCTCGACATCAACAACAACTTCGAGGACGACGACTTCCGGCTGTGCAGCATGACGCTGGGCGACCTGACGCCCAAGCGTCGTGAGGTCACGATGTCCGTCTCCATCCGCCCGACCGACTCCACTCTGTGGAAAACTGCGATGTGGGGAGGCCCCTCGGCCACCGCGCCGACCGGCCAGTCGTTCAAGGACGACGTGGAGATCGAGTTCACCTCGTACGAGGACATCCCCGGCACGTCCCCGGCCGTCCAGTACTCGGCCATCACGGCGATCCCGCAGGCGATCATCGCCCCCTTCAACGTCGAGCCGTCCGGCGACGACGTGATCGAGCACGACATCGAGATCCGTGCGGTGCGACCCGTGGTCGCCACCCCCATCCTGACGAGCGTCATCGTCAACGGGCTGAGCACGGTTCGCTGAGTCCCCTGCCATGGGGTTCTGATCCGGGGGTGGCACTCGTCCAGAGAGGTCACCCCCGGATTTGCTTCCAAGATCCAGTTACCAACCAGAAGGACCCGGAGGTCCAAGCATGAGTGAAGATCCCACCACCACCGCGGAGCAGATCGAGGCCCGGATGCGTGCGGACGGCGTTGCCGATTCCGCCCCCGTGCAGGCCGACTACTTCGCCTTCGATGAGACGACCGTCGTGGACCTGCCCGACGGCAAGTCCTTCATCGAGATCAAGGCGCTGAACGAAGGCGCCCGCCGCTCCTACATGAACAAGGTCAACCGTGACGTTCGCATCCAGCGTGCGTCCGGCGATGCCGTCATGCAGCTGGCGACCGGCGAGGAGCGCCTCGCCATCCTCGAGAAGTCCATCGTCGGCTGGAACCTGACCCGCAACGGTGCCGCCGTCCCGTGTGACGACAAGGGCAAGACCGACTTCCTCAACCGGGCCAACCCGAAGATCGTGGATCTCGTCTACCGGGCCGTGCAGGACCTGAACCCGTGGCTCACGCAGGAGGTCACGGTCGAGGAGATCGACAAGCAGATCGAGGAGCTCAAGGAGCTCCGTGAGAAGAAGGTCAAGGAAGCCGAGGGAAACGCCAGCTGAGGGAGGTCGCAGAGGCGACGTTCTTGGGGCGTACGAAGCCGTTCGATCCCATGCCGGAGTCTCTGCGACTCTACCTTCTATGCAAGGCGATGAAGTGGACCCACCTGCCCAACGCAGGCGGGATCTACGACCAGCACCCGAAACTGCTGGATGACTTCCTGACCTGCTTCGAGGTCGATGGTCAGGTCCAAGAGGCCAAGCACCGAAAGATGGAGCAGGAGTCAAGGAACAAGACCGGGGGCGCTGGTAGGGTGCCCAGCAAGCGCTCTCGAGGTCGAAGGAGGTGAGCCTGTCCCGATGGATGCGACACTGACCATCCAAGTACGTGTCCTCGGGGCACAGGCTCAGCAGCAGGTCCGCCAGCTGCAGCAGCAGATCAACGCCATGAACGCTTCGAGCGGCGCTGCAGCGGGCAGCAGCGTCGCTCAGGCGGGCGTTCTGGGTCGTGCGTGGACCAACATGGCCCAGACCGTCGGCGGGGCGTGGGCGGGCCTCAGGGCCGCTTGGGCGGACGGCACGAACAACTTCAAGAGAACGATCACGACGCTCGGCAACGCCGGGCAGTCGTTGAGACGGTCCGGCCAGCAGATCGCGTTCGGCTTCACCTTGCCCCTGACGATCGCCGGCGCGGCTGTCGTTGGCTGGGCGATGGACAACGAGCGGGCCATGACGCAGGTCCGCAAGGTCTACGGCGACTACACCTACACGAGTGAGCGGGTCCGCAAGGAGACTGACGCTCTCGGCAAGACCTTCGGGTTGCTGTCCAGCATCTTCGGCGTCCATCAGGATGAGGTCATCGGCATCGCTGGCGAGTGGGCCGCAACGGGCCTTGCCGGTGAGGATCTCGCTCGAGCGACACGGGCGACGATGGAAGCCATGATGCTCGGTGATCTCGACCCCGAGCGGGCCACGAAGTCACTCATCTCCATCATGGCGACGTGGCGCACGTCGCTGGACGACATGGGTGGTGGCTTCTCGGAGTTGACCGACGCCATGGCGATCCTCAACTCGGTTGAGAACCAGACGGGCGCACGGTTCGCTGACCTCGTGGAGGCCTTCGACCGCGCTGGTGGTGCGGCCCGGCAGGCTGGCATGTCGATGCAGGAGCTCTCGGCGCTGGTGGCCTCACTGGTCCCCGCCACCGGGTCCGGCGCTGCTGCAGGCAACGCCATCAAGACGATGGTGTCGAGGATCATGGCTCCGACGCAGGAGACACTCGACGTTCTCAACGCCATCGGCATCAACACGAGCGATCCGAAGTGGATGAGCGCCACCGCCACCCAGAAGATCGAACGGATGGCGACCGAGTTCGAGAACCTCGATCAGGCCACCAAGAACGTGGTCACGTCCACCGTGGCTGGGCGCTGGCAGCTGAACCGCTTCGAAGTCATGATGTCCGACATCGCTTCGGGTACCGGCATGTACGCCAAGGGCATGGACGCTGCGTCCAACGCCACACGGCGGCAGGGCGACTACCTCAAGGAGCTCGACGCCATCATGGAGTCGAACCCCAAGAAGATGGACATTCTCGTCAACGTGCTCCGTAACGAGCTCACCACGGCGGCGATCCAGTTCATTCCGATCATTTTGGGTGTCATTGGCGCGCTGGGCAAGCTGGCGATGGCCTTCAACAACCTGTCGCCCCAGACGAAGAGTTGGATCGTCGCCATCATCACGCTGGTCGCCGTGCTGGGTCCGGTGCTGATGCTGCTGGGCGTGTTCACCACCACGCTCAAGTTCGTGTTCGAAGCGCTCGGGTTCGGTCTGGGCGTGCTCAAGGTGGCCGGGTTCCTGATCGGCACCTTCGTGAACATCCTCCTGTGGGCAGCTGCGGCCCTGCCGATCTTCGGTCAGGCGTTCATGGGTATGGCCCGGACAGTCGCCATCGCCCTGCTGGCGCCGACCGGGGCGCTGCGGGTGTTCGCCTCGAAGGTCTGGGTCGAGTTGACGTGGGCTGCTGCTGGCTTCAAGACCTTCATCATGACGACGATCCCCCGGTTCGTCTCTCAGCTGTGGGTCGAGATGGGCTGGGCTGCCGCCAGCCTCAAGACGTTCGCCTCGCAGGTCTGGGTCGAGTTGACGTGGGCAGCGGCAGGCTTGCGAACCTTCCTGCTGGTCAGCATCCCGAGCTTCGTGTCGAAGCTCTGGGTTGAGATGGGCTGGGCGGCGGCCAGCCTGAAGGTGTTCGCTGGCAAGGTCTGGGTCGAGATGACATGGGCTGCGGCTGGGTTCGCATCGTTCGCCTCCAAGGTGTGGGTCGAGTTGACGTGGGCTGCGGCGGCCATCAAGGGCTTCTCGATCACCACGTTCGCCTCACAGGTCTGGACCGAGTTGACGTGGGCCGCTGCCGGGTTCGCATCGTTCGCCGCCAAGGTCTGGGTGGAGATCACGTGGGCAGCTGCAGCACTGCAGGGCTGGATCGCCAGCCTCGTGGTCTGGTTCTCAGGCACGACCCTTGCCACGCAGGGTGTCGCTGCGGCCTTCGCCACCTTGGCCTCGCAAATCTGGGTTGAGATGACGTGGGCCTACGCCGCCATCGCTGGCCTGCCTGCAGCAGTTGCTTCGGCGTTCGCCACCGTCGGCGCCATCATCGCGACGGCACTGGGCATCCCGATCGCCGCTGGCATCGCCATCGCCGTCGGTGCGTTCGTGGCCGTGGTCGCCTTCGTGGTCGCCCTCTTCAACGACGACTTCCGCAACGGAGTCATCAATGCACTGAAGGCCGTCGGTCGTGGCATCTGGGGACTCCCCAAGGTGTTCGCCGCTGCCCTCGGTGCCCTGCTGCGGATCGTTGCCAAGATCGTCACCAAGATCATGGACTGGTTGAGCTACCTCAATCCGTTCCAGCGGCACTCGCCCTCACTGGTCGACAACGTGAAGGCCGGTGTCGCCACCATCTTGGACGAGTACTCGAGGCTGCGGGGTATCAGCGCCGTCGTCCGCTCGGCCGCTGCGGCCCATCAGGCGTTCCAGAACGCCATCGCCGGGGCGCAGGGCGCCATGGACGCTCAGGAGACGGCAGAGCAGCGTGCAGTGATCGCCAAGCAGGCCCCCGGCGCCGTCGGTGCGTTCGACAACATGGTCAGTCAGCGGTCGATGCTGCAGGGGCAGTTGCCAGCGATCGCTCAGGAGATCGGGGCACAGGCCGAGGTCGTGGCCAAGCTCGAGGCCAAGTACAAGGTTCTCGATCGTCAGGTCACGGCCAGCGAGCGTGTGCTTGCCGGCCTCGAGCGTCGACTCGAGGCAGTCAACGCCACCATCCAGAAGTCCGAGGACGCAATCGACAAGTACGCCAGCACCGGGATCACCGGGATGCGTGCCATGTCCGACGCCATCTTCGAGAACAGCATGGCGCAGAAGCGCTTGCAGCTGGCCATCATGGACCTCGAGGATGCCGGTGGCACCGTCGATGACCTGAAGGCCCGCATGGCGGCGCTCAACGGCGAAATGGAGTTGCTGACCGGCACCCGTCAGGGCCTCTACCTCGCTGGTGCGGGCAGCGACATCCTCAGCACCTACGACGCACAGATCGCTGCGGTGCGTGAGCAGCAGGCCGGTATCTCCGACAACGTGACTGAGCTCGAGCGCATGAACACCGAGCTCGAGAAGCTGCAGCGCACGGGCCAGCGACTCGACCTCGAGAACTCCATCAACTTCGATCCCCAGTTGCGGCAGATCGAGCAGATGGTGTCGGGCCTGAACGAGCTCCCCTTCGAGGAGATCATCGCCAACATCACGATCGAGCAGCAGAAGATCGCTGCACTGACCCCGCTACAGGCCAGCCTCAACGCCAAGGTGGACGCCCAGAAGGTCAGCCTCGCGGCCATCACCCTGCAGCGGGACCTCATCAAGCAGCAGCTGGACGACGAGCAGGCGAAGCTCACCGAGCTCGAGCAGGCGTACAGCGACATCGAGGCACTCATCAACGACATGACCTCCTCCATGTCGGAGTTCGCGTCTGCATCCAAGTCTGCACAGGACGCCCTCAGCGGTGAGGCTGGGCCGCTGGACGGCATCGCTGGCGACTACGAGATCCCCACCGGCACGGGCACGTTCGACACGGAGTCGTCGCTGGCCGGGATCGAAGCCATGAACGCCGAGCTCGAGAAGGAGCTCGCCGGGATCATGGACGACATGCCCGACCCCTTCGCCATGATCAAGGATAAGTGGAAGAGCTTCACCGGCTGGTTCCAAGCCTCGTTCATCGGTGACTTTGCTGGGTGGATGGGTCGCAATTTCTCGTTCGAGGGACTCGGGAATGCGTTCGGTGACATCGGCGGGTTCTTCGCTCGCAACTTCTCACTCGAGGGCTTGAAGAACATCGGTAAGGAGATCCTCGGGTTCTTCATCAACACCGGCAAGACCCTTCTGAACATCATCCTCTGGCCCTTCAAGGCAGCCATCAACCTCCTGCGCCCCATCTGGGAGCCGCTGCTGTCGATCGTCACCACCGTGATCGGAGCGGTCATCGGTGCCTTCACGTGGCTCTGGGGGATCGTCCAGCCGATCCTCATGGCCATCTGGAACTTCTTCTACACGTACATCTTCCCGGTGTTCCAGTTCTTCTGGGCGCTGGTGCAGATCGTGTTCACCTTGATGGTGAAGTTCATCGAGCTCAACGTCAAGATCATCGTCGGCATCATCATGGCCATCTGGTGGGTCATCACCCACGTGGGCGACATCATCTCGTGGCTCTGGACCAACATCGTCTCGCCCGTGTTCCGCTTCATCGCCGCGATCGCCGTGTGGCTCTGGCAGAACGTGCTGCGCCCGGTGTTCGACGCCATCATGTGGGTCATCAAGAACGTCCTCGGTCCGGTGTTCTCGTGGCTGTGGGAGAAGATCATCAAGCCGGTGTTCGGCTTCATTGGCGACAAGGCCAAGACTGTCTGGGAGAAGTTCCTCAAGCCGGTGTTCGAGGCGATCAGGAACTTCATCAACGACAATCTGATCCCGGCGTGGAACATGTTCAAGGATGTCGTCGGCAACATCTTCGACGCTCTGGCGAGGGGCGCCAAGGGCTTCGCCAACGATGTGATCACTGCGGTGAACTTCATCATCCGGGCCTTCAACAAGCTGTCGGATGGTGTCAAGTGGGTTGGCGAGAAGCTCGGCATCGACATCAATATCAACGCCATCCCCGAGGTCGACCCGATCAAGTTGGCCAAGGGTGGCATCCCGCCCGTCGATGCGAACGGCGGCCTCTACTCGGGCGTCCGGGCGATCGTCGGTGAGGGCAGCGCCGTGTGGCCCGAGTACGTCATCCCCACCGACCCCAAGTACCGGGACCGGGCGCGCATGCTGGCGCAGGCGGCGGCCGAGCGGGTTGGCCTGTTCGCTCAGGGCGGCACCGTTGGCAAGGGCAAGGAGGACTCGGGTGGCGGCATCCTCGGGTCGATCGGCAACTTCGTGAGCAACCTGCCCGGCATGGGCATGGTCAAGGACGCCGCACGTGCTGCAGCTGGCCTCGTGTTCGAGCCGATCAAGGCAGCGGCGATGCGGATGATCGAGTCGGTCCCCAGCGACTTCCTCCGTGGCTTCATCAAGAAGCCCATCGAGATGATCGAGCAGTGGATCAGGGACTCCGATCCCGTCATCAAGGGTGACCGTGGAACCCTTGAGGGGTGGAAGGGCAAGAGCGGTTCGTTCGAGGCCCTCATCAAGTACTTCGAGAGCACGGGCGTCGCTGGCGTGGCCGGGTCCACCATCCGCCCCGGTGCCACCACTCGTGGGTCGGGCAACACCCGAGCCTCGCTGCACGCGTCCGCACGGGCCGTCGACTTCTTCACCCGGCCGCCGTCGGTCGACAGCGACGGCCTGCTGGCCATCTACCGGGCCTTCCTCCCCGTCAAGGACATCCTCACCGAGCTCATCTACTCGGGTCCGGGTGGATCGAACCCCCGCAACCCCATCACGGCCGCCGACCACCACAACCACGTGCACGTCGGACTCGCCCGTGGTGGTGCGCTGGCGGCACAGCAGGTCTACGAGTTCGCCAACGGCGGACGCTTCAACGTGCCCAGCGGGGGCGGTGGCATCCTCGCCCGCATCGGTGAGGGCTTCTACGATGAGGAAGTCCAGATCAAGCCGATCAAGGGCGACAACTCCGGTGGCGACACAATGAACTTCTACGGCGACCTGTCGTTCCCGAACATCACCGACCCGGACGACGCCAAGAAGTTCATCGACAACCTCAAGGCGATGGCTGACACATGAGCGCACCACTGACCCCGCTGAACCTCGCGCCGGCCAACGACGCCACGGTGACGACGAGCAACTTCATGGCCTCTGCCACGCTCCGTCCGTGGCCGAACCGCACCAAGCTGCAGTTCCAGTTCGCCACCGACGTTGGCTTCTCGACCGACGTGCACACGGCTGAGACGGACTTCCGCAACCCCGGCTCGGCTGCCGTGTTCGCTGGCACCCCTCGACTGCCGCAGGGTGCGGTCTGGGTGCGGGTTCGGGCCATCGAGGAAGGCACTGGTGATCCGTCGGCGTGGTCAGCGTCGCACGAGCTCAACGTCACCCACCCCGGCAACTCCTACTTGGTGTCGCCCGGCCGTGGTCAGGCGCTCCCGTGGGACGGTGGCGAAGTCACCTTCGACTGGGAGTTCAGGGACACGTGCGACCTCGACGCCCAGACGGCCTACCGGCTCAGGGTGGAGACGGACGACAGCGACTCCACCTACGCCATCATCGCCGCAGTGTACGAGTCCTACGGCAGCATCGTCTCGGTCAACGACGACTACGACGACCTCGCCAACTCCGGTGGTTCGGCCAGCCTGTACGACTCGGGCAAGATCACATCGACGGTCGAGACGCTGGACGTGACGCTGCCCATCGGCGCCAAGAACGAGCTCGTCAGGTGGAGCGTCCAGACGTGGGACACCGACGACGAAACGGCTGGAGTCACCGAGCACCTCCCATTCTTCGTGGGCGACTTGCCGGTGGTCACGATCACGGCCCCGGTGACCGACATCACCACGCCGACGCCGACTGTCACGTGGACCTACACGTCCGCTGCAGGCCACGCACAGCAGCAGTTCGAGGTTCAGTTCTACAACGCCACCACTGGCGCCCTGCTGTTCACCAGCGGCCCTCAGGCGGGCGCAGGAACGTCGTACACGCCACCGCCCGGCACACTGGCCAACGGGCTGTCCGTGATCGTCACGGTGATCGTCACGTCGTCCATCGGCATGCAGGAGAGCGCCAGCGAGACGGTGGCCACCGACTGGATCGCACCGCCGAACCCGAGCTTCACCATCGACCCCCAGTTCTACGCCGAGTACGGCCGAGTGGACCTCAGCTGGGCGGACGCCCCGGAGGACCCGACCTTCGTGGAGTGGCGGGTCTACCGTCGCAACGACTCGGATGCCGACTGGGTGTACCTCGGCGCCACCGAGGATGCCGAGTGGATTGACCACGAAGCACCCCCGCTCCCTGACGTGCAGTACTCGGTCACGCAGGTCGGCGTCGCCTATGACGTGCAGGTCGAGTCCAGCCTGTACCCCATCTCGACCGACCTTTCTGTGACGACCTACATGCTCAAGGTGCTGGACGACCCCGGCCGGGTGATCGTGCTCCGCAACGTGACGAGCGACGAGTTCGCCCACCAGTACGAGGCCAACGTCATGGACATCATCGGCGCCGGTCGCAAGGCGGAGATCGGCACCACCCTTGGCCGGGCTGGTTCGCTGTCGGTCCAGCTGCGCGACATGGGCATCGAGGGCGGCGCTGGCGAGGCGTACCGCACCCTGCTGGACATCAAGAACTCGAAGGTGGCTTGCCTGCTTCGTGTCCCGTTCAGGGAGACGATCGTGGTGCACCTCGGTGACATCGGCGTCACACGTATCGCTGGGGTCGTGACCGAGCTCAGTGACGTGACCATCCCCTACACAGAGATCGTCTAACAAGGAGAAAGTGCATGAGAACCAAGTACGGCTTCAAGGAACAGGCGTCGCTCCTGTTCGAGAAGGCAGTCAGCACGTTCGTGCAGGTGTTCGTCGTGACCCTGCTCGGCATGAACAGCCTCGGCGCCGACGCACAGAAGGCTGCCGGTCTGGCCGCCATCGCCGCTGGCGCATCCGCGATGCTCGGAGCACTGCCGGTGATCCCCGACGGCCTGCCGTGGGCGACGGACTTGTTCTGGCGAGTCGTGCGGACCTTCACCATCAGCTTCGGCACCTTGTTCTTCGCTGCCAACAGCGACGGCACCTTCAACATGAGCGTCAGTGCGGCGCAGGCTTCCGCCTACGC
>Ga0075163_10011812_pt1 | contig 11369 bp, 8 predicted proteins | sample JI1023141ADNA_FD_71478 | JGI IMG/M metagenome (GOLD analysis project Ga0075163, IMG submission 71478) | Wastewater effluent complex algal communities from Wisconsin, to seasonally profile nutrient transformation and Carbon sequestration -... | ecosystem: Engineered > WWTP > Effluent > Algae... | reverse complement strand
TGTCGCCACGCCCACCGCCACCTCGAAGCGTGTCGTCCACGAGCGCGACCTGATCGAGGTCGATGCCAAGGGCGCCGTGATCGGTCGAGGCAAAGTCTTCGGCGAGATCGGGCTACATCTCACCGTGTACGAGCGACGCAACGACGCAAACGCCGTCGTCCACGCGCACCCGCCGTTCGCGACGGCGATCGGCTCGTCGCGCGGCAATCCGATCGAGCGTCCGTTCATCGCCGAGGCGGTGGTCTCGCTCGGACCGCGGATCCCGAAGGTCCCGTACGCGCAGCCAGGCCCCGCTGCCGCCGCCGCCCTCGCGCCGTGGTGCGAGCTCGTCGATGCCGTGATCCTCGGGAACCACGGCGTGCTCGCGTGGGGTGCCACCGTCGAGCAGGCGCTGCTCCGCCTGGAGCTCGTCGAGCACCTCGCGAAGATCGCGGTGGCCGCGGCTCCGCTCGGTGGCATCGAGCCCCTGCCCGACTCCGCGTTCGGCCCGCTCCTCGCGGCGCGCGCGAAGGCCGGCCTCGGCCGTGCGGCGGATCGCGCCGTCGAGCTCGGCGTTCAGCTCGCCCCGACCGTGAAGCCGGTGGTCGCCTGCGCGCCGGCTCCGCACTCGGACGTGCCGACGATCTCGCCGTCGGGCAAGCCCCACGATCTCGCGTCGATCGTGCGCGAAGAGATCGTGCGCGCGCTGAAGAGCTAGCTCGCGGGCGGCGTGGTCGGCGCGGTCGGCGTTGGTGTGGTCGGCGCCGGTGTGGTCGGCGTGGTCGTCTCCGGCTTGGTCGGCGGTGTCGTCGGCGGCGTCGTCGGCTTCGCGTCATCGACCGCGGTGGTCTGGGTCGCCGCGAAGCCGATCATGCCGAGCAGGACCATGGTCAGGCCGATGCCGCTGATCAGACCCGCCTTGGATTTGCAGTCCGTCTTCGGCATGCCGAGCTTGACGTCCATGTCGCAGTCCGCCTGCGTGCTCGAGAACCCGAGCAACACGATGCCTCCGAGCAGGAAGCCACCCTCGGTGAGCTTCGCGTAGGTGCGGTGTCTGGCGTTGTTCGGGAAACACGCGGTGAACACCAAGCACATGACCAGAGCGACTGCGCGCATGGGCCCTTTTGTATCTCAGCGGTGGGGGGTTCGGGGGCAAACCCTGATGGCAACTAGCTGCGCGGAAGCATCGCCGATGCGACGATCTTCTTGTCGGTCCGCTGCGCGAACGCGACGGCGCCGATCGACTGCCAGCCCGGATCGAGTGGGATCTTGATGGTGCCGCCGGCCGGCACCCGTACCAGGGCGCGGACGATCCGACTGTTCGACAACGTCGCTCCCGCGTTCTCGCCGCGCGGGATCTTGATGGTCCGCTCGGTCTCGTAGACCGCGACCAGCACGTCGGTACCCGAGGGCACGTCGGTCTTGATCGTGACCGCGTCGCCGCTCCACGCTGCGGTTGCCGCCAGCAGCGCGGGGCGCGACGCCTTGCCGATCGCCACCTGGATCTGCCCGGTGCTCGAGCCGACCAGCCCCGCCGCGCCTCCGATCACGAGCTCCGGCGTGTAGACCCGGGTATCACCCAGCGCGCGCGCGTACATGTGCTGGCGCTCGGTCCACGCCTCCTTCGAGTACGGATCCGCCCAGCCGAGCCCGTTCCAGTAGTCGACGTGAAACGACAGCGGCGCCAGGCTGCTGTCCTTCGCGAACGTCGCGAGCAGCTTGTCGGCCGGCGGGCACGAGCTGCAGCCTTGCGAGGTGAACAACTCGAGGACCAAGGGACCCTCGGTCGCCTTGTTCCGCACCATCGAATCTCCTTGGGCATCGGCACAGCCAACGAGGAGAAGAACCGGGAGAAGTCCGCGCATGACCGACCTACGCCGGGCGCGCGGGCCGGTTACGCCGACTCAGATCGCGCCGGACTTGCGGGACACGTGCCGGCCCTTGCGCTCGCACAGCTTGGTGCCGTCGTAGACCGGGACGGACTTGGCCCAGGCGTGGCTGCCCTCCTTGCCCGACATCCCCAGGAACCAGCCGCGACGCCCCACGAACAGGTCGAGCTGGCTCCCCTTGATCCCACCGCCGACATCGTCCGCGACCACACATCCGTCATGGACGAACCCACCCCACGGAGAGCGGCCCGGCATTTGCCGGCCTTCGAGCAGCGGCACGTAGAGCAGCGATCCGAGCTTCACGATCTTGGGATCCACGGCGACGGTCCGGAACGGCTGGAGCTGGCGCCCCGTGCCACCGGTGCCCCACTGCGCCGCGGTCACCTTGAAGCACGGCGAAGGGCCGCGAGCTTGCGAGCCGGATTGATCTCCGCACCGGCAGGCGCCCCAGATGTTGAGCACTCGGCCGTCCTTCAGCTTGCCGGTGCCCTGGAGCGCGATCTGCGAAGCAAACTCACGCGAAACCTCGGAGATCGGTTGGCACGTGGAGTCGTACAGCTTCACCTGATCGGGAGCCACGGGAGGCGCGATCGACGCGAGCTCCGGATCCGACTCGTCGATCCGGACGTTGTCATTGGCAGCCACCGCCACCGGCTTCTTCTTGGCGACCACCTCGTCTTCGGTGACCACGTAGTAGAAGGTGATCGAGAAGTCGCCGATCGGTTTCGGCGCCTCTTCCTTCTCCCTGGGCGTCGGCTTCTCGACACTGACCTCGTGAGGAATCGACTCGGGAACGGCGGCCGGATCCGGCGTGTTCGACTGGCAGGCAGTCGCGACCGCGAGCGGTGCGATCTGTTTGATACTTCTGACGATTCGCGCGAACAGATCGGCGAGATACGAGACCGTGTCTTTCGCCGTGTCGATCGCGAAGCCGACGAGGGAGCTGGCTGCGTGATCACGTCGCTTCGTCATAACCCCCGGCCAGGACCGCACCGGGTTCATCGAGTCTAGCCTCGATCACCCCTCCGCCAGGCGGCTGGGTTCCGAAAAAGCGCGCTCCCGCGAAGCGGGTTCACCTTATCGAAGCGGCTAGAAACGCGCTTGCAGCGTCAGGTTCACGCCGAGCTGGTTGTACTGGCCCGGCTCGTAGTCGAACGCGCAGTTGTCGGGATCGTCGCAGACCCGCGAGTACTTCGTCTGGTTCGGGTCGTAGCTGTAGAACACCTCGGCGACCGCCGCGTAGATCCGACCGAAGTCGATCTTGCCGGTGAACTTCACCGCGACCTGCGGCAGCGCCTTTTCACCCGGCGGGAGGATGGTGATCAGCGTGTCGATGTTGTTGTTCCGGATGACCGCGGTCGAGGTGCCCCCACCCGCGCCGATCGCCTGACCCGGAATGCCCTTCGGGGTGGTCAGCGTGGCCGGGAGCTCGACGCCACCGATCAACCCGAGGGTCAGCCAGTCGCCCCAGTTCTTGTCGGCGCCGACGGCTCCGAACAGGTTCGGCTTGAGCTTGTAGTCGGACGGGAAGTCCGAGTACGGCGGCAGGCTCGGCTGGCTGTGGAGGATGAACGCGAGATCGCGATACGACAGGTCGGCACGGATCCGGACCCGGTCGATCTTCGCGCGGAAGTTGAGGTCACCCGCGTAGCCGAGCTGGTTGACGGTCGAGCCGGTCTTGGCCGGGTCTTTCAGCGTCTGCCCCATCGCGGTGAACTCGGCTTGCGCCATCCACGCCGTGCCGCCCGGGTACTTCTCGGGGGCGAACAGCGAGCTGACCTGCTCGTTGTTGAACCGGTACAGCCGGAAGTCGATCGAGTTGCGAAGGGGCAGGCCCTTGTAGATCGAGAGCTGCGCCGACGCGCCGAACAGCTGGACCTTCTGGTCCTGGACGTCCTGCAGCTCGTTGTAGCCGCGATCGAAGTAGCCACCGTTGACCTCGGCGCGCACGCCCAGGTCGTTGGCCTTGCAGCCCGTCGTTCCGGTCTGGCACGGCTGCACCAGATCGATGCCGGCACCGGCGAGGCCCGCGAGCGCGGACTTCTGCTCGCCGTCGCCCGGGTCGACCACGATGGCGCTCTTCGCACCCACGAACACGTAGCCGTTCTTGAAGTCGTACTGCAGCTTCGCCCCCGGGTTGGCGGAGCGAGCGCGCTTGTACTCCGGCGTCCCGCCCCACGACAGGCGGAACGAGTAGCCGAGGCGGAAGCGATCGGAGCTCACCGGGAACGCGGTCAGCGAGATGCGGGTCGGATCCTTATGAGTGGGATCCTTCCAGTTCGTGATCACCAGGTACGAGCCGGCGTCTGCGAGGGAGATGTTGGTCTCCGACAGCTCGTTGATGCGGAGCACGAAGGCGCCCTCCGCCTGGAGGTGCCCCTTCGAGAAGCTGCGATACATGATCGCGTGCGACAGCGTCTCGAAGCCCGAGAACCGCGTGTCGTAGTTGTCGAAGAACAGCACACCCAGCGAGTTCGGCGTGCCGAACCGCCAGCCCGGCACCGACGGGATGGTCTCGCCCGGCTTCGCGAGGATGTTCTCGTTGGTGATGGTGAACGCGAGGCGCGTATCCATGAAGCCCGAGCCGCCGACCATGTCGTCGTCCTTCGACGACGCGCTCTTGGTCTCCTTGTCGGCCGCTTCTTTCGCGGCCTTCTCGGAGGCTTCGCGCGCGGCGCGTTCGGTCAGGATGCGTGCGACCTCGCGGTCGACGATCTCTTTGATCTTGGCTTCGTCGACGGCGACGGCGGGAGGAGCGACCTGATCCGCGGGCTGCGCAAACACCTTCGGCGAGGCGGCGAGGAGCGCCGCGATAAACAAGCGATTGATACGCACGAGAGCTCTCTTCCTTACTGAACGATGTCCGCGACGTCGCGCGGGAAAATGATCCACACGTTGAACGACCCGATACTGACCGGTCGAACCACACCCACGACCTTCGTTAGCGTCTTCCCCACGAGGGACGGGGGATCGATCGCCGTGATCCCGTTGGAGATCACGTTGAGCACGTTGTCGTTGCCCGAGCAGTCGCCGCCGACGCCCGCGGGGTCGACCTTCCACTGCTTGAAGGTGTCGAAGTCTTCGTCGAGGTCGCACACCTTGCCGTTGTTGATCTGGATGGGCGCGGCCTCGTTGCGCTCGAAGTTGATCATGCCGTCGGGGTCGTTGAGGCTGTTGAACCAGGTCGCCGGGTCGAGCACGGCCGGCGGCGGGAGCCGCGCGACGTTGACGTCGGAGATGCAGTTGCCGTTCGCGTCCTTCGGCGAGAACGTCTGCGGGAAGCCGATCTCGGTGAGGCCGTTGAACTCGGAGAGCCCGCCGGCGAAGCCCGTGATCACCTGGCCGACCTGGAGATCGCCGAAGCACTCGTCGCGCGGCGCCGAGAACGAGAACACCATGACGTGGCCGTACGGCTCGCCGACACACGGTGGGTCACCGGCGTCGTTCGCACACTGGACGTCGGACACCGTGTAGCCCTGCGCGAACACGCTGTTGACGACCAGCCGGCCCCGCGCGCCGAAGTGCGAGGCGTTGACGCCGACCTGCTTGTCCTGCAGCGGGGTCACCGACAGCGCATCGAGGGCTTCCTCGTCGCGCGGCGTCTGGAGATCGGCGATGAACGGGTCGCGATAGAACAGGATCGGCGACGTGCCGGTGACCTGCCCGTGGATGTACTCCGGGCCGACGCCCTCGCCGTCATCGATCCAGATCACGGTGGGACCGAACGCGTTCGGCAGCGTCACCGACTGGTTGGAGGCCTCACCATTGGTGACCTCGAACGACGCCAGCGGGATCGAGCCGAACGTCGGCGTCAGCGTGCCGAGGAACTGTGCGTAGACCTGGACCTGCTTGGAGAACGAGGTGTCGAGCTCGCCCTGCGCGTCGAGCGCGGTGAGGTTCAACACCACCGTGCGATCGCCGTCGCCGAGCGGGGTGTCGATGCTGCCCGGCGAGGCCGGCGAGACGAGCTCGACGCGAAGGGATTGCGTGCCCTCGATCAGCGAGTCATTCGTGTCGGTACACGCTGCGAGTACTAGGAAGAGGCTGGCGTTGCGCATGGTCGTACTTCCTCACTCGAACGTCGGACGGATGCGACCGTCGTGCGCCTCGACGTTCTCGTCGAGACAGGAGATCACACCGTACTTGTCGCGGAGCGGAGCGCCGACCGTGCCGATCACCGAGTCGTCGAGCTGCGCGTCGCAGCGGGCGCGGCACGCGCTGTCCGGCGGACAGGTCTGGGTGTTGAGATAGACGCGCAGCGAATCGCGCAGCGAGATGCCGGTGTCCTGCTTGGAGGTGTTGCGGCGCAGCACCTCGAAGCCCGAGCCGCCGGACGCGATGTAGTCGTTGACCGCGACGCGATAGAGGCTCGCGACGTTGAGCGGCGCGCACTGGCCGAAGTCGATCTCGGCGTTCGGGTCACCGCCGGTCCGGCAGTTGTCACCGATCGCGATGTTCTTCGCGTACGCGCCGTTGGGTCCGCCGCACACCATGTCGAACGCGACGCCGGCGACCTGCGCCTGCGTGCGGCATCCGCGGGTGGCCGAGCGCTGTGCGACGTAATCCAGCGTGTCCTTGATCTCCTGACCGGACAGATAGATCACGGTGATCGAGTTCTCGAACGGGAACACGTTGAACATCTGCTCGATCGTCAGCGGGCCGTACTCGAAGTCGGCGCGGATGCCGAGCGAGTTGGTGATCGCGAGCTCGGCCTCGACGCCCTGCTGCACCTGCATCGAGCGCGCGACCAGGTTGCCGAGCTGCGAGTCGCCGCCGCCGAGATCGTTGCGCGACACCTTCTGGCGCGCGCCGCACTTCATCGTCGTCGGGTTGCAGACCTCGTCCTCGTTCCTGCACGTCAGGTCCGGCTGGCACGCCTCGGTGCCATCCGACGACGAGTTGATGTACGCGAACACGCCGTTGAGATCGATCTCCTGGTTGAGCTTCACCGAGTACGGCCACATCATCGACGTGATCTCGGGATCCTCCGGGACATCGCTCTGGACCGGGATGTTGACGTAGCTGAACGAGGTGACGCGGCTGCGCTGCGCCGGATCGCCGTTGTTGGCGCCGACGTGGACGACCAAGTCGAGGCGACCGACGAACTTGGCGAACGCGCCCGAGTGGACGAGCACCGTCTGGTAGCCGTCGGGTTTGCCGTCGCCGTCCGCGTCCTCGTCGTTCGGGATGATCTTCGGCGGGTTGGTGACGATGTGGAGGTGACCGCCGAGGATGACGTCGACGCCCTTGAGCGTGTCCTTCGAGAACGACGCGTTCGGATCGTCCTCGACCTGCGCCGCGGTCAGATCCTCGTCCTCGTCGAGCCCGAGGTGGCTGACGACGACGACGACGTCGACCTGCGGGCGCAGCAGGCGCACCCAGCCGTCGAGCGCGGGGCCGTCTGCGAGCGGCCGGAACCCGAGCGAGTTGCCGCCCTCATAGATCGACGTGATGGTGGACGTGTTGCCCATGCCGATCACGCCGACCTTGAGACCCTGGACGTCGTAGATCGCGTACGGCGCGATGACGTCGCGGAGCGAGCGACCATCCGAGTTGACGGCGCCGGGCGGCGGGTTGTCCCAGGCGTAGTTGCCGGCGAGCAGCGGGAACGTGGCCCAGTTATCGATCTTCTCGAACAGGTTCTTCGCGCCGAGATCGAACTCGTGGTTGCCGAGCACCGCGCCGTCCATGCCGGCGAGCGACAGGGCGCGCATCTCGGCTTCACCCTTGAACAGGTTGAACACCGGTGCGCCCTGGAAGCAGTCGCCGGTATCGAGCCACAGCGAGCGATTGCCGCTCGCGCGGATGTTCTTGGCGATCGTCGCGATCCGCGCGATGCCGCCGTACGGAGGCTTGGTCAGGCCGTAGCCGCGATCGAAGGTGTTGGGGACGAAGTTGTACGGGAACAGCCGCGAGTGGATGTCGGAGGTATGGATGAAGGTCAGCCGGATGTCCTGACCTACGAGGTCGGGTTGCTCCTGCGTGACGGTGCAACCGAAAACCGTAGCCGCACCAAGGAGACAGAGCAGGCGCTGCATGGACCCGATGGATACCTAACTCCGCAGGGTTTCAGCAAGCCTTACGTGGCCGCCCTCCAACACCGGTCACACGTGATTGTGGTACCTCCCTTGCCGATGCCGCGCGCGAAGATCGTCTGCACGCTGGGCCCTGCCTCGTCGAGCCCGGAGCGAGTCGGAGAGCTGATCGACGCCGGGATGAACGTCGCCCGGCTCAATTTTTCGCACGGCAGCCACGAAGACCACGCGAAGATGTTGCAGACGGTGCGCGCCGAGGCCGATCGCCGAGGCCGGGCGGTCGCCATCCTGCTCGACCTCCAGGGGCCGAAAATCCGCGTCGGCAAGTTCGCCAGCCCGTCCGGGGTGGAGCTCAAGCCGGGAGCCGAGTTCACGATCACCACCGAGCACTGCGTCGGCGACGACAAGCGCTGCTCGACGAGCTACTCGCTGCTGCCGAACGACGTCAAGCCGGGTGACACCCTGCTGCTCGACGACGGGTACCTGTCGCTCGCGGTCACCGCGGTCAGCGATCGCGAGGTCAAGACGGTGGTCGTCACCGGCGGCATGCTCAAGAACAACAAGGGTATCAACCTGCCGGGCGTCGACGTCTCCGCTCCCGCGCTGTCGGAGAAGGATCGCACCGATATCGGCTTCGCGCTCCGGCTCGGCGTCGACTACGTGGCGCTGTCGTTCGTGCGTCGCGCCGAGGACGTGATCGAGGCCAAGCGCCTGCTCACGGTGGACAACGTGTCGATCCCCGTGATCGCGAAGATCGAGAAGCCGCAGGCGCTCGAGCGGCTCGGCGAGATCATCGACGCCTCCGACGGCTGCATGGTGGCGCGTGGCGATCTCGGCGTCGAGCTCGGCCCCGAGAAGGTCCCGCTCTGGCAGAAGCGGATCATCGAGGAGGTCAACAAGCGCGGCAAGATCGTGATCACCGCGACCCAGATGCTCGAGTCGATGATCACGGCGCCCCGCCCCACCCGCGCGGAGGCCTCCGACGTCGCCAACGCGGTGCTCGACGGCACCGATGCCTTGATGCTGTCGGGCGAGACCGCGTCGGGTGCGCATCCCGTCGAGGCGGTGCGCACGATGTCGCGGATCATCCAGGAGATCGAGAAGAGCGCCTACTACCACGCCACGGTCGAGGTCCCCGGGCTCCAGCTCGCCACCTCCACCAACGCGATCGCCCACGCGGCGGTGACCGCGGCGCGCGCGATGAAGCTCAAGACGATCGTCGCGGTCAGCGATTCGGGCGGCGCGGCCCGGCTGATCAGCGAGTACCGCCCCGAGGCGAACATCGTCTGCATGACCACCGACGAGACCACGTTCCGCCGGCTCGCACTGGTGTGGGGCGTGACGCCCGTCATGATCGGCCCGTCCGCCACCACCGAGGAGCTGGTGGATCGCGTCGAGGGAATGTTGATCGAGAGAAACCTCGCGTCGCCGGGCGAGCACGTGCTGATCACGATGGCCGTTCCCGTCGGCAGCGGCGCCTCGACCAACGTACTGAAGATCCACCAGATCCAGCACTGACGAGATCGGCCGTCCGTCGGCTCGCGTACAGCTTCCAGGCCCCTGAACAGCGTGGGCGGAAACCTACACGTTCCTAGAGGTTGAGCCCTTGTTTCCCGCACGCTACGATTGCGATCTAGTGGGTCACACGCCGCGTCCAGCGCCCGAAGGGGCCGCGATCGGGCAGGTACTTCTCGGGAAGTACCGCGTGGATTCCATTCTCGGGCAGGGCGGCATGGGCGTGGTCGCGAAGTGCACGCACCTCGGTCTCAACGAGCACGTCGCGATCAAGATGCTGCGGCAAGACGTGATGCTCGATCGCGATGCGAGCGAGCGGTTCAAGCGCGAGGCCCAGGCGGCGAGCAAGCTCAAGAGCGAGCACGTCGCCCGCGTGGTCGACGTCGGCGAGTTCGAGGACTCCGGCGTCCCGTACATGATCATGGAGTTCCTCGACGGTCACGACCTCGGGGATCTGGTCGACGATCGCGGTCCACTGCAGGCACCGTTCGCCTCGATGCTGATGCTGATGGCGGCCGAGGCGCTCGCCGAGGCGCACTCGATCGGGATCGTTCATCGCGACGTCAAGCCGTCGAACCTGTTCGTCACCTGGCGGCCCGACGGCAGCGCGCTGGTCAAGGTGCTCGACTTCGGCATCTCGAAGTCGGCGATGGGCACCGATCTCAAGCTGACGCAGACGCAGTCGCTGCTCGGCACGCCCGCGTACATGTCGCCCGAGCAGATGCGGTCGGCGCGCCTGGTCGATTCGCGCACGGACATCTGGTCGCTCGGCACCGTGTTCTACGAGCTGCTCGAGGGTCGCCGCCCGTTCGAGGCGGAGAGCTTCTCGGAGATGTGCGTCAAGGTCGCGGTCGATCCGCCGGAGCCGATGGTCAACACGCCGCCGGCACTCCAGCAGATCATCCTGCGCTGCCTCGCGAAGAACCCCGACCAGCGCTACGCGACGATGGCGGAGCTCGGTCGCGATCTGCTGCCGCACGTTCAGGACGTTCACCAGGCCTCGCTGCTCGTCGAGCGCATGCAGCGCATCCTCGGTCGCTCGCGGCCGAGCGGCGGCGGAGGCGAGCAATGGGATGGCCCGTCGTCGACGCGCGCCCCGATCCAGGTCCGCGATCCCGCGAGCGCGCCCGTCGCCACCTGGCAACCGGAGGCGACGCCGCTTCCGTTCGCGCGAGCGCTGACGCCAGATCCGCGCGCCCCCGAGGCCACGCTGCGCGAGGAGTCCAAGCCCGCGCAGGCGCTGAGCGAGGTGATCGCGGTCGCCGAGCCGAAGAAGAAGAGCAAGGTGTGGCTCGGTCTGCTCGCGGCGCTGGTCGTCGCCGGGGTCGGGGTCGGCGCGGCGATCGCCACGCGCGATCACGATGACGTGGTCACGGCTCCGCAGACGACGAACCCGCCGGTGGTGGTCAAGGCCACGGCGCCGGTCGACACGGCGCCGGTCGACAAGACGCCCGTCAAGGTCCCTGGCGAGCCCACGCCGGGCAGCGGTAGCAGCAAGCCGGGCGATGGCAGCGCGGCGGTCGCGGCAGTCACCGACGACAAGATCGAGCTGGACGAGACGCCGAAGCCCAACTCGACGGCCAAGACCAACCCGCAGAAGCCGACGGGCCGCCGGAATCCGCCGCCCGTGATCGTGCGCAAGCCGCCCGACAAGCCGCCGGTCCACGTGCCGCCCGCTGGCGAGGGATCTGCGAAGACGGTGGTCACGCCTCCGCCGCCGCCACCGCCGCCGCCCACCGGGAAGCAGCAGTGCTCGATCATGGATCGGCTGCCGAGCGGCGAGTGTCCGAAGCCGAACTAGCGCTCAGATAACGTTGACGTTGAGACCTGAACATCAACGTCGACCAACCAGGCGACGCTCAGCTTCCAGAAGCTCCGCGTCTACCAACGCTCTGTGCCTCTCAATCACAACCTCGCAATATGGCCGAGGGAGCGGGTCGTCGCACTGCCG
>Ga0075163_10011811_pt1 | contig 11369 bp, 7 predicted proteins | sample JI1023141ADNA_FD_71478 | JGI IMG/M metagenome (GOLD analysis project Ga0075163, IMG submission 71478) | Wastewater effluent complex algal communities from Wisconsin, to seasonally profile nutrient transformation and Carbon sequestration -... | ecosystem: Engineered > WWTP > Effluent > Algae... | reverse complement strand
TACGCAGCCGGCCTGACTCCCAAGCCCGCGACTCCGGTGATCCAGAAAACCGGACCCATGCCGGTTGACAAGGACAACGCGCCAACACCGGAGGAGCTGCTGGAAGCCTTGGGGTCCGCGCAGGACCTCCGGTCGGCCGCCGAGCGCACGGCGGCCAACATCCGAGCGATCAGAGTGCTGGACCGACCCCACAGCGACCAGAAGCAAAACTGGCGGGAGCTGATGGGCTACTCTGGATGGGGCGGCCTCTCAATCGATGAAGTACGGGATGTGCTGCCGCAGCGGTGGACTCCCGAGACGAGCAGCCTGGTTCACGAGTATTACACGCCTTCCTCTGTCGCCTTGGCTATCGCGCGAGTCTTGCGTCCCTGGGTTCCGGCTTTGCCCCGCACTGCCGACGGGTTCGTGATGGCGATTGAGCCCTCCGCGGGAATTGGCAGGCTTCTGAACGCGGCCAGTACCCCCGGCTTCGAATCGCTGTCTTGGAGCGTCATCGAATACAGCCAGGTGAGCGCGTCCCTGCTGCAATCGATCAGACCGGACCTCCACATCGTTAAAAGCTCGTTCGAGGAGTGGGTGCAGCAGTACGAGCCCATGGTCAGCGGCAAGGTCGGGCTGGTGCTGAGCAACCCGCCCTACGGCGAGCGTGGCGGGACATACACCCTCGACAAGAACAAGGCGTATCGCGAGAACAAAGCGTATGTCTACTTCCTGCGGCGGGGCCTGGATCTGCTCGCTGAAGGCGGAGTTGGCGTCTTCCTGGTGCCCTATGGCTTCATGACCGGAACCAGCGCCGCCTTCGTCCGACTCAGAGAGACCGTTCTCAAGCGGCACCACCTGAGAGCCGCCTTCCGCCTGCCCTCCGGGCTCTTTCCTGGGGCGCTGCTCGTGACCGATCTGCTGTTCTTCGAGTCCCGCGGCGGCGAGCTGCCCACGGTGCTCAGTGAGGATCAGTACATCGCGGAAGGGAAATACTTCACCCGGCACCCTCAGCACATTCTCGGGAAGGAAGTAGGGGTCAGCGGCGACGAGGACGACACGACGGCCAAACCTCGCTGGGGCTACCAAGTAGAAGGCGTATTCGAGGGCCTGCCGGACTTCGAGCCGCGCCTGCGCTGCCTTACCTGCACGGTCTCGCCAGTCAGAACCGCTCAGGTTCCGCGGGCCGCGCTCGCGGCGCGGAAGCAGTTCGACGAGCTGCCGCTGCATGTTCAAGCCGCGTCTGTTCTTGGTGATCGCGTCCGCCGCTACCTGGAGCTGTTCACCTCCGGGGATCACGCCAGCATCGGGCGAGCGGCGGCTCTACAGCCCGAGCTGCTGGAGGCACTGCGCGCATGGACCGACAACCTCGGGCGGCCTCGCAACCCGTGGCAGGACCAGGAGATCATACTCGCGGCGAAGAGTAGCCCCCAAGTTGTCTCGTTTCTCTCTGGCTTTGATGAGACAGGCGGGGTGATCCCGCAGATAGCCACCAAGCCAAGCTGGGCGCCTCGATACGAGGGGAGCAATGACGACCTCGTGGCGCAGGCCGAGTGGCTGTACTCGATCAAGCGCGAGCTGACCGTAGAGAGCCTGAAGGGGTTCAGGGAATCTCTCGGCATCTTCAACCTGGAGCCTCTGCACACGCAGCTCATCGCGGGGGGCTGGTGTTACGATGACGGGCGCTGGATGCCGGAGCGCGACTACTACAGCGGGCTGCTGTGGGACCGCTACGAGCGGGCACGGCAGGGGGCTCAACAGGGTGATACTCAAGCGGCGGCCCAGCTCGCGCGCCTGGCCGCGCTGATCCAAGTCAGCCGCATCGACCAGATCGATCCAGAGCCGCGCATGCCCTGGATTCCTCTGGACATTCTGAAGCGCTGGCTTGAGCAGTGGACTGGCCGGGCTGTCGCAGCTCTCGCATGGAGGGACAGCATCCTTCAGCTTGCCGAGTCGTCGTATCAGGAGCTTCCCAAGAAGGCGACCTCTTGGCAGGTAGTGGCTATCGGCTACATCAACCACGACCTGGAGTTTTTCAAGCCGCCCTACACCAAGTCCATCGACCCCAATACCGGCGAGGAAGAGACGGCAGAGCAGGCGCTCGACCGTGCCCGCATCCAATACAGCGTCAAGGCGAAGCAGTCCTTCAAGGACTTCGTCCTCGGCGACGCGGACTCGGCAACGCAAATCGAGGCCGCCTACAACCGGATGTTTCGAGGCTACATCATGCCTCAGTACGGATCTGAGGAGATCCAGATCGCCCGATGGACAGGCCGGATACGACTGAAGCCGCATCAGAACGCGGGAGCCCGCCGGCTCATCGCCAATAATGGCGGACTCCTCGGCTTTGATGTCGGCGTGGGCAAGACGTTCACTGGCATCGCCACCATCGCCCGCCTTCGTCAGGAAGGCCGCGCCCGGCGGCCTATCGTGCTGGTGCCCAATACGATCATCTGGAAGTGGCACAAGGAATTTCGCGCGGCCCTGCCTGACTATCGAATCCTCGTCGTCGGATCAAACCGCTACATCGGGCGCGGCGGGTTGTACGTCAGCAAGATCGACACTCCTGAAGAACGCGCGCTGAAGTGGCGGCAGTTCCAAGCGGGCGAGTATGATGTCGCGCTCGTAACCTATTCCGTCTTCGCCCGCACGCAGATACGCGCCACGACCCTGCGGGAGTGGGTATACGAAACGCCCGTCTTGCTGCGCAAGCTCAGCCTCGATTCTCGCGAGCTGGCTCAGAAGATCGACGCCGGCTCGGAGGGGGTCAAGAAGGCAAAGCCGCGGGTATCGGATAGAGCCATCGAGAAGCTGATCGGCCCCGAGCGGTTCAAGCAGCTCAGCCAGCGTGAAAGAGAACAACTTGTCGATCAGCTTGCGGAGCAAAAGACCAAAGAGAAACAGGCCGAACTCGACAAACTTCTCGCCATCGTCTCGGCGTACTCCGACCTGTCGGAGCGGCAACGCGCGGTCTTTGGCGAGGCGCTGGACCGCTGGATCGCGGTAAGGCTTGAGAACCACAACGCGCCGGACCCCGGAATCTTCTTTGAAGACCTCGGATGCGACGCGCTTCTGGTCGATGAGGCACAGAACTTCAAGAACCTGTGGCCGGTGTCCCAGCGTGAGGGCGGCATTCCAAAGTACCTGGGCGCTATCAGCGAGGGCAGCGATCGGGCCTACGCGCTCGCGATCCGTGCCCATCTGGTCAGGCAGAGGAACGGCGGGAGCGGCGTCTTTCTGCTTTCGGCCACGCCCGCGAAGAACTCGCCGCTCGAATACTTCACGCTGCTCGGTTATGTAGACTCTGCGGCCTGGTCGCGCCTCGGCATCTCCGACCCCGAAGTATTTATCGACCGATATCTCCGTCTGGAGACCCGCGAGATTGTCGCTCCCGATATGTCGATCGTGAAGCGGGGCGTGGTCGCCGGCTTCAAGAACCTTGACGAGTTGCGCTCAGTGATCTTCCGCTTCGCGGAGTTTCGCACGGCCGAAGAGGTGGGGCTCGTTCTGCCCAAGCCCGAGATCTCGCAGATTACGGTTCCCATGGATGAGCGCCAGGAGGCCAAGTACGCCGTCTACGCCACGAAGTATCGCGATGCGCTGAAGCGGTCGAAGGACGATCCGAAGATGCGCCTGAAGGCGCTCGGGATGCTTCAGCGCATGGCGCTGACGGCGATCCACCCGGAACTCGATGAAGGTCCCCGTGCCGGCCAGGATGCCGACGACGCGGACGCCATGGGGCTCCCCGAAGACCGGACGGGGTGGACCTGGGGGAACTCGACGCAGGTGAGCAACCCGGCCTGCCCCAAGCTGACGCACGTTCAGAACATGATTCTGGACCGGCCGGACTGCGGGCATCTGGTCTTCTGTGACAATGTGGCGGTCCATCGCTGGCTGAAGATGCTGCTTGTCGCGGCCGGGTATCCCGAGGAGCGGATCGCCGCCTTCAACGCCGATCAGGCAAAGGACCCCGCGAAGCGCCAGTCGATAGCCGAACGCTTCAACGGCAGCCCGGCGATCGTTGGCGATGACGGGGTGATCGAGCAGGAGGCCGTCCCGCCCGAGTTCGACGTGGTGATCGCCAACGCCACGGCCTACGAGGGGATCGATCTGCACATCCGTACCTGCCAGGTCTACCACATCGATCTGCCGTGGGAACCCGCGACGCTACAGCAGCGCAATGGCAGAGCGGTGCGCCAGGGCAACACGCAGGCCGTCATCGGCATCGTCTATCTCCTGTCCGACCGCTCGCTCGACGCGGTGCGGCTCTCCATGATCATCGGGAAGCTGGGCTGGATGAAGGATGTACTGTCCAGCGCCGACCGTGAGACGAACAACCCGGCCGCGCAGAACGAGCTGTCCGCGGATGAGATGGTGCTGTTCCTTGCGCGCGACCCAGAGGAGGCCAAGGCGGCGATAGCGGAACAGAAGAAGCTGCTGGAGCTGGAGCAGCGGAAGCGTGTGCAGGAACAGGCATGGAACGCGCTGCGAGGCATGATCACGCGCGTCTCCGTGCTGGCCCGCATCAGTGACCCTGCCGAACGTCAGGCCGTCCAAACCGAGATCGCCAGTCAAGTCGATCGGCTCAACCAGATCCCGACCACAGTATGGTCCTGGCATTTCCTGATCGCGCCCGTTCAGGAGGGAAAGCCGATCTTGATCGGGCCTGATGGCTCTGGAGGGTTCTGGGGCTTGCTCGCCGACTCATACGTCGCTATCAACGACAAACGGGAGGGCTTGCGAGGGTTCGCTACGGGCAAGATCGAAGGGGATTCGATTGGCATCCGGCAGCTCGGCCAGCCGAGTTTCAACAAGTACCAGCGCGATCAGATCAGCGCCGATACATCCCTGATCGCGGTGACAGCGGAGGCCGTGGAACAAGGACCGCGCCGCTGGAACCATGAAGAGGATCAGGCTCGCTTCAAGGAGGGGCTTGCGCAAGTGCTCGAGTGGGTCGCGAACGGGAACTGGAAAAACCTCGGCTTGGAGTTCGCGAGCGCGACGTGGCGCAAGTACCTCCTGAGCGAGTGGTGGGACAAGATTGTGGAGGTCATCAAGCTCGCTGGACGCGAGCCGATGCTGCCGGTGAAGGCAGGGGCGGACGCTCTGAGCATTGAGCTTCCCGCGGACGTAAAGGACTTCGCGGACGTGATTCCTTTCGACCCCGACCTGTGGGGCGAGTTTGTACGCCGTGCCATGGGGAGCGAGGAGCGTTACACAGACCTCAACGCGACTTCGATGGCCTGGTGGGGGAGGCCCTTTCCAAAGGGAATCCTGCGCCGTCCGTCAGAGCTGGCGGAGATCAGTGTCCAGACCGCGAGCGGCAGGGAGAAGGTCAAGGCCCTGCTGGTCGAAGGCCCCCTCGCGGTCAACTTTGAGTTTGGTCGGGGTCTCGATCACCCGGACGGAGCTCGATATTCGGTCACGCATGTCCCAAGCGGCTTCTCAGTGATGCAGGGATTCAAGAGCGAAGCGGTGGCTACGGCCGCGCTCCGCTACGCGAGGGGGCAGCCCATCGACTGGTCCACGGAGAAACCAGACGGGGCAGCCCTCAACCCGAAGTTTATTCCAACGATGACGTGGTTGAGAGAGCAGGTCTCGGTGCCAAGCGATGAAGAAATCAGGCGGTACGCCACCAAAGAGTGACTGTGGTTGCAAACACAAGACGGAGGCTGTCATGGCTAAGAAAAAGTCCACTACGGATGCCCTGGATCAGATCAATCGGACGCTCGCGAAGACGGAGCGTGCGCAGGCGGAGTTGCAGCAGAGCCTGGCCGCGGAAGGCGCGGCGCTGGACGCCTCCTTCAAGGCCATCGCCGAGCCGCCCCCAGCGACGCGCGATGAGAAGCGCACGGCGAGGCTGGTGGCGGCGGTCAAGGACAAGACCAACAAGGCGCACCGGGTCGCCGTCGATCTGGGCGGCGGCTCCATCGCACAGGCGAGCACGGAGCTGATCAACCTCGGCGTCCGCGCTCTCGGGCGCTGGTCGCCGGATGGGTGGTTCGGGCAGAACAGCGATTTCATGCAGGGGGCGCCTCACTTCATCTTGGGATTGGGCATCTACATCGCTGAGATGGCCAGCCGCAAGAACATGGAGATGCCCTCCACGACGCGCGAGGTCATCAGCGAAGCCAGCAAGCTCTTTGGGCAGCTCGGCTTCTCCAACCTCGTCCGCACCCTCCGTGTCCGCTACGGCGATGGCAAGCAGAAGGACCTGGATATGCAGGCGCTGGCGGCTGAGAAGGCCGAACTGGAGCGGCGTCTGCGAGCGCTTCAGCAAGGTGGCCAGCCCCCCAGGTAACCGCTCATGAGGAGGGAAGAACATGGCCCAGGTGAAGATGGTTGAGATAGGTGAACGCCTCTGGCGAATCATCGGCATAGCGATGCCCAAGCTGCCCGCCGGCATCCAGACCGCCTTGAAGCTCCGGGTAGGAGCCGCTGATGTGTCCTGGGCTCTGGCGCTTGTTCTCGCGGGGTGGGGTCTCTTGAAGAAAGGCGATGAGTCAACCCGCACGGCGCTTCAGGAGACAGGGGCGTTGCCTCTTGTCAGTCAGCTAGATGGGGTTGCCGTCATACTGCCGGCCTCGTTCACGAAGTTCCTGAACGCGGCGGACCAGGCGGACGATGCGTCGGGCTACGCGGGCGCGTCTGTCTACCTGATCGACGCCTTCAACGATCTGATCGATCTCCAGCGGAACGCGATAGTCACCTGGCTGAACGGAGTCCAGTTCCGTGATACAGCCAGGGCGCTAACCAGCCGCTACCCTCAACCCGACTCGGGCATCGCCCCGGCTTGGAGTAGCGAGACGATGGAGCCGGCGACTCCCTCCGCCCCGCTGAGCAGGCAATCCAGAGCGGAGCGCTTCGATCGGGCCGATCGCCCGCGTCCACGGCCCAAACCCTCGGTCACGGCCAAGGCGGTGGCCGATGAGCCAGCGCCTCCCACTCCGAACCTCAGCGCGGAGGATGTCGCCCGAGCACATCTTCATACCACGGGGTGGAACGTCGATGAGGCGAACCGGCTTCTCAGCGGGCCGAAAGGGAGCACGGGCTCATTGCTTCAGATCCGCCGATTCCTGAAGACGTACACCGGCCTGCCCAAGAGCGAGCGCATGCTGTTTCAGAAGCTGGCCGATGAGGCGGAGCAGGCGTTCACCAAGGAAGAGTTGCAGGCCGTCAGTATCGACGACCTTGGGGACATTCGGAGCGCGGACTCGCTCGCTGTTGCCAAGGGGCTGGATCTATTCCGCGCCTACAAGCGGCTGGCCGTCCGTGACCGTCAGCGAGTCTTGAAGTACGTGATTCAGAACGAGACACGCTTTACAGCGGACGAGATGAGTAAGGTGGACATCTCTCGGATCAGCGCAAAGGAATTGGAATAATTGGACCCATTCATATTCTATAGGGGCTTCTCCGCCGAGTCTCCTGTGACGACGGGGGCGCAGCATCTTTCGGCGGCGGCCACGCGCCTCTGCTTATCGGTCGTTTATGCGATCACGGATCTGCCAGAGGCAATCTGGGTCGAGTTCAAGCGCCTTCTCTCACCCCAGACCCTCTGGGGGCTGTGCATCGTCGCCGCGGGATGGCTGATCGCTTCGGTCATCGGGGGACCGATCGGTGCGGCAATCAATGGGCTCCTCCTGGCTTATGGCCTGTACGAGCTGTGGCCAGTGGTCAAGGAGGTGGCGGGCGATCTGTGGCTATGGGTCAAGACAGCGTACTACGCGGAGAGTGAGGCCGAGCTGAAGAGAGCGGGTCACTTCTTCGCGGAGGCGCTGGCGAAGGGGGGCCTCACCACCGTGGAGGCCATCGTGACCCACCGAGTTTTTCGAGCGACCGCCTCGAAGCTCCGCCAGCGCTGGCCGACTCCGGACTGGCTCGAAAGCCGCTACGCGGAAGCGGAGCGAAAGCGCCGCTCGTCCGCTGAGCCGGAACAACAGCGCCGCTCGTCCGCTGAGCTGGAACAGCAGCGCCGCCGCCTGAACGAGCTGAACGAGAAGCTGGCCAGCGGAGCATCAAGGGTCATCGTCCCAGCGGGCAAAGGCGTGGGCGAATTTCCAACCGGCCTGGCTGTGGCCGGTGGACTCGCGGTGGCGCTTGGCGTGGGAGCTACCGCGCTCTGGGCGTCGTCACAGAAGGACAAGAAATGAGCGGCCGGGATTCAGATAGCTCGGGAATCTGGACTCCGTTGGCGCTGGTCGCGGGCGCGGGAATGCTGGCCGTCGCCGCCGCCGCCGTGCTGGTCGGCTCCTCCAAAAGACCGCCAGTCCCCGCCGAACCGCCCCCGCCGGGCACGCTGATTGAGTGGTTCGGTGGAGTGAGCAGGCGAAACATTGACGCGCTCGCGTTCCTGTTCGCGAGCGAGAACGAGCATGCGTCCTTGCTGGTGTGGGCGCTGCAAGCGCTGGCGGCCAACAACTTCGCCAAGAAGCTCGGCCACTCCCACAAGCGGATCACAAGCCTCGGCGATATGTTGCAGAGCGGTGTTGATAAGAGTTCGGGCAAGCGGCTCTACGACCTCGGGTGGGGACCTCAGTACGACAGGACAAAAAAGATCACTCGCTGGGCCTCCACGTCCGCGGGTCGCGCTCCCCTCCGGGTGAACTGGATGAAGTTCGAGATGGCGGAGAGACTGCTGCTTAATCGGGTGAACTTTGCCGACCTGCGCGGCAAGCGGGGCGAAGTGATGCCACCGTGGCACGAGTGGACGCTGATCAACAGCTTCCTCCAGTACGAGGGATTTGGCGAGACAGTCATCAGGCAGGCAGGCCCCGACGCCGAGACCGATCCTGAAGCGGTCCTGTCCCGCTGGGGCAAGCCGCGTCTGGTCGCTTCCGTCGAGGGAATTCGCTTTTACGCACCGGGAGGCCGATAAGTGGCGAACATCATCTATAAAACTTGCGTCTGCGGGCAGCGGTTCGGCAGCGAGGGAGAGCTGGCAAGACACCAGAAGACCTGTCCGCACTACCGACGCGCCCAGGTTGACGCTGAGCTGGTAGATCCGCTCCGCAAAGAAGCGCTGCGCCTGAACGGCGAGGCGGATGGCATCTACGTTGGGATCGCTCAAGCATTTGGTCAGTACGCGCTCGGCGACACCGGCGAGGCGAAATACAGACTGAAGGTCGCCAGAGATCAGCACGAGCATGCGATCGGCTTCCTGTCGAATCTGGTGAACGAAGCTGGGGAGGTCGCCAAGAACCGCGACGCGCTGGTCGGCAGGCTGCAAACGCAGCTCAAAGACCTGACATGGCGGTACAACGACCTGAACAGCCTCCTCACGGCGACAACCAAGCTGGTATCGCAGAGGAGCAGCTAAAAGATGAGTCGCGCAGATCGCTTCGATCGAGCTGACTTTGAGCTTGCTGTTCGGCCACAGTCGCCCGCGGCACCATCGGCGCCCAGCTCGGCGGCCCCAGCGCCGCAGGAGCCGGAGCCTGCCGCTCAGAGCCAGAAGCCTATCTGGCCCATCGCGGACTTGCACCGTCAATCCGTCGGGTCAAGCGTGATGCCGAACCGACACGGCAGGGCACACAAGGGAGTGGACATACATGCTCCCGCGGGCGCCGAGGTGCTAGCCTCGGTAGGAGGCCGCGTGCTCCGCGTTGTGGATGGGCGAAAGAGCAAGCGCCCCATGTTGCGGCGGGCCGGATTGTTCGTGGATGTCCGTGGGAATGACTCCTTGATCTATCGGTATCTGCACCTCGGGGAAGCGCGAGCGATACCGGGCGCGATCATTCAGCAAGGCGTGGTAGTGGGGCTGGTTGCCGCGGCGCATACGAGCGGTCTGGGTGACTGGACGCACCTCCACTTTGAGATTCGCAGCTCTGACTACGACAGCGCGACCAAGGACTATGGCAGCCCCATCAACCCGCTGCGGTTGCTGCCGGCGCTCAATGTTTAGGAGAACCCAACATGGCGGACGGACCTGATTACAAAGCAATCGGACTCGGAGTGAAGGATGTCATCTTCGGAATCGCAACCGCGGCGGCGGGCTCGTCGGGAGGACCGGCGGGAGCTGAAGGAGTCGCCAAGGCCAGCGCGGGCCTGGACAAGCTGATCGCGATGGCGCCTCTTGATGATAACAAGAAGAAGACGCCCGGCGACAGAATGGACCACGCGGACAAGCCGAAGGCCGCGACGCCGCAGGCAACACCGTCGCCATCGCTGACCGGGGGGCCTCCGCCCGCTAGCCCGGAGGAAGTCGCTTCCTCGAATCAACCCCGATCGACCAACGGCGAACCCGCGTGGCCTCCGACAGGGGACGCACGGGCCACCGCCGATCACCTGAGCAGTCTGGGATGGTCGAGGGAGAAGATACAAAAGATTCTGGGAGGACCGGAGCGGGTGTCCCTGGCGGAGGTTACGCGCGAGCAGCCGAAGGGAGCCAAGGTTGCCTCGGTGGACGGCACCCGCATCGCCCGAGTTGACGCCGCGCCGGTCGAGACGGTGAAGGCTACTGCTGTCCCGGTCGCGGCTTCCGAGGCGACCGCGATCGTGGACGGCAAGAAGGTGGCCGACGCGACGCCGGTTCAGATCACGCCGGCTTCTCAGGTGCGGATTGTCGATGGGCGTCGAGCGAGCAAGGGCGGCTCAAGCATTACATAGCAACGACTGAAGTGTGCAAAGGAGGGCAGTAACGTGAGATACACATGGACTATCAAAACAGGAGACGTTTGGTACGCGGGGACGGACGCGAACGTCTTCCTGTCGCTGAACGGACTCGACGCCGTGATGAAGGAAGTCGAGATCTCCGATCCGGGCGCGATCAACGATTGGGAAAAGGGAGATGTCAACCACGGCTCGATCGAGACGGAGGACCTGGGCGAGATCCAGACCGGCGTCCTGCGAAGCGACCAGTCCGGCCCCGGTGCTGGCTGGTTCGTCGATTGGGTGAAGGTCCGCAACGAGGAGGACGGACGCGAGTGGACCGCTCAGGTCGGCGCCTGGACTGATCATGATGGCCGCAACGGGCGGTTCCGGCTCAAGTTCGCCCTGACTGATTCTGGGGACTATGAGCGCATCCAGAAACAGAAGGCGGAAGCCGCCAGGAAGCAGGCGGAAAAGGACGCAGCCGCCAAGAAGCAGAGGGAGGCGGAAGACGCAAAGACGCGCGAAGCGGAAGCGGACGCCGACTTCGACAAGGAGCTGGACGCCGCCAACAAGCAGCTCGAAAAGGATCTGAAGAAGGCTCGACTGGAGGCGGAGCTGGCTAAGAAGCGGGCCGAGATCGAGAAGCTCAAAAACCCCAACGGCGGCGTAGTGCCCCCGGCTCCATATGGCGGCGGGAGCGGTGGTGGAGGCATGGGCTCATTCCGCACCTTCGAGCTGTTCGGGGTCATGAACGGGATGGCAGTGCCCCTCGCCCAGGTGGTCTCCTGCGATCGCGTCAC
>Ga0075163_10011810_pt1 | contig 11370 bp, 17 predicted proteins | sample JI1023141ADNA_FD_71478 | JGI IMG/M metagenome (GOLD analysis project Ga0075163, IMG submission 71478) | Wastewater effluent complex algal communities from Wisconsin, to seasonally profile nutrient transformation and Carbon sequestration -... | ecosystem: Engineered > WWTP > Effluent > Algae... | reverse complement strand
CGCCCTTAGCTTTCGCAGTAGATGGCTTCATTCTTCTTCTAGTTCTCTAATGATAAGCTTCAACTCTTCCGAAGCTTCTTTAATTCTATGAGAAGTAACAAGGGCACGTTCAGCAGCATCTTCTTCAATGTCGGTCAGCACCATAGAATAGGTTACATTCAGACAAGTGCCTACATCATTAAGGCTAAAAGAAGTCGGTAGCCAGTCATCAACATTGTCATGCATAATCTCAACGGCTCTACGCACTCGCTCTACAACAGCCTTACGATGCTCTTTATCCATCTCAGAGTAGATCCTTTTCGATTCCTGTTGAGCACGATAGGTTTCGTGTCTCGCTTCCCAATACAAGATAGGCGTGATGATGTCAACATCAATATCAGTTGGAACTCCATCAAATACATAGTGGTCAGCCATGAACGTATCTTAAAGGAAACATGGGCGCGAAAAACACAAATGCCCCGACCAGTTAAGGCCGGGGCATTTGACTCGCATGACGAAGCAAGCGAGGGGGCTATGGACGAATTATAGCCTAAAGGTCGTCGTCGTCCAAGTCATCAGGATTTTCAAGCTCCTGCTTGCGTAGTTCTTCAAGCTGCTCGCGAGCGGTGGGCACGATCTGATCGAACTGCACGTCACTCTCGTAGTTTACAGGGTCGAGAACCCGCTGAGAGAAAGCAACGTCTCCAACACGGAAAGCTCCGTGGCAGAAGAAGTCGGCAATGCCAGACCTCATCATGTCGAGAGGGTCACCATCCTCTGCTTTGATCACAGCGTCCTCAAAGCCGGAATGAGGCACAGCCCCAAACTGCAATGGGACCAGAGGGTAGAGTCCAATGTTTTCTAGCTCTTTAAGTAGCTCGCTAGAGAGCTTATCAAATTCTTCGTCCATACGCAGACTTTAGCACAAGATCAGATCGGACGCAACTCAGGGGTGCCGCGGATCGGGAAGAACCCGTTTCTCTCGCATCGCCGCCTTGCACCCGGCTTTGTGGCGGGACGGGTGGACCCAAATCGGCCCTAAGTCTGGTCGAATATCCCATTGCCAGACTCCCTTCCTGCAAACAGGACACAGACCGTAAACCGTCAAGCCTTACCATCCCTGATATTCACTAGAGCCGAAGCCAGATACATCTTAGTCTGAGGACCAAACGTACCTAGGTTCTCAGTGATCGCACCGGGATACAGCTTGTTGACGTTCTTCTGGAAACGCTGGACCTGCCAGTCCTGATCAGCGTCATACACGCCATCCACAGGTAGGTTCTCATTCAGCACCAGATTCAAAGCCTGACGCAGGGTCACTACATCCTGTGGAGAGCGAATGTTATTCAACCACATCACAGGCAGGGTCTGAATCTTGTTGAACAGATCACCAGCAACCCACTTACGCAGCGCAGCAAGGTCAAGAGGCTTAGCTGGAACAGCACCAGCCACAGTAGACCAGTTGATACCAGTAGCTAGATCACGGGGAGTACAGACTAGCTCAAAGTGCATCCAGTCACGAGTCCCAGACCAGAAACCGCCCCAATTCCAGACCTGCTTACCATTATTGGTCTTCACACGACAGATAGCTGTACCCAACGCGGTGGGGATGTGATGCCGAGTTCCACCGTAGGGATTCAGAATCCAGTTGATGTCGAGAGCCGCACCATAGGCGTGAATCGACCAGCCACCACCACCAACCTTCTGACGGCAGTTCTGAGCACCAGTCTGACTGTAGATGGTCTTGTAGTTGTAAGTCCGCAAGCAGGTATCAAGAGCCTGCAAGGCCACAGTCGCAGCAGCCTTCATCACGGCCTTGCCGCCACCATAGAGGGTGTAGGAAACGTAGGGACCGGAACAGCGAGGGGACCACGAATACGCGATCTGTGATTGGGTTAACATCAGAACTCTCCCGTATGAAGCATCTCTTCTTCAGTATTCGTGCCATGACCTTCGGCACCAGCCTCAGGGGTAAAGTCTGCCTCTTCAATATCACCCAAGTAAATGAACTCCACATTGGGATCATCCGCATACTCAAAGGCAGCTAGATCCCCTAGATCAGAGACATCCAAGTCCTGAAGTTCAGAATAAGCAATAGCCGTAGCAATAATCTGATAGCACGTCTCATCATCCAGCATCGGCTTCACTCTCTCTTTGGCTTCGAATATACCTGTGCCGCAAGTCCACATATTTGTCCCAAGGGATTTGGTCGGGGTCATATTGAAGGACAAAAGAATGACCATTTTTGGTGATCATTCCCATGTCAATGTATTCTTTCATAACGATAGAAAGCCGCTGATATGAAATGCCAAAAGCTACTGCTAGCTCCTGTTGCTTCATTTCAATCTTGTTGCTCGCTCCGGTGTGTTCCCACATGAAGCGATACAACTTCTCTCTATCATGCATAGCGGCATCGTATCACAACAGGCATGAGTCACTGTCACAGAACTTGTCTCCGATGGCTTCCTCACCAGTCGCGTACAGATCGCCAACCGACTTCAGAGCCTTCAGAGCCTCATCCACGTCAAAACCCTCTGAGAGCCGCTCATACGGCTGCTGAGCGTACGTTGCGTCTTCCCCTAGGGGTAGGAAGCTCACACCCTTAAACTGCCCGTCCTTGGACGACAGGAGCGCCAGAAGCTGATTCTCTTCCTCAGGCAGGAAGGTCAAAGTGGCCGAAACCTGATTATCAGCCCAATACCGCTGCATCATCGTGGCTAGTTCTGCCTTCTCCCACACAGTGACCTGACGCTCATCACGAACGTCTGGACCCTTAGTGATGAAGGACACAACCACAGTATTGGTGGGATCACCCTGAGCAGGCTCCACATCGTAGCCAGCCTTCTCTAGCATCTTCACCATAGGGTTATGCACAGAGAACCGAACACGACGGGTATACCAGCCAGCAGCCGTAGGCCAATGGACACCGGGTGTCACGCCAGCGACAATGGAGACAGTGCCAGAAGGCTTGATGGAAGTCTTCTTGATGGACTCACGCACAGCAAGCCACTCGCTGTACTTCTCATCGCGGTGAACGATGAACTGATAGCCCTCATCTGTCCACGTCCGAAGCTCGGAGAACCCACGGGATTCCACGAACTCAGCCAGACCCGACATCGAACACCCGATACGCCGGTTACGAGCCATGACCTCATTGGACTCAGGCCACTTGGTAGGCATCAGCGTTACAGCCTTACCATATAGGTAAGCGTGCTTCAGCGTCTCCCTGAAATCGTCATAATCGTCGTGTTTGCTCGGGAAAGTCTCGACCAGCGTACAAAGCTCCATGTGCTCAAGGGTCTGCTCAAGACACGGGTTGCCGCCAGAGGCGCGGCGATCCTTGTAATTGGGAGGATCGACCAAACGGCCATAATCCTGAGCGAGTCCCAGCCACATGAACCCCGGCTCACCACCTGATTCGATGATGGACCTAACCATGTCTGAGTAATCATCGCCCTGATCCACGAAGACTGAGTTATTAGAGTTCCAAGCCCAGCCAGACTGAGGATCGGTACGCTCAGCGTTCTCGGGAAGGTTCCAGTTCTTGATGTTAACATAGTCTGAGTCAGAGGGAAGACCAAAGCAAATCTGAGCTGAGCGTCTAGCACCACCAGCGACTACTGCCTTACCAATCTTGTTCATGATGTCAACAATGTCACGGGAAGTAAGTGCGTCCCCACTTCTCTTATCTAGCTGAGAACGAAGAGACTCGTGAAGCTCCCGCAATGGATCTGGCCCCGACGCCCGCCCTCCGAATCTAACCAACGGGGTCCCAGAAGGTCTAATCCCACTATAATCAAACTCCACCACAGGCCGACTCTTGAACACATAGCTCTCAATAAGCTTACCGACCGACTCAGCCCACCCCTCGCGATTATCAGGCACTACAAACAGCTCAGTCTTATCCTCTACGGGTTCCAGTAGAGAGAGCTTTCCTGCTCCCTTAGTGTCAAAGCCACAGTTATGGACTGAGATGCCGTTAGCGTCAAACTCTTCGACTGTAGGAACAGTCATATCATAAGTGTTGACGACTGCATGAGTCGTAACAGACAGAACTCTTGCATCTAGACGAGAGTGGTAGAAGTTGTCGGAGTTGAATGACATCAACATATCAAGCTTAGCTCCCGGCGAGAAACTCACCTTGTCACGAAATGTAAGAACTGCATCTCGTGAAATGCTGAGCGTCCATGCCCTATTCGAAATAGTTGGCCTACCAGCGATAAGAGACGCTTCAGCCTCAGCTCTCTTGATAGAAATAGAAGACTTAATCCCTAGCCGCAATAGCATTCGTTGAACCATCTGTAACGTAGTTAGATTGCTCTGAGAGAGTCCTATTGTTCTGCCCTTGGCCCCTCCGTCAACAACGTGACCATCAGCGTCAAACAGCCCTCTAAGGAAGCCCAGCGAGAACTCAGAAGAAGCCTCTTCCACTGAAGGGCGGGCTTGTTTGGGCGTGTGATCCAAATAATTGTCAATCCAAGTGCCAAGGCTCAAAACTTCGCAATCTTTGGTTTTTGCTCTCCAACCACCAGCATTACTTCGGCGCATCTGGGGTTCAAGAGAGTTCAGGCATTGAGCTTTAATACCTTCATAGGAATTATCGTTATGATAAGCCGCAGCAACCCAAGTGTTAGTTTCCTTCCAACCATCACCAAGGCAAACCCCAACCAAATACCCTTCATTGAATGATCCGCCAGTGCCAAGCCATGAATGATCTGAGGGGGAGTTTAGTACAATCAAATGATCTGACGTAAGGTTTTGAGCTTCGACCCACTCAAAGTGGGAGACAATGCGGTTATTCGTAGTTCGACTATATGTAACGGTGTTGATGCGGTGATCAGGCGTACAAACAACCTCATAACCTTCAACTGTGGAGACTTTTACAGTTTCCTTCTCGCCCGTGGGCCAAGCCCCAAGAGGTGCGGGTTCCTTGCTGTCACCAACCATTACATTAGTTTCGGTGGTGATTGTCTCAATCTTCCGCGGACCGTCAGCAGTCGTAATCCATGAGCCTTCGGCAATACAGCCAATTCCCCACATAGACATCTCCATCATCCTGACAAAGGGGAGGGTTGCTTCTGCTACTGAATGGTTGGACAACTTGTCGGTAGAAATGAAGGCGCAATTTTGCAAACTAGCGGAATTCTGCTCTACATGGACAATGGGTCGTCCCATGTGCTGTAGACCGCGGCCCGGTGGGAGCCACTTGAAGGTGAACATGCGCTCATAAGCGTCCTTGGCTGAGGCCAGAGCCTTGAAGTCATTCCAAGGGGTTCTGTTCTGCTTACAGTGATCCTTCAAGATGCTGTAGTACCCCTCTACGCACCTCCGGCAAGTCTCATACCAATGTTCCTTGGTACCGTCTTCCTTAAGTGCTGAATACTTGTCTACATAGATGAGTTCAGAGAGGAAGAGGGGGTTCTTCTTGTTATTGTTGATCGGGAAGGCCCAGTCTGGTTGCTTCGTTACATACTCTTCGATGAAGGTGTCAGGTAGTTTGAAGGAAAGGAAGTCTTCCATTGTTGCTCCGATTTATGGCCGTAGAAACAGTAACGGCAAAGAGAGGTTTGATTTTAAGAGAGGTCAGAAGAACTGTTACCTGTCTTCTGTAGGTAGTCTTCGGATTAGCCGCTCGACGCTTTTTAGCAAGCTCAACCGATCGTCTATCAACACAACGCGCACAGCGACTCTTGTTGCCGACTCTAAATCTATCTGGATCGGAGGTTCCGCATGTTTTGCAGAGCATGGCGCAATTTTAGCGGAGCTATCTTTCGAAAAGACTTAATTGGCGGGGTGGAAACCAGCAGCGGGGACAACGCGCATCCGCAGGTACCTGCCACACGTTGGATGGCCGGGACCCCCACAGCCAACGTACTTCCAGTCAGACCACATAGCTCTGTACCCAAGCTGAACCAGCAAAGCGTCAGCGCGCTCTGTACGGCCTGTACCGGGGAAGGTGAAGACCTTACCGTCTACTTCAAGCAGAGTTATAGGATTCCCAGAGAAGTCATCCCGCGAGTCACGCAGCGTGGCAATCATCAGTCACTCCACAACACAGCATCTAGGGCGAACAAAGCATCCCGAGCAGCGACAAACAGCAGCCAGACATCCTCAGGCATCTCGTCTTCGTCAGTATGCTTAAGAGTGGAATAAAAGTCATTCAGAGACTCTATGTTACAGTAATGCTGCTTAAAGTTTTCTAGTAGTTCTTCTGTTTCAGTCATGCCACAGTCTCCATACGAGCGATTCCATCAGGGAACTGAAGGATACAGTTCTCGGCGGCTTCAATGTTATCGAAGATGTACTTAGTCTCATAGCCGAAGGGGCCAGTTACAATAATGTTGTAGACTTCTCGACCCGGCTTGGGGATCTTATTCCATGTACCATCGACGTACTCATATAGAGCATACTCATCAGTCCAGTAGAGGTCAGCGGGTCTGCGCTGGATAAAGTTCTGTAAGTCTTGAAAGTATGCGGAGACAATTTCAGTGTCAATGTGGACAATCGCGTACTTATACATTTTCGGGCCTCATATCAAATACAGCAGCATCAATGTGGTCAAATAGCTTATCTATCGCATCATCGCGATCAGCGGCGGAATCATACACACGAGACAGAAGCCGATTGTCAGTGAACCCATAAACTGAAAAGGTATAGACCGTAGCTTCTGCTGAATCGCTCCAGTAATGATGTCTCCTTACAGAGCAAATCTGATCAGCTCGTACAATCTCTCTGCCAAAGTCAATATACATCAGTAGCCCTCATCATCGTAGCGGCGACCACATGATTCACAAAGCTCTCCGTCAATCTCAAACATATCCCGCTGAGATTCCTCAACCTCTTCTTCTGTAGCTGGACGTGAGCCGGAAAGCAGCAAGCGGCCATTTACGGGATCAAGCTGAATGACAGCATGTTCAGTGGTTGCGAAGAAATCGCACTGATACCGGAAGTTCTGCAAATCAGCAACCACTGTATCTAGAGATACCTTCTCAGATCGTGTGCCCAGCATTATCTCGTCATGAATGTTAACTCTCATAGTGGTGGTAAGCACCCTTTCCATAAAACGTCTAAAGCATTCGTATGGATCTGACAAGCTCTAGATTCAGTGACTGACATCAGATCACCGATCTCACGCAAAGATAGATCCTGAACATAGTATAAGGCTAATACTGTGCTAGCCTCATGAGACAACACACCGATAGCTGTAAGCAGCTTCTCGCGAAGCTCCAAGTAATCATCACCAACAGTGAGTGAGTTATCGGGAATCAAATCAGATAGACTGAACTTAGAACCATCTACAGATACTAGGTCGTCCAAATTGGAAACGATCGCTGAAGAAGTCTCGCCAGTCACCTGATAAATCTCCGATGAATCCCAACCCAACAGGGTTGCAATCTCGTCCACTGAAGGATCTCGTTCTAATTCTACCTGAAGCCGATGCTTCGCCAACTCAATCTCTTTAGCCTTGGATCTGAGAGAACGTGGTGCCCAATCCGCGACCCGTAGCTTGTCGAGGATTTCCCCGCGAACTCTGAATGCAGCGTATGTTTCGAACTTGTATCCGTACGAGTTATCGAACTTATGGATAGCGTCTATTAGTCCAAAGTAACCGTCTGAGATAAGATCATCTAGCTCTATATGCCTAGGTAGCTGCTTATGAATAGAATAGGCGTTAGACTTAACAAGATGGTCGTACGCGAGTATAAGATCGTTCATGTTTGAACCATCTTTATTGTACTGATCCCATAAGTCTTGTTTGGTCACTATTCCGCTTTCAGACAATACACAAGCCCAATTGGTTGAAACGCTTACTACTCAGTAAACATTTCAAATACAGAAGTAAAATTCCAATTATGTTCTTCCAACAACTTGATACACTCTAAGTCTGAATAAGTATGATCAGCAAATATTGCACTCAACAGCTTCACACTACTAATGTCTATCAATTGTTCTTGACTAAGATACAAAAGAATCTTCTTTCAGCCACATACTGTATGTAGCGATGTGGGTGAGTGGGTTAGACCGCGACTGCTTGAGCTTAACACGCGTTTCTGAGTAACCAGAACAAAATCTCTTCTTCAGCCAGAACGTTGGTTTTGCAGGGGAGAAGCGATCTGAGCGCGGATGAATTCGCGAAGTAAGGAGCTACGTTTAGAGACTACTGGAATCAGCAAAGGAAGCGACGGCCGCGACGTGTCAAGGGCCGCGAAACACTCCGTTATGTTCCACGCAAAACCGTTAAAGATACAATACGACGGTCGCCAACGGAGAAACTATGTCGAAACCAAAAGGTGTGGCAGATCACCCAGCTAAGGATCAGATGGAGGCCATCTGGCGCGACGGTGGACGAGCGAAGGAAATCATCGCCTACCTAGAAGAAGCTGGTCTGCCCGTAGTTAAAGAACAGACGTTAGCCAGATATGGTCAGCGTTACTGGTCTGAGAAGATTAAGCTGACCACGGATGGTCACAACATCGACGCGCTTGATCAGCTACTCGACCAGATCGAAGAAGCCGAACTCGGCACGATCACCAAAATTGGTATCAGCCGCAAGCGGTATCCCGGCTGGGAGAAAGAAGATGGTATTTCGATCCCAGTCGAAAAGGAATCCATCTCCCAGTCCGTTGAGGTCGTTCCGAACAGGTTCAGGACGCCCAACAAAGCCGACATCGGAAATATCACAGTCAACCTCGTTAAAGAGAAGCGAGAGACTAAATCCACAGGGTTGAAGCTCGCCTATGTGATCCCTGATGAGCAGATCGGCTACCACGTCGGTCGGGACGGCGAACACACCACCACGCACGACGAAGCGGCGATTTCGGTGGCCCACCAGATCCTCGGGTACGCCGAACAGAGGTTCGGGGTTGATCTTGTGGTTAATTTGGGCGACAATCTCGATCTGCCGGGATTTTCGACCCACAGATCAGCGCCCGGTTTCACCGGCCCAGCAGCCACACAGTTGGCTGTCGACCGCTACGGAACCGAGGTTGCGACACAAAGGAAACTTGCGCCTGATGCCCAAATTGTTGCATTCAACGGTAACCATGAGAACAGGCTCAACAACACAATTGTGGACAAGCTCCCGGCACTCCACGGCATCAGCAAGGCCAATGACAGAACCCCCCTACTGTCAGTTGCCAACCTATGCCGATTCGATGAGTTCGGAATTGAATCCATCGACACCTATCCTGACGGCGTGTTCTGGGCTAATGACTACCTTAAGTTCGTCCACGGACACACCGCCTCATCTGTTCTAGGCGCTACATCAGCCAAGATGCTGGGCACCAACCGGGTATCCACAGTCTTCGGCCACATCCATCGTCAAGAACTGCTACGCAGCCGTGTAGAGGATTCTCGTAGAGGCAGACAGATTTTCGCTGGCTCTCCCGGTTGCCTATGTCGTATCGACGGAGTTCTACCATCAGGCCAAACAGGCATTAGATCCAATGGGGGACAGGCCGGTATTAAGCAAGAACGCTGGCAGCACGGCGTTTTCCTCATCTGGTACAACGATGAGGGATTTGCCTCACCTGAGCCAGTTTTTATTGACAATGGTTACGCCGTTTATGATGGTAAGGAATTCATTGCAACAGTCACACCGAACGGTGACCCTGTTGACTAGAAAGGTGTCCGCTATGAGTGAATCCGCTGAAAGTCAGGATGATGTCGTTGACATTGGCGACAACCTGCATATCATCACCATCATGTATGATACGACATCAGGGGACGTTCCGCAACTGGATCTTGGCGACTGCTCTCCGTGGATCGCTATGACCCTCTTGCAGACTGCAATGGATACAGTACAGCTTATGATTCCACCTGTGGACATTACATACAAAGGGCAGGTTGTTTGTCAATCAGAATTTCGCATCCTTGATGATGACGAAGATTGTTGATTTTACTGCGTTTCATCCGTTAGAATCTAAGTGTTCTACGAAAAATTAAGACGTATATCCCGTGACAACACAGGAAGCTAACCCGAGGTTCACTTGAAACAGAAACCAAAGGAACTGAGCAAATGGAGTTGTTCTGCCGAATGTATAAAGGTACACACTAAAAAGGGGACCGGAGTGATTTCCGGTCCCCTTTTGGTTATACGATGTGATTTCGTATCTCGTACAATGTCGGCAATCGCAAGCCCGAGGCTACCTCTAGTGAAGTGTCGCCGTTTAGCTTGAAGTCGTTCTGTTCATCAATGGCGTCAAGTTCCTCTTTGAAACCAGCAGTCAAATCAGCCATACAATCCAAACAAACGCCGGGTGTCTTAGACGGCTGGAAATCAATCTCTCCGCAGTTCAAGCAACACTCGTCTTCGTCTAAATAGTCTTCCCAATCCTTAGCCACAATGATCCTTTCAGGTCTTCGACACCTTCAGGTTTGATCTAGTGAGGGTGTCCGCTGGAGCTTCCAGCACATACGAAAATGGCAGAGGGCAGCACAGGGGCGTCTTGTCGCCAGCCTTGTACGTCCCAAACTTCAGTACCGAACCATCGGCTGAATACCAAGCTATGTCCAAATCCATTAACATAGCTTTCATTGTAAACGGAACCAGAGACGGTAGAGAATAAGCGAAGAGCATTCCATCAAGATCAATGAACGCAACCTCGGACAGTCCTCGTTGCCGTTCAATCTGAGAAATCGCTACATACACTTCAAGCTGTGAGCCATCTTGGAACTCAACGTCAATGACGTTACGGTTAGCGAAGTAACGCGCCGTACTACAGACAGCGTTCATCTTTTCGTACCATTCGTTCATACAAACCCTAACGTCTTAAGCAATCAACGAATATAGCTTCGCTCTTCCACCATTTCTGAAGGCGAGAGCGAAATTCGAATGTGCGGTCAGTGCTAAAACATTAGCGGGAAAGAACACGTCATAATTGAGCCGTGTCGTAGGCGAATAGCAGGCAACAAAGGTAAGATCCACTTCGTCGCATTCACAGGCTTTAGTTTGCTGCGGAGAGATGTCCATATCGCATCCGCACTTGAAACAGAAGAACTCAGTCTTTTTTGCAGTCATTTCACAGGTGCTAGTTCGATGGCGTACTTAACGCCAGTGATAGGGTCAATAATTGCGTATGGCTTCTCTCTGACCAGAAACCGTGGGATGAACCCGACGTTGCGCTGGAAAGCCAGATTTGCCGAGTACGAGATGGATTGAGCGATTAGCTGTTCACTCCAAACCAAGCCACCCTCAAACAGGCTAGCTGGGTGAAGCATATAGCTATCAGTTCTTTCATCTGTGGAATATTCAGTCATCAAAAGTGACTGACAGTATTCATCACACGATGGGCAGCCAAGATCAGCCGGATCAACAGACCGATACTTCTCCCATTCGGTGCCGCATTCCCAGCAGAAGAACTCGTATTTGCGCGTTTCAAACATAAGATA
>Ga0075163_10011809_pt1 | contig 11371 bp, 9 predicted proteins | sample JI1023141ADNA_FD_71478 | JGI IMG/M metagenome (GOLD analysis project Ga0075163, IMG submission 71478) | Wastewater effluent complex algal communities from Wisconsin, to seasonally profile nutrient transformation and Carbon sequestration -... | ecosystem: Engineered > WWTP > Effluent > Algae... | reverse complement strand
AAGGGTTAAGGCAGATCGTCAACAACAATTCCATATCTGGCGAGCAACCCATACACGCCTGATAATGAAAATTTTGCGCCTTTGATCTGGTTACTTTCCGGATGAATAAGATAGTGAATGGCGGTCCGCAGATCTGCCTTTTCCAGATTAGTCTGTTCAAATGTGGCATTCAACAAATCGCTGTCGGCAAAAACGGTCTGGGTGCAGTTTGCTTCAGCAAAATCGGCTTCGTGCAAGCGGCAGTTTAAAAATCTAACCTTTTTCAGATTGACTTTGTAAAAGGCACAATTATCCATGAGGCAATGCTCAAACTCAGGCGAAAAACCAAGGGTATTGCAGGTATCAAACCTGATTCCCAACATTTTGCAATTTATAAACCGGACATCCCGAATTGCGGTACGGCTCAGGTTGGCCAGGCTGAGATTGCAGTTTTCAAATTCGCACCCTGTAAACTGGCTGTCCGAAACTTTGGTACTGCTAAAATCACAATTTTCGAAGCGGCAGTTTTCGTAATCGCCTTTTTGAAAGCCATTTACGGTAAAATCCTCCTTAGAAAACAGCATATCTGTTTGGTACATAACCCTAATATTTCGGAAAATTAAAGCAGGCAAACTGGTTGGTATGCCTTGGTTTGGAATACGACAATCTGAAAATCAAAATACCAGCATAGGAAAATCAAAAACAAATGGTTGCTAATGGTAAATGGGGTTTGAAACCTTGTGGTAGTACGGGCTCAACGCTGGCCCGAAGCTGCTCCTCCATTTGCCTGGAAAGTCTATATTATTTTTCTAATCTGTAACCCGATCTTTCTTCTTTAAAAGAATGGTGCCCTTTGATTACGGGTGGATGGCTGGCAAAGACCGGTTCGTTTTCGTGCAGGCTTAATTGGCAAAACCTCGATAAAAATTAAGAAAATCGGGGTGAATTTTATAGTTTCATCTGTGTATCATTGCAGACGCCTTTTTACTAAAACCTTTTTCTATTCGAGCACATGCACGACTTGCCTGCTTATGTCGATATTACTTTTGGCCTTACCACCTTTCTGGCTGCATTTTTTTTATATAAAGCCAGCCACGAGCGTTTGGATGCCACACTGTTGGTCCTGGCATGGCTCCTTACCCATGGTATCGTTTCCATCAATGGCTTTTATGCCAATACCAGTGCCTTCCCACCCCGAATGTTCTGGCTAATGGTGCCTATTGCCCTCATTATGATTGCTCTTTTTGCGACCAGTTCTGGCCGCCGGTTTGTGGATGGTTTAGATCTTAAGTGGCTCACTTTGTTGCACATCGTGCGGATTCCGGTCGAAATTGTGCTCTATTGGCTTTTCCTGTACAAAGCTGTACCCGAACTGATGACATTTGTAGGCCGAAATTTTGATATTCTGGCCGGCCTCACAGCTCCATTCCTCTATTACTACTGTTTTGTAAAATCCAGTTGGAGCAGGCAGGTACTGCTGGTTTGGAATTTGGTATGCCTTGGGCTGGTTGTCAACATTGTTGTCCATGCATTTTTGTCTGCCCCTACCCCTTTTCAAAGCCTTTCTTTCGATCAGCCAAATATTGCTGTTCTTCATTTTCCCTACGTTTGGCTTGCCGGATTTGTAGCACCACTCGCCATTTTTTCACATCTGGTGGCCATTCGCCGGCTTTGGTTTATCACTACCTGATGCGCCTTTTCTAATTTTGGCATTCAAAGTCAGCCAGTTTCCAACCCGGTCAGGCTATATTTCGTCTGGGCTTTTCGGGCACAACCACAAACCAACTTCATTACCCTGCTTTTTTAATGGTAAAAATTTTTGTGTAAGTAGCCGCCTGATGCCCCCTCTATAAACCCCTTCTCAATCCTATGGTTAAAAGCCTGCATCCGGCCAATGTTCCTACATCGGGCTTACTTACCCAAACAGAAACCGGAATTATTAAAACACTCTTGTATTTTGATATTTTCGATTACCCCCTCACCATTACTGAACTGATTGGCTACCACCCCGAAAAGGTAGAAGATGACCTGAGTTTTCAAATGGTGTTGGATAAGTTGGTAGCAGATGGATTAATCTCCTGTTCCGGTCTGTTTTATGGCATTCAAAATTCCGAAGAACTGGTTGTGAAACGATTGGAATACAACCATCGGGCTGCTGCTTATATCCAAAAGGCCATTCGTACTACCAGAATCATAAGCCGGTTTCCATTTGTAGAAATGGTGGCCTTATCTGGCTCGCTTTCAAAAAATGCAGCCGGCCCCGATAGCGATATTGATTATTTTGTGATTGCAAAGCCTGGGCGGGTGTGGGTAACACGCTTTTTACTAACCATTTACAAAAAAACCATCTTGCTAAACCAAAGCAAATATTTTTGCGCCAACCTTATCATGGCATCCGACAGGCTCAGCTTTTCGGATCATTCCAGGTATATCGCCACCGAAATTGTATCGCTCCTTCCGCTCTTTGGTTTGGAAAAGTATAGGAAGTTTCTTGCCCAAAACAGCTGGACCCAAACTATTTTTCCGAATGCGGTAAGCCGGGAGACCGAAATTGTTTTGGCCGACAAAAAACAAGGCCCGGTGGCCCGAGTTGCCGAATGGGTACTGGATGGCTGGTTCGGAAATAACCTCGATGCCTGGTGGCAGGAAGTGATCCGAAAAAAATGGCATAAAGACCATGCAGAAAGGCGACATGTGATGCAAAATCCTACAGACTATATCGACATTCAACCCCATATTATGAAGGGGCACGGAGGCGACCAATATCCGAGAATTCGGCAGGCATTTCAAACCAGAATAGCCACTTTCGAACACCAGTTTGGGATTGTCATTTCCTAAAGGAGCTTTATGGCAAAAGTTCTGCTCACTCATTCTTACTTTCTGTATCTGGATCCCAAGCAGTTGGAGGCCACAAACGCATATCCGCCGCTTGGTACTTTATATGCAGCCGCTATGCTAAGGGAAAATGGAATGGAGGTTATTTTTTTTGATTCCATGCTGGCTGGCTCTCCGGTAGAAGTTTTACCGTTGCTGGCAAATGAAAGGCCCGATTACCTGGTCGTTTACGACGACGGATTTAACTACCTCACCAAAATGTGCTTAACCAATATGCGGGAGGCGGCCTGGCAGTTGCTCAGTCTTGGTAAGGAAGCGGGTTGCAAAACCATCATTTCCAGCTCCGACAGTACCGACCATTATGAAAAATACCTGGATAATGGTGCCGATTTTGTGATCCTGGGCGAAGGGGAGCAAACGTTACTCGATCTTTTGCAAACCGAAAATGCCCAAACGCAAAGGCAAGAAATTCAGGGCCTGGCTTTTAGAAACGAAACCGGGATATGCGTATCTGCAAGGCGGCCTGTGATGAAAGATTTGAATCTGTTGCCCGCTCCGGCATGGGATCTGGTAGACATTGACCGCTATAAAACCCTGTGGAATAAGAAACTAGGTTATTTTTCTCTCAACCTGGTAACTACCCGGGGGTGTACATACAAATGTAACTGGTGCGCCAAACCCCTTTTCGGAAACCGATACCATGCTCGAAGTCCGGAAAATGTATGGCAGGAATTGAAGTTGCTGGTAGAAAATTTCGGTGCCGATCAAATCTGGTTTTGTGACGATATTTTTGGGTTAAAGCCGGGTTGGATTAAAGCATTTGCCAACCTTGTGGTTGCCCATAACCTCCATTTCAGATTCAAAATACAGTCCAGGGCAGATTTACTGGTTCACGAAGAAACGGTAATTGACCTGGCAAGAGCCGGATGCGAGGTGGTTTGGATGGGTGCTGAATCGGGCTCTCAAAAAATTCTGGATGCGATGGATAAAGGGATAACACTGGCCCAGATCCGGGAGGCAACCCGTTTGTTGAAAAAGCATGGCATTCAGGTAGCCTTTTTTTTGCAATTGGGTTACCCGGGCGAAAATGAAACAGATATTGAATCGACAGTGCAAATGGTAAAAGATTTGCTACCCGACGAAATTGGAATTTCGGTATCGTATCCGCTTCCGGGGACTTTGTTGTACGAGAAAGTGAAATCTGACCTGAGCCAGAAAGCCAACTGGACCGATTCTGACGATCTGGCCATGATGTTCAAAAACACCTACCCGGCACCGTTTTACAAACATTTGCAACGTCATATTCACATGGTTTACCGGCGGGAAAAAAGCCTGAACCGGCTACAAAAGCTATTTTCATCTCCACTAAAAACTACAGGAAAGGATTTGTATTCGGCCTTAAAAGCTTTGTACTGGGTGCCTGTAGCAGCCATTCGCCGCACTTCACTTAAAAGACTGATTGCAGAACATGGAAGCAGCGTTTGATTCGTATGCTGCTTATTACGACGAATCATTTTCCAACACAGAAGTTGGTAAAATGCAACGAAACCGTGTTTGGGCGCTTTTAGAGGCCAGTGGGGTATTGCAGGAATGCAAACAGATACTGGAAGTCAATTGTGGAACCGGTGTCGACGCCGTTTTTTTTGCCAGGAAAGGCCACCAGGTAACCGCCACCGATGTTTCGCCAGCCATGGTCCATATGGCAACCCAAAAAGCGAAGCAGGAAAATGTAGAGGTTCAGTGTCTTACGGTTAGTTTTGCAGATCTTAAAACCGCATTTCCGACTCAAAAATTTGATCTGGTTTTCTCTAATTTCGGAGGATTAAACTGCATAAGCCCAACAGAGTTAATGCTGTTTTTTGAAACCGTAAACTACTTACTTAAACCCGGAGGAAGCCTTATTATAGTGCCCATGCCTTCCTTTTGTGTTTGGGAAACGCTTTTCTACACCGCCAAAGGCCAGTTCAGAAACGCTTTCCGAAGAGCCAATACCCGTACCATTGCCTATATAAATGGCCATTCTCTTTGGGTCTACTATTTTAGTCCTGCCAAGGCAAAACAGCTTGCTTCAGAGTGGCTTAAATCTTCAACTCCGATTCCGGTCGGACTGTTTTTACCACCCTCGTACACCTCCGGTTACTTCCGCAAACATCCCAGATTTCTTCGGATTTTGAACCAGCTCGAAATCTGGTTTTCGAAGTTTCCAGGCCTGGCTGCCATAAGCGATCATTATTTTCTGCACCTCCGCAAACCATGAAAACGGTTCTCACCCATGGCTATTTTCTGGCAGAAGATGTAAAGGAACAACACATCATGAAGCCCTATCCGCCATTGGGTATTCTTTACATATCTGCCTGGTTGAAAAAACACGGCCAAACCTGCGAGGTGTTCGATTCTACATTTTCTACCAAAGACCTGCTCCTCCAATATCTGACCCTTGAAAAACCAGGGATAGTAGCCATTTATACCAATCTGATGACTAAGGTTAATGTTCTGAGCATCATTGCCTTCATCCGAAATTCAGAAACACTGAAAGAAACCTTTATAGTGCTGGGTGGCCCTGAAGTGACCTACAGTGCTGAAAATTTTCTGGCTTATGGTGCAAACTGTATCGTAGTAGGCGAAGGCGAACAAACCATGCTCGAAATTGTTCGGGCTGTAGAAAAAGGGGAGCCCAATAAACTGGGCGAAATCCCGGGTATTGTTTTTAGGGAAGCCACCGGCGAGATTGTCCAAACACCAGAACGAGAAAAACTAAAAGACCTCGACCTTCTGCCAATGCCAGACCGGCAAGCCATCCGCATCGAAAACTACCTGGAGGTATGGAAGGCAAGACACGGTAAAAATGCAGTTTCGGTAAGCACCATGCGTGGCTGCCCCTATACCTGTAAGTGGTGCAGCAGGGCTGTGTATGGGCTTAGCTACCGGAGGCGATCGCCCGGAATGGTGGTAGAAGAGCTAGGTTGGATACAAAAGCACTATGCTCCGGATAGCATCTGGTTTGTAGATGATGTGTTTACGGTGAGCCATAAATGGCTGCAAGGATTTGTAGAGGCAATGAAGGCCAGTGAGTTACGAATATCTTACGAGTGCATAAGCAGGGCCGATCGGTTAAACGATTCGGTTTTGGATATGCTGAAACAAACCGGGTGCTTTCGCATTTGGATTGGGGCAGAGTCTGGCTCCCAGCGGGTAATAGATGCCATGGACCGGAGGGTAGACGTTGGACAAACCCGAGACATGATCAAACTGGCCCGCAGTAAAGGAATGGAAGCGGGCACATTTATTATGCTGGGGTACCCTGGCGAAACAGAGGCCGATATCGAAGAAACGATCCACCACCTTATGGTTTCGCAACCAGACCATTATACCATAACCCTGGCCTATCCGATAAAAGGCACAGAACTTTACCAGGAAGTTGAGTCAGACATTACCGATTTGCCGGAATGGGCCAGCTCCAGCGATCGGGAAATCAACTTTCGCCGAACATATTCGCCTGGTTACTATCGGTTTGCCCTTATGAGGGTTCGCCATGCGGTGGCTTACGGCCAGTTGAAACAACAACCGCTACGCCAGCCCTGGAAGCTGCTCACCCACAAAGCAAAAGCAGGAATTGCCAAAATACTGATGAGACTGGAGCGCCTCAGAAATATACCCCATATAGCCTCGCAAAAAAAAACCCTTCCATAGTAAATCCGGAAGGGTTGTAGTGCGGCATGCACCGAGGTAGGTTTTACCCATTCATAGAAGTAAGGAACTCGGCATTGCTCCGGGTGCGGATCATCCTGTCCCGCAGAAATTCCATGGCTTCGATAGAGTTCATGTCATTCATGTGTTTACGCAATATCCAAACACGCTGTAGCTCTTCTTTGTCCATCAGGAGATCTTCTCTTCGGGTACCAGATGCCGGTACATCGATAGAAGGATATACCCGCTTGTTAGCAAGTTTCCGGTCCAGTTGCAATTCCATATTGCCGGTGCCTTTAAATTCCTCAAAAATTACTTCATCCATTTTGGAACCTGTGTCGATCAAAGCAGTAGCAATAATGGTGAGCGAACCTCCATTTTCTACGTTTCGTGCAGCACCAAAAAACCGTTTGGGCTTATGAAGGGCATTGGCATCTACCCCACCCGATAATATTTTACCAGACGATGGCACTACCGTGTTGTAGGCCCGGGCAAGGCGTGTAATCGAATCGAGTAGAATCACCACATCGTGTCCGCACTCTACCAGCCTTTTGGCTTTCTCCAGGGCAATGGTAGCAACCTTCACGTGGCGCTCGGCCTGTTCATCAAAGGTAGAGGCTATCACTTCGGCCTTTACACTTCGCTGCATATCAGTAACTTCTTCCGGCCGTTCATCAATCAACAATACAATTAAAAATACCTCCGGATGATTCTTCGAAATGGCATTGGCAATTTCTTTCAGCAATACGGTTTTACCCGTTTTGGGTTGGGCCACAATCATACCTCGCTGCCCTTTTCCGATAGGTGCAAACAGGTCCAGAATCCGGGTCGAAAGCTGGTCTGGCGTAGAGCTTAGGTTGAGGCGTTCCTGTGGAAAAAGAGGAGTCAGGTATTCGAATGGAACCCGGTCCCGGATTTCATCGGTAGTTTTACCATTGATGTTTTCAACTTTTAAGAGTGCAAAAAACTTTTCGCCATCTTTTGGAGCCCGAATCTGGCCGGTTACGGTATCGCCGGTTTTTAGGCCAAATAGTTTGATTTGCGAGGGAGATACATACACATCGTCGGGGCTGGCCAGGTAGTTATATTCCGGTGAGCGTAAAAAGCCGAAGCCTTCATTCGTAATTTCCAGCACACCAAGGGCTGTAACTATGCCATCAAACTCCCTGAAATTAATATCCTGCCGCCTGGGTCTGTATTGCTGTACCTGATCTTGTCCTTCGGGCCGGTCGTTTTGCGCCAAAGGAGGGTTTGGGTTTGTATGGGGTTGGGGTCGCTCGCCCCGCTCCGGGCGGTTTTCGTTGCGATTGTCGTTTCTATTAAACCGATCGTTCCGTTCAAACCGGTCGTTTCTTGGGCGGTTGTGCTCACGTGGCTGGGTTGCAGGTTCAGCTCGTTCGCCAGACTCCTGAGCAGGGGCAGCTTGCGGTGCTGCCACGGTTTCGGTTGGTGCCACCACGGGCTTCTCCTGAAAAGAGCCCATAATCTGGTCGATATCCATTTTAAAATCTTTAAGGATATCTTCCGGATTTACAGCCGGTTTGGTTGGTGCCGGTGCCGGTTCCGGATTTGGGGGTGCGCCTTCCGAAGCTTCAAAATCCAGCACAGGTGGTGCATCTACAGGTCGCTTCATGCGTTGCCGTTTGCGCCCATCCTGGATGGCATTGCCCTGAGTTACTACAGGTTCTGGCTTAGGCGCTGGCGCATTCTGAACTTCCAGAATTTGCTTGACAAGCTCTTCTTTACCTAGTTTTTTGAAGTTTTTAACGCCGGCTTTTTCGGCTATTTCTTTGAGTTCAGAACTTAAATAATTCTTAAGGTCTTCTGCGGTATGCATCAATGCAGGAAAATAAAGTGAGGTAGGATGTGCAATAGTTTCAGGCTCTGTGTAAGCGCCGGAAAGTAAGAAATATCAAACGGGAATCTTGAAACGAACGCACGGAGTAGATTTCATGCTGGCGTTCGCTGTTTGGAAATGCAAGTATACAGATTCTATCCAATGTAGAAATGGTAAAAATCTGTTCGGCAATGGAATTTATACACTTAACTCTACCGCAAAAACCATAAACAACTAATATTCAATACATTAGTAGCCAAAACTATTTTATTTGTCCGGTGGGTTGGTTGCCTACCACGGGTGCATAGTAGGTTCGAACCAATAGAAAAAGGCCCGCTGCTACCATCGGGATACTCAAAATCTGACCCATATTGAGCGGCAAGGAAGATTCAAAATCTACCTGATTCTCTTTCAGAAATTCGTACAGGAACCTGAGCGTGAACAGAATGACAACAAATATGGAAAACAGTCGGCCTTCCGGAAGTTGTGATTTGTAGCGTTTCCAAATCCCAAACAGAATCAGGAAAAGTATAAACGTACTGATAGATTCGTACACCATGGCGGGGTGGCGGGGCAGTCCAAATGCCCTGAACTCCAATACCTGGAGCCCTTTGTCATCGTAAGACAGCTTTTGGTTGGCCAGCGGCAGTTCAAAAATAATATGCTTTTCCTTTCCGTGCTGGTTTGCCCGATCCAAAGCATTGGGTACCGTGCTGGTCAAAAACGCTGATATAGAAGAGCCCTGCATTTGGTCTCTTCCAAACCGGCAGGTAAAAGTGATGGGTACATAGCGGTTGCCGTTTAGCGTGGTATCGGGCCCGGACCGGGCTACACTCAGGTGGTCTATACGCCGACCTTCAGACTCCAGAATGGCCTCCTGAGCCGGGTTGGCAAAAACCATAGCCCATGGCAAATCAGCAGGTTTACCAACAATTTCAGAATTCATAAGGTTACCCAATCTGATGAGGCTGCCCCCCAATGCAACCACAATCACAATGCGGTCCAGTATCCAAAGCCACGATTGATCCGGACGTTTGCGGGCATACAACCACATGGCCACAATAATGCCAATGGTGGCACCATGAGAAGCAAGCCCGCCTTCCCAAATCTTCAGAATCTCAATAGGGTTGGCCAGGTAATAGTCGGGCTGGTAAAACAAACAGTGGCCCAACCTGGCTCCGATTATGGTGGCAATAACCATGTGGTAGGTTAGTGAATCAACATCCTGTTCGGGTTTGCCTTCTGTTTTGAAAATATGGGTAATGATAATCTGACCCAGAAAAAAAGCCATGGCAAAAAATAGACCGTACCATCGCAACGGAACGGGTCCGCCCGGCCAGATTTCGGGTGTCTGATCCCATAAAATAAAAAGAAGATTCTGCATTTGTATTGCGTGCATACACCAAAAAACTGCCTCAAAAAACAGCAGGCCAAATAACGTGGAATTTTATGCAGTTGCCATAACCAATGGTACAGAAGGAAAATCGGTCGATTCCAATACCGATTTCAACGCTTTGGTTCAGTGCCTTGTCTGATACCGACAGTTGACAGAGCGTTACATGCCAGATAAAGCTCTGAAAAAAATCTCTTAGGTTTGGCGTCTGTATGTTTATTGAACCAATATTTACCCAAAGCAGGGTTGCCGAAAAACAGTCGCCAACCGGCTGGATAGAAGTAATTTGTGGTTCTATGTTTTCGGGAAAAACAGAAGAACTGATCCGGAGGTTGAACCGTGCAGTGCTGGCCCGGCAAAAGGTAGAAATTTTTAAACCAGGTATAGACCAGCGGTACCATGATGCAGATGTGGTATCTCATAATCAGAACTCTATCCGTTCTACCCCCGTTTCTTTTGCGAGCGAAATTCTGCTCCATGTGCACCAGGGCGAGGTTGTTGGAATAGACGAAGCGCAGTTCTTTGATGAAGCCATTGTAGACGTTTGCCAAACCCTTGCCAACAAAGGGATCCGGGTTATTGTTGCAGGTTTGGATATGGACTATCTTGGCAAACCATTTGGGCCAATGCCAGCGCTGATGTCTGTAGCCGAGTTTGTAACCAAAGTGCATGCCATTTGCATGAAATGCGGTGGGGTTGCCTCACATTCTTATCGTTTATCTACATCAGAATCAACCGTTTTGTTAGGCGCTGGTAACGAGTACGAAGCCCGGTGCAGAAAATGTTTTTATGGGGAAAATTAAGATCGCTTTTTGTTTGTTGCTCGGTGTGGTGCTCATCACCAACCCTATTTGCCTGCCAGCCCAAACCGGTAAGGGCATTCCGGTGGGTGCATGGCGTATGCATACCCCTTTCAACAGTGGGTTCGATATCTGCGAAATGGAAGGCAGAATCTATGTAGGCACATCCAACGGACTTTTTTATTATGATAAGGCAGACCAATCTGTCAATACCCTTACAAAAATTAACGGCCTTAGTGGCATTGGTATTTCCTGCATGGCAAAGCATCCTACCAGAAATCTGATTATGGTGGGGTACGAAGATGGAAACCTCGACCTGGTTGAAGGAAACAATATTTACAATGCAAAAGATATCGTAACAGGTTCAAACATCATTGGATCAAAGAAAATTAACCGGATCAAATTCTGGAAAGACGACGCAATTTTGAGCTGCGAGTTCGGATTGGTGATCTTTAACATTACCAAAAGAGAAATCAGAGAAAGTAATATTGCCTTCAGCCATATCAATTCTGGTACCACCATCCCGGTCAGAGACTGTATCCGATTCAATAACTTTTATTATGCCCTGACAGCCGCCGAAGGACTTAAAGTTTTGAGTGTGAAAGAAGATTTAAAAAACACACCCAGGTGGCAACTTTTGGGCAGCAACGCCAGTCTCCCGGCTGCATCATACATCTACCAAACCATAGACAGTGTGGGTGGAAAATTGGTTATTACCACGCTAAACAACATCCATGTCAAAGAGCCTCTGATCGATAATTTTCCGTTTATTTCGCTGGGGGGCGATAAGCGGAGACTTCGCTTTTTTGAGAATAAGTATTACCTCTGCGTAAACGATGT
>Ga0075163_10011808_pt1 | contig 11371 bp, 10 predicted proteins | sample JI1023141ADNA_FD_71478 | JGI IMG/M metagenome (GOLD analysis project Ga0075163, IMG submission 71478) | Wastewater effluent complex algal communities from Wisconsin, to seasonally profile nutrient transformation and Carbon sequestration -... | ecosystem: Engineered > WWTP > Effluent > Algae... | reverse complement strand
TCGATGCGCAGGATCTGCCCCCAGTCGTCGGCGTAGTCGCACAGCGCCTTCATCAGCGCCTTGCCGACGCCCCGCCCCTGCGCGGTCGAGGCCACGCTGATGCCCAGCCCGGCGCAGTGGCGTCGGCGCAGCGCCAGACCGGTCGGGTTCAGGCCGGCATGGCCGACCACCTCGCCGCCGATCTCGGCCACCAGAGACAGGTCGACCTTGCCCGGCGTGCTGGTGTCGGCCAGTCGCTGCGCCCAGACCTCCTCGCTGGTGTAGGGCACCTGCAGCACGTTGGGCAGCACCTCGGGGTCGCCCATGATGCGGGCAAAGGCGGCGGCGTCCCTGGTGGTGGTGCGGCGGATCGTGATCGGCTCGTTCTGCATCGGTCTCTCCTGCGGGGGTCTCCCGGATCGAGGAAGGGCTGAAAAAGCACAAGGCCCGCTGTTGGCGGGCCTTGTGTGCGGGGAAACGGGTGTCTCGCGCGGCCCTAGTGCGGGGTCTCCTGCAGGATGACGACGCCTTGCAGCGCCATGCCGACAGCCACCACGGCAGTGGTGCACATCGGTGCGTGGCAGCAAAAGTCGGAGCGCGAGAACATCGGTCCAGTGTGCCGGCACGTCGGATCGAAGTCAACCCGGCCCGGCGGCCCGCGTCATCTCGACAGCAGATGCTCCAGGCGCTGCATCGCCCAATCGAGTGCCGCATCGCCCTGGGCGTGCAGGGCCACGCGGGCATTGGCCCGGGCCAGTGCCGGAGAGCGCAGGTCGCAGACCGTCATGCCGCGCGTGAAGCGGCCAGCGAGTTCGACGTCGACGCGCCCCGGCTTCACTTCGAACAGTTCAGGCCGCGCCAGCCACATCACCGGCGCCGGGTCGTACAGCGACTGCGTCGCCCGCCCGCGTTGGCGACCGAGTTGCACGTAGCCGTCGACATAGCCGGTGAAGACCTCCGCGGCGCGACACGGGAGCCGGCGCAGACGCTGCACCTGCGGATCGCCGATCGGCACATCGCGGCACACATTGAGGCCGAACATCGTCACAGGAACGCCGCAGTCGAACACCCGCGCCGCCGCCTCGGGGTCGGCATGGATGTTGAACTCGGCGGCGGCGGTGGCGTTGCCGCCGACCGTCGAGCCGCCCATGATCACCAGGTCCTTCAGCAACCCGGGCAGGTCCGGCGCCAGCGCGAAAGCGGTGGCCACGTTGGTCAGCGGCCCTACCGCCAGCAGCGTGATGCGGCCCGGATGGGCGCGGATGCAGTCGATCATCGCCATCACGCCGTGCTGCGCCTGCGGGCGGTGGTCGACTTCGGGCAGCCGCGGTCCGGTGCTGTCCATGCCGAAGGCACCGAGCACGTCCTGCGCCGTGGTCTGCGCCTGCGCCAGCGGGCGGTCGCAGCCGGCGTACACCGGCGTCTCGAAGCCATGCAGGGCCTTGATGCTCAGCGCATTCAACAGCGTGCGCTGCAAGGGGGCATTGCCGGCGACCACGCTCACGCCGTGCAGTTGGAACATCGGGTCGGCCTCGAGCAGGGCCCATGCCATCCAATCGTCGAAGCCCGGGTCGGTGTCGAACCAGATGTCCATGCGGTTCAGCTACTCCGAGAGCGTCTGTTCGAGCTCGGCGCGAGTCGGCATGCCGCCGCGCGCTCCGGCCCGCGTGCAAGACAGCGCCGCCGCGACATTGGCCCGCATCAGCGCATCGCCGAAGCCGCGACCTTCCCACAGGCCGCAGGCCAGCGCGCCGGCGAAGGTGTCACCCGCGCCGGTGCTGTCGACCATCCACACCGCACGCGCAGGCTCGCGGTGCAGTGCCTCGCCATCCCAGGCCAGGCAGCCCTGCGCGCCAAGCGTGGCCACGACCTGGCGAGGCCCCAGGGCCGCTGCCGCGTGCAGCGCGGCGCTGACGTCATCGTGCACCCCGACCAGGGTCTTCAGCTCGATCTGGTTGACGATCAGGGTGTCGACCAGGGTCAGCAGTTCCGGCGGCAGGGCCATCATCGGCGCAGCATTCAACAGCACCTGCGTGCCGGCCGCCCTCGCGGCACGAGCCCACGCCAGCGTGGTCGGCACCGGCACCTCGAGCTGCAACAGCAGCCAGCGCACGCCCGGCGGCCACGCGGCGGGCGGAGGCGGCGCCTGCAGGTTGGCGCCGGGCAGCACGCTGATGGCGTTGCCGCCGTGGCTGTCGACGCTGATCAGCGCGCAGCCGCTCGGCGCCGAGACGCGCAGCACCTGGCGTACGTCGACGCCTTCGTCGGCAAGGCCCATGACGAGTTCGTCGCCGAAGGGGTCGTGGCCGACCGCACCGAAGAAGCACACCGGTGCGCCGAGACGGGCTGCGGCGACGGCCTGGTTGCCGCCCTTGCCGCCGTGGTGCCGCGAGAAGGCCGTGCCGAGCACGGTTTCGCCAGCAATCGGCAGGTGAGGCACACGGCCCACCAGGTCCATGTTGACTGATCCAGATACAGCGATCATCAAGTGACGATAGCAGCTCCCCATGCCCGCGACGTTCGCAGGGTACGCGGACAGGCACTGGCACGGATGGTGCTAACCGTGGCTTGTATACCAGCCAGTGCACCAATGCAGCCCATCGTCGACCCCATCGCTCCCGCCGTCGCGCCGGGCCACCACGGCATCGCCGGATGGCGGCTCGGCAGTCAGGCGGTCGATGACCATGTGCAGGACCTGGAAGACCTCCGGCTCGCTGCGCAGGCCACGGACCACGCGGCGGTATGGATTCACCTCTGCCCGCACGATGCCTGGGCCGCGCAGCTGCAGGCCCTGCGCACGCGTGCTGCCGAATGCACCGATCCCGCGCTCCGGCGCCAGCGCTACCCGCTGCTGGGCGTGCCCTTCGCCGTCAAGGACAACATCGACATCGCCGGGCAGCCCACCACCGCGGCCTGCCCGGCCTTCACCCATACCGCGTCGGACAACGCCAACGTGGTGCAGCGTCTGCTCGATGCCGGCGCGGTCTGGATCGGCAAGACCAACCTCGACCAGTTCGCCACCGGCCTGGTCGGCACCCGGTCGCCCTACGGCCAGCCGGCCAGCGTGGCCGACCCGAGTCGCATCTCCGGCGGCAGCAGCTCCGGCTCGGCCGTGGCCGTGGCGCGGGGGCTGGCAGCCTTCTCGCTGGGCACCGACACCGCCGGCTCAGGGCGCGTCCCGGCGGGGCTCAACGGACTCGTCGGACTGAAGCCGACGCCCGGGCGTGTCGGCAACCGTGGCGTGGTGCCGGCTTGTCGCTCGCTGGACTGCGTCTCGATCTTCGCCACCGGCGTCGGCGATGCCGCGCACGTGCTTTCGGTGCTGGAAGGGCCGGACCCGGGTGACCCCTACAGCCATTTCGCACCTGGCCCCACCCGCTGGCCCGGTGCATTGCGACTGGGTGTGCCCAATCGCCCGGTGTTCCACGGAGACGCCGGCTACGAGCAAGCCTGGCCGCGGGCGCTGGCTCGGGCTCGCGAGCTCGGCCATGAGCTCGTCGACATCGACTTCGAGCCGCTGTGGGCCGTGGCGGCGTTGCTCTACGACGGTCCCTGGGTTGCCGAGCGCCATGCGGTGGTGCGGCAGCTGCTGCAAACGCAGCCCGGGGCCTTCGACCCGACGGTGCGGCAGGTGATCGCCAAGGCACTGGACTTCGACGCCACTGCCGCGTTCGAGGCGCAGTACCGGCTGCGCGAACTGCAGCAGTCGCTGGGCGCCCTGTGGCAGCGAGTCGACGCGCTGCTCGTGCCGACGACCACTGGCCACCCGACCTTTGCCGAGGTCGCGGCCGACCCTGTCGGCGCCAACGCGCGGATGGGCACGTACACCAACTTCGTCAACCTGCTCGGCTGGAGCGCGCTGGCCGTGCCGGCCGGCCACACCGACAAGGATCTGCCGTTCGGGGTGACCTTCATCGCCCCGGGCGGCTGCGACAGCGCTCTCGTTCACGCTGGGAAGGCATGGCTCGGCGAGAACACCGACGAGCCGACCCTGCTCCGGCCGGCCAGCACTGCGACGCTCGACATCGCTGTCGTCGGAGCGCACCTGAGCGGCCTGCCGCTGAACGGCCAGCTGGTCGAGCGGGGCGCAGTGCGTGTCGCCAGCACGACCACTGCACCGCACTACCGGCTATTCGCGCTGCCCGGCACGACGCCGCCCAAGCCGGGGCTGCAGCGCGTGCCCGACGGGGGCGCCGCCATCGCGGTCGAGGTCTGGGCAATGCCGCTGTCAGCGGTGGGCTCGTTCCTCGCATTGATCCCGCCGCCGCTGGGCCTGGGCAGCGTGGAACTGGCCGACGGCCGCCACGTGCACGGCTTCATCTGCGAAGGCCATGCCCTTCAAGGCGCGCTCGACGTCACCTCGTTCGGCGGCTGGCGTGCCTACCGCGCCAGCCTCGCGACCTGACCTCCTTCCGACTCCGCTCCGAAAGACTGCCATGCAACGACGCGACTTCCTCTCCTCCACCGGCGCCACCGCGCTGACCGCGCTGCCGCTGGCGGCCACGGCGCAGAGCCGGCCGAAGGACGTGCTGGTGGTGGCCAACGAATTCGGGCCGAACTCGCTGGACATCCACACGGTCGGCGCGAACCGGCCGTCCTATGGCGTCTCGTGGTTGTGTTACGACCGGCTGATGACCTACGGCAAGAAGACTCTGCCCGACGGCCGGGTGATGTACGACATCAACAAGCTCGAGCCCGAGCTGGCCGAGAGCTGGAAGATCGCGCCGGACGGCGAATCGGTGACCTTCAAGCTGCGCAAGGGCGCGAAGTTCCACGACGGAACGCCGGTCACCGCGAAGGACGTGAAGTGGTCCTTCGACCGCGCCGTCACTGTCGGCGGCTTTCCCACCTTCCAGATGGCCGCCGGTTCGCTGGAGAAGCCCGAGCAGTTCGAGGTGGTCGACGAGTCGACCTTCAAGGTCAAGTTCCTGCGCCGCGACAAGCTGACGATGAACGACCTGGCCGTACCGGTGCCGTGCATCTTCAACTCCGAGCTGGTGAAGAAGAACGCCACCGCGCAGGACCCCTGGGGCCTGGCCTGGACGCGCAACAACACCGCCGGAGGCGGCGCCTTCAAGGTCGAGGCCTTCCGCCCGGGGCAGGAGATCATCTACGTGCGCTACGACGACTGGAAGAGCGGCCCGCTGCCGAAGCTGCGCCGCATCATCCAGCGTGACGTGCCCAACGCCGGCAACCGGCGCGCGCTGCTGCTCAAGGGCGACATCGACATCACCTTCGACCTGCCGCCGAAGGACTTCTCCGAACTGGCCAAGGAAGGCGCCGCCGTGAAGGTGGCGACGATGCCGATCGAGAACGCGATGTACTACCTCGGCATGAACACCACCAAGCCACCGTTCAACAACCCGAAGGTGCGCCAGGCGGTGGCCTATGCCCTGCCCTACGAGAAGATGAACGACAACGCGCTGTACGGGCGCAGCATCAAGCTCTACGGCGCCGCGTCGTCGCAGGTGAAGACCACCGCCTGGCCGCAGGCCACCGGCTACAAGAGCGACATCGCCAAGGCCAAGGCGCTGATGGCCGAGGCCGGCGTGGCGGGTGGCTTCGAGACCACGCTGTCGTTCGACCTCGGCGGTGCGACCGTCGGCGAGCCGATGGCGGTGCTGATCCAGGAGTCGCTGGCGGCGATCGGCATCAAGACCACGATCAACAAGATCCCCGGCGCCACCTGGCGCGCGGCACTGCTGAAGAAGGACATGCCGCTGCTGATCAACCGTTTCGGCGGCTGGCTGAACTACCCCGAGTACTTCTTCTTCTGGTGCTACCACGGGCAGAACGCGGTCTTCAACACGATGAGCTACCAGAATCCCAAGCTCGACAAGATCATCGACAACGCGCGTTTTGCCGAGAGCAAGCCGCTGTACGAGGCGATGGTCAAGGACATGCTGCAGATCGCCTACGACGAGGTGCCCCGCGTGCCGCTGTTCCAGCCGACGATGGACGTCGCGATGCAGAAGGACGTGATGGGCTACCAGTACTGGTTCCACCTGCAGCCCGACTACCGCCAACTCTTCAAGGCCTGACCGCGATGAGCCACGAAACCTATGTCGATCAGACCGCCGCGCTGCTGGGCCTGCCGATCCCGGCCGAATACCGCGACGGCGTGCTGCGCTACTTCTGCATCGCCGCCGACCTGGCCGCACTGGTGATGGCCATGCCGCTCGGGCCGGAGCACGAGAGCGCAGCGGTGTTCGTGCCCGTCGAACCGCCCGCGCGATGAGCAGCGCCGCCGACTGGCTGGCGCGGCCGGCCTGCGACATCGCCGACGCCGTGCGCCGGCGCGAAGTCGGCCCCACGGCGCTGGTCGAGGCCAGCCTGGCGCGCATCGCCGCCACCGACGCGCGGGTCAACGCGTTCATCGACATCACCGCCGGGCGCGCACACGCCGAAGCCGCCGCGCTCGAGCGTCGACTGGCCACAGGCGATGCGGCCTTGCAGGCACTGCCGCTGCTCGGCGTACCGTTCGCGGTGAAGAACCTGTTCGACGTCGCCGGCCTGACGACGCTGGCCGGCTCGAAGATCGAACGCAGCAAGCCTGCCGCGACGGCCGATGCGGTGCTGGTGCAGCGCCTGCAGGCTGCCGGCGCGGTGCTCGTCGGCGCGCTCAACATGGACGAGTACGCCTACGGCTTCACCACCGAGAACTCGCACGAAGGCCCCTGCCACAACCCGCACGACCTGACCCGCATCGCCGGAGGATCGTCGGGCGGATCGGCCGCGGCGGTGGCCGCCGGCCAGGTGCCGCTGACGCTGGGTTCGGACACCAACGGCTCGATCCGCGTGCCGGCCTCGTTGTGCGGCGTGTTCGGCCTCAAGCCGACCTTCGGTCGCCTGCCGCGCACGCGCAGCTACCCCTTCGTGGCCAGCCTCGACCACCTCGGCCCGTTCGCGCGCAGCGCCCGCGACCTGGCGCTGGCCTACGACGCCATGCAGGGCCACGACCCGGAGGACCCCTTCAACATCGCACGGCCCTTCGAGCCCACCGCGGCGCTGCAGGCCGCCCCGGGGTTGCGCATCGGCGTGCTCGGCGGCTGGTTCCGCGAGATGGCCTTGCCCGAAGCGCGTGCGGCGGTGGACCATGTGGCCGCGGCGCTCGGCGCCGCCCGAGTCGTCGAGTGGCCCGAGGTGGCACGTGCCCGCGCCGCGGCTTTCGTGATCACCAATGCCGAAAGCTCGGCACTGCACCTGGCGGACCTGAAGACCCGCCCGCAGGACTTCGAACCCCTGTCGCGCGACCGCTTCCTCGCTGGCGCCTTGCTGCCAGCGGCCTGGGTGGTGCAGGCGCAGCGAGTGCGGCGTTGGTTCGCTCAGCAGGTGGCGCAGTCCTTCGTCGACGTCGACGTGCTGCTGGCGCCGGCCACCCCCTGCGTGGCGCCGACCATCGGCACCGAATGGCTGGAGATCGCCGGCCGCAAGCTGCCGGCCCGCGCCAGCATGGGCCTGCTGACGCAGCCGGTGTCGTGCATCGGCCTGCCGGTGTGCACGGTGCCGGTGTGGGGCGCGCAGGCCAGTCTGCCCATTGGCGTGCAGCTGATCGCCGCCCCGTGGCGCGAAGACCGCGTGCTGTCGCTGGCGCATGCGCTGGAACAGCAAGGCGTGGTCCGGGCGCCACTGGCCGCACTCTCCTGAAAGCCCGCATGGACATCAACCTGCCCGAAGTGCACGCCGAAGTGACGGACGTGTTCACCCGCTACGAAGACGCCCTCGTGCACAACAAGACCGAGGTGCTCGACGAGCTCTTCTGGCCGAGCGAACACACGGTGCGCTACGGCGTCGGCGAGAACCTGCACGGCATCGAGGCGATCCGCGCCTTCCGCCTGGCGCGGCCGGCCACCGGCCTGATGCGCACGCTGCAGCACACCGTCATCACCACCTACGGCCGCGACTTCGCGACCGCGATGACCGAGTTCCAGCGTGAAGGTTCGGCGCGCAGCGGCCGCCAGAGCCAGACCTGGGTACGCCTGCCGGCAGGCTGGCGCGTGGTCGCCGCGCACGTCAGCCTGCTCGGGCCCTGAGCCGATGGCCGAGGGCACCGTTTCGGTCGCGCTGCGCCGGCTGCTGGCCGCACTGCCCAACCTGGCCGGCGTGATCGTGATCACCTTCGTGCTCACACGTGCGCTGCCCGGTGACCCAGCGGCGTACTTCGCCGGCGGCGCGGCCACACAGGAGGCGGTGAACCAGGTGCGCCAGCAGCTCGGTCTGGACCGGCCCTTGCCTGAGCAGTTCCTGCGTTATGTCGCCGCGCTGGCCCGCGGCGACTTCGGCACCTCGTTGACCACCGGGCAGCCGGTGCTGCAGGAACTGGTGGCAAGGCTGCCGGCGTCGATCGAGCTGGTGCTGCTGGCGCTGACGCTGGCCTGCGCGATCGCGCTGCCGCTGGGCGTGATGGCCGCCACCCGGCCGGGTTCGTGGATCGATCAGCTGTGCCGCGTCGTCACCACCGCCGGTGTGTCGCTGCCGACCTTCTTCACCGGTCTGGTGCTGTCCTACGTCTTCTACTTCCTGCTCGGCTGGGCGCCGGCGCCGCTGGGCCGGCTGGACCCGGTGTTCTCGCCCCCGCCACAGGTCAGCGGGCTGTACCTCATCGACGCGCTGCTGGTCGGCGACCTGCCATTGTGGTGGGCTTGCTTCAAGCAGCTGGTGCTGCCCACGGTGACGATGGCGCTGTTCGTGCTGGCGCCGATCGCCCGCATGACACGGGCCTCGATGCTGCAGGTGCTGTCGAGCGACTTCATCCGCACCGCCCGCGCCAGCGGCCTCAGCGCCACCACCGTGCGCGTGCGCTACGCGCTGCGCAACGCGCTGCTCCCGGTGGTCACCACGCTGGGCATGGTCTTCGGCTTCATGCTCGGCTCGAGCGTGATCATCGAGAAGGTCTTCGGCTGGCCGGGAGTCGGCAGCTACGCGATCGACGCGCTGACCGCCAGCGACTACGCACCGGTGCAGGGCTTCGTGCTGGCGATGGGCGTGCTCTTCGTGCTGCTCAACCTGGGCGTCGACCTGCTGTACACGCTGATCGACCCGCGCATCACCTTGGATAACTGATGAGCAGCAGCACCTGGAAGCACGTGCGCTACGTGCTGTCGGAAAACCCGGTCACGCTGGTGGCGGCCTCGCTGTTCGCGATGTTCGTCGTGCTGGCGCTGATCGGCCCGTTCCTCGTGCCCTACGACCCGCTGGCGAGCAACACCGCGGTGGCGCTGAAGCCGCCGAGCGCGGCCCACTGGTTCGGCACCGACGCGCTCGGCCGCGACATCTTCTCGCGCACGATCGTCGCCACGCGGCTGGACCTGGGCATCGCGGTGTCGGCGGTGGTGCTGTCGTTCGCGATCGGCATCTCGCTGGGCCTGGCGGCCGGCTTCTTCGGCGGCTGGTGGGACCTGACGGTGACGCGCGTCTCGGACACGATCATGGCCTTCCCGCTGTTCGTGCTGGCGATGGGCATCGTCGCAGCGCTGGGCAACACGGTGGGCAACATCGTGCTGGCCACCGCGATCATCAACCTGCCGTTCTACGTGCGCGTGGCACGCGCCGAGACCAATGTGCGGCGCAACGCCGGCTTCGTCGAGGCCGCGCGGCTGGCCGGCAACACCGACCTGCGCATCCTCTCGCACCACCTGTTCCCGAACATCCTGCCGCCGGCGATGGTGCAGGTCAGCCTGAACATGGGCTGGGCGATCCTGAATGCTGCCGGCCTGAGCTTCATCGGGCTGGGCGTGCGTCCGCCCGAGCCGGAGTGGGGCATCCTGGTCGCCGAAGGCGCGCAGTTCATCGTCTCCGGCGAGTGGTGGGTCAGCTTCTTCCCCGGCGCGGTGCTGATGCTGGCGGTGTTCTCGTTCAACCTGCTCGGGGATGCGCTGCGTGACATCTTCGATCCGAGAAAAAGAACATGACCCTCCAGCCGCCGCTGCTCGACGTGCAGGACTTCAGCCTCGAGTTCCGCACCCGCTCCGGCACCGTGCAGGCGCTGCAGCACGTCAACCTGCGCGTGGGCAAGGGCGAGATCGTCGGGCTGGTCGGCGAGAGCGGTTCGGGCAAGTCGGTGCTCTCGTACGCCATGCTGGGCATCTCCGACGCCGCCGCGAAAGTCACCGGCGGCAGCGCGATGTTCGGCGGCATCGACCTGCTGAAGGCCGACGAGGCCACGCTGCTGGAGCTGCGAGGCCGAGAGATCTCGATGATCTTCCAGAGCCCGCGCACCGCGCTCAACCCGATCCGCCCGGTCGGCCAGCAGATCGAGGACGTGCTGCGGCGCCATGCCGTGGCCACGCGCGGCCGCACCGGGCCCGACGCGGCGCTGGGCCTGCGCGAGCGCGCCATCCAGGCGCTGCGCGACGTGGCCATCGCCGACCCCGAGCGGCGCTGGCACGCGTATCCGTTCGAGCTCTCCGGCGGCATGTGCCAGCGGGTGATGATCGCCATCGCGCTGGCCTGCGGGCCGGGCCTGCTGATCGCCGACGAGCCGACCACCGGTCTGGACGTCACCACGCAGGCGGCGGTGATGGACCTGATCACCAGCCTGGCGCGCGAGCGCGAGATGGCCACGCTGTTCATCACCCACGACCTCGGCCTGGCAGCGGACTACTGCGACCGCATCGTCGTGATGCACGCCGGCCATGCGGTGGAGAGCGCGCCGACGCCGGCGCTGTTCGCGCAGCCGCGCCACCCCTACACCGCGCGGCTGATGTCGTCGACGCCCGGTGCCACGAGCACGCTGCAGAGCCTGCTGCCGGTGCCGGGCCAGTTGCCCGATCTGCGGCGCAGCGACCTGCCGGCCTGCCGCTTCGTCGACCGCTGCGAACGCGCCCAGCCGCGCTGCCGCGAGTCCCTGCCGCCGCTGCCGCCGGCAGCCGAGCACGGCGTGGCCTGCTGGTACCCGATCGGCGCGCCGGAGCCCGCCCATGCCTGACGCCGCCCTGTTGCAGGTCGAACGCCTGTCGCGCCGTTTCGCCGTGGCCGGCCAGCGCGGCTCGCAGCTGTTCGCCGTCGACGACATCAACTTCGAGCTGCGACCCGGCGAGAGCCTGGGCCTGGTCGGTGAATCGGGCTGCGGCAAGTCGACCCTGGTGCGCGTGCTGTCGCGCCTGCTCGACACCAGCGACGGCCGCATCGTCTTCGCCGGGGCCGACCTGGCCGAGGTGCCGGCGCGACGCTTCGCCCGCCATGCGCAACGCTCAGCGATCCAGATGGTCTTCCAGGACCCGACCGACAGCCTCAACCCACGCTTCACCGCCCGCGACACCATTCGCGAACCCTGCCTGCTGCTGGCCGGCCTGACGTTGGCCGAGGCCGATGTCCGCGTCGACGAGGTGGCCGCGCAGGTCGGGCTGCCGGCCGAGCTGCTGTCGCGCTTTCCGCACCAGCTCTCGGGCGG
>Ga0075163_10011807_pt1 | contig 11373 bp, 11 predicted proteins | sample JI1023141ADNA_FD_71478 | JGI IMG/M metagenome (GOLD analysis project Ga0075163, IMG submission 71478) | Wastewater effluent complex algal communities from Wisconsin, to seasonally profile nutrient transformation and Carbon sequestration -... | ecosystem: Engineered > WWTP > Effluent > Algae... | reverse complement strand
AAGAACAGCACCCCAAATTACCCCCATACCATAATTACTAGCTAAATATGGCCACAAAATTACCTCTCCGCTACCTAGACCAAGACCTAGAATAATAAAACTTGGGCCAAGAAGTTTACGCAGGGGCAAGGCTTTTGGAAGTGGTTTTGTCTTGAATGCGGCTAATTTCATACGCAATCTAATCTAACCATAAGCTTTATTATATTGCTACTATAATTTTAGAATTCAACACATGACTTAAATATTTTTAAATCCAAACATCAAAGGACTATTCGACAGCTGTTACATGGTCTTCCTGTATAAATACAATCGCATGACGTCCTTGGTCTAACACGGAAACTTGATGCGCAACCGGTTGTCTCCAGCACACAACATCCCCGGGTTCAAGATAACCCTCCAGTACAACTGCTTCTCCAGTATTTTCTATTCTCGCCTCAGTTATAAGCACATCAAGTTGGGTGCGGGATAGTTTGCTCGCCGGGATAGAAAGCGGAGCTCGCTCTTTAGTGACCCTAAATATAGCGCTTCCAGCAAGATTAAGAGAGAAGCCTACACCATATGGCAGGTAAATCTCATCCGTTTTGTCAGTTTTCACAACATCAGTATGCCAATTTATACCTTGACCTTTTTGAACTAGTTCAATAGTTGTACTTTGAAGGGTATCTAATGGCCATACTTCTGCGTCTAGAGTCTGTCTAGAAAAGTAACCTAGATCAAAACCAAGTCCTTTTAACGCCGATGATACTTCGCCCGGATATGGAAATTTGTTAATAGCGCCAAATATATACTTATCAGCATATAGTCTTTCTAGCTGGTCGTGAACCCCACCTGCCATCCCACGAAAAATAACTGCGCTTACATCACAATCCACAACTAAATCGACTGCATCACGCAACTGTTCAGGAGAATAACCGGTAACTGAAATCATTTCTGCCATAAGGTTAATACTATATAGTACTTTTTGCTTATATGTCAATTTTATATTTTGTAGCTAAAATTGCTCATCGTCTTTAGTAGGTTATAACACTTATTTTGCGTTTGAAAGATAAGTAAAGCATAATAATAATCAAATATATGTCTCTCTATAGAAAAATATTAATAACCCTGACAAATAACCTGTTCCGATTACTGCTGTTTTTTACAATAAGTATTCTGGCAACTGTCTGGCTATACACTGATAAAAATTATATTCCAACTGTGTTGTCACGCAATAATGTCTATGAAAGAATCGTGCCAGCGCTAATAGAAACGAACAAAGATCAATCACTGACTGTTGGTGGCGACACTACACTAGATAACCCGCAAATACAACAAATAATATACGACTCATTCCCTGCAACTGAACTAGAAGGCCATACAAAGACAGTTATTAATGCTGTTTACGACTGGCTGGGGCAAGAAAAGTCTGTTTTTTCATTCAGCATTGACCTGACCGAAAACAAACAAAGACTGGCTGAAGGACTAAGTGACTACGCCATAGACAGGCTTAAGAGCCTTCCAGTTTGTGTGGAATATTCTGCAGAGATTGACCCTTTTAGTGCCACCTGCCAGCCATCATCCATCGACTACGAATCTGAGCGTGCCACGCTTGTTAAACAATTCATGGACGAGGCTGGGTTCTTGGACGAAACAATAATCACAGATAAATCCATTTTCAAAGACAGTAACGAGACAATTGATTCAAAATACTCAGATGCCCCAATAATCTATAGTCTAATGACTGTTTCACCACTCTACATTTCTTTCTTGTTACTGTCACTAGCTCTAATAGTTATTTTTGCAAGCTCGACAAAGAAAATCGGTATTAGGAAGATTGGAAGAGGACTTGTAGGAGCCGGTTCTAGTCTTATTTTCTTTACTGTTTTATTTAGTTTTATAATGCCGAGATTCACTAGTTCAATTTCGATTTTGCAAACGTCCGGGGAAGGAGTCGATGTGTTACTAAACGATTTAGCACTCGACTTTGGCCGTGATTATGCTTGGATGGTTATAAAAATTTCGACTCCTCTAATTTTGGTTGGTGCACTAATGATTATTTATGCTAGGAGGGGGTTAAAAAACAAAAACTACCGGCCAGCAAAATTAAAATCAGGAGTAGTCAGTAGCAACGAGCAATACAAAAATCCTACTCCAGTTAAATCGACTATACCCCCTATACAATCGAGTGAAAGCAGCAAAACAAGACCTAAAAAGACTCGAAAAAACGCAAAGTATCGTAAAATACCTAAAAAGGAACTGTAAAAACATGAATCCCGTTACAACCAGATTATATTTATATCTAATTCTAAGAACGGTTAAAGAACGGGGTATGCTCAATACAAATAAATTTAACCCTGGAAAGGTTGCTACGGGATGAAAATTGGAATTATTGGATCAGGTGACGTTGGGCGAGCAATTGCAGATGGGCTAGTAGCATCAGGGCACGATGTCATGATTGGTACGCGTGATATTGGGCGTCCTGAGCTGAAGTCTTGGCGCAAAAAACACGACCAACACAAATCACTTGGGTCAACAACCGAGGCTGCTAACTACGGTGAAATGGCCGTGCTGGCAATAGCTTGGCATGCTGCAGAAGACGTATTGTCACAGGTACGACCGGAACTGGCCGGAAAAGTTGTAATAGATGTAACAAATCCATTAATTTTTAATGATGATGAGGCTCCGGAATTATCTATTGGGCATTCTATGAGTGGCGGTGAAATTGTCCAACATAGCTTGCCTGACAGCCATGTTGTAAAAACTCTAAATATAATTAACCACGCACATATGATACAGCCCAAATACAAACAAGGTACTCCAACTATGTTTGTCTGCGGGAATAACCAGTCCGCCAAAGCTCATACCGTTGAAATGCTCATTGATATGGGATGGGAAGACATCGTAGACATAGGTCCTATAGAAAAAAGCCGGTTGCTCGAACCTCTATGTTTACTCTGGATAGAATATGGGGTTTCACGGGGAACGTGGGATCATGCAATTAGCATGCTAGCAAACTAGTGTGGGCACAAAAGATAGAACTTTTATTGATAAATGTATCAAAGACGATAAAGGTGCAATTACAGTATTCCAAAGCCCCAATCTACCCCTAATTGTGTGGGGAGTATCTACTATTATGACAAAAATTAGCAGTGGAACTGTCCAAAACTTTTTTGGATTAATTGCGTTTGGAGCGATTTTTACCTGGGCTTGGCTAGAGTTATTCCAAGGTGTGAACTATCTACGAAGGTTACTCGGTTTTGTAGTCATTGTTTTGTCTATCTACAGCAAACTCAAGTACTAGGATTTTATTCTTTCTAGCGATATAATGATTACATCCGAGGGGGTAAATTTATGGATAATGAGCAAATTCCGACCGAAACTAAAGAATTGACTACTGATTCTAGTCCAAAAATTAAAAATTCTAAATTTCATCTACCGAAAATTTCTTTCAAAAACATGAACAGAAACACGGTTCTTGCCCTGATACTTGCCGGAGTATTACTGGTAGTTGGCGTATCTACGCTGTTACTAACCCGCAAAAAAACTCCTGACGTAGCTTCCGATGAGTCAGTAAATATGCAAGAAACAGCAGACGAAAAAACTATTAGCGCAGTAATCAAACAACAAGACGGAAGCTTTCAGATTAAGTCCACAGAAGGTAATTGGCTAGATGGTAAAAAAGAAGATACGCTATCTGAAGGTTATTCACTTCGAACAGTTGGAGCATCGTCAAGATTGGTTATTGCACTTGAAGACGGAAGTGAGCTACGTATCGATGCGAATAGCGAAGTTACACTCGAAACACTCCGTGCCGATAGGGTAATAGTCAAGCATCTGGCAGGATATACTTATAGCCGTGTAATACCAAATACCAGCCGGACATACATTGTAACAAGCAATGACGCTAAATATGAAGCACAGGGTACCGCATTCAAAACAATTGCCACAGGAGACGAACAAGCAGTAGAAGTATTCCAGAGTTCAGTTATTGAAACAAACTCTAATAAAGCGCCAAAAGCAGGTCAAAAAATGATAGCAAAAAGCCTAATTGCCCCCACAACTAGCGGAAAAATCGAATCACTCGATATAGAAAAAGTAAAAGCTGATGTATTCATAACCTGGAATAGAGACCTAGATGCAAAAGACGACAAATTCAAGAATGATTTGGGATTCCTGCAAGACATAACCCCGCCTGAAATCACTCTAAATACTACTGACGGTGATGTAATATTCCTAGACCCAAGTGCGTCTGAGGGCACGATAGAAATCAGCGGAAAAACAGAAACGAATGCAAAGGTTACTGTACTATCAAAATCTCAATCTGGGAGTCAGCCTGTTGATGTGACGGTAGGGTCAGATGGTAACTTTACTACACCGGTTTTGTCTGCACCAATTGGTAGCTCTGTATTTGAATTTGTAGTGAAAGATAAAACAGGGAACACGACAACCAAAACATTGCGTATTACATTCCAACGCAAAAGCCAGCCTGTTAGCTCTACCAGTAACATCAAATTAACTGCCACAGAAATTGGTAGTGATAAGGTCAAATTCAAGTGGACATTCGGAAATGATACGACAGCACCAGACGGCGTAAAACTAGTCTACAGCAGCAGCGAGGATCCAATATATCAAGCTTCAGGCACGACAACCGCTGGTTTTTATGCAACAGCCTTGGATGATACCCTAAAGTACTCAGATATGGGCTTAAATGACGGTGATACGTACTATTTCAAAGTTTGTGTCTATGATTCTGGAACAGACAGTTGTGGACTATATAGTACACAGGTGACAGTCACTCCTTAATTACTCATTGTTGCCTAAACCACAGGAAAGCTACGTTTTCGTCGTAGCCATGGGCTACTTGCACGACATACTTTTACCTACAGGTGCAAAAGTATGCAAAAACCCCGCTCCCAATCAAAAACAGTCCTAGCAAAAGTCTTTCTGAAAAATATATCTATTCTGCGGGACTCCCTTTGGTCGGTCACACTACTGCCACACCTACTTGCGGGTGTCAGTAGTTTAGACTGGTCCTCGCCTAGATCTCTTTTCATAAAGACTTTTGCTAAAGAGTTTTTAATCGATGGAGATTAGCTACAGAGCGCAGTAGCTACGTAGCTCGAGCCTCCAGCCATAAAACAAGAAACTGCCTACTGAGCTTGTTGCCAAACAGCATAAAGCGAAAAGACCGAATTGAGGGGATGATTTTGTACTGAGTCATTGCCGAGGACCAGTCAAAAGTACTTAAAATAAGTAACCACTTTTGACCGTTTACGTCCCGCAGGCACAGTGCAAAATCATTTCATCAATATCGTGCTCTTTTTGACCGCTGTCGTTTCTTTGCATACTTTCTTGTCGATACAAGAAAGTATGTCATGGGTGTGGGGTGAAGCCGCCCACAAAAAAATTTATTGATTCAATACTAAAAGAGGCCTAGGTGGCCTCTTTTTTAGTTATTTTAGGAAAATTTTATTTCTTTTTTGATGACTTCAAACTACTTGTAGGAGCCAGAAAGAAACTATACACATTCATACCAATTATCGACCCAATTAGCGGGGCAAAAACCGTCGTACGATCCCATGAATTATTAGCGAGTGCGACAGCTGGGTTTAGAAAACCCGGAGCAGCCATAGCCGCAACTAGTACACCCAAAAACAACGATGCACCGATTGTAAAAGCTGCCTGCATTCCTTCTAATTTCTGCATAACTACTGCCGCTACACCAAAACCAAACACCGCTGTGCCGATAGCCTCAGCCAAAAATACTCGTCCATCAAAAGTGGATAGTCCTGAAGCCACGACATCGCTGTTTGTAACATATTCTACAACTGCAAGAGCGGTTGCGCCACCCAGTAGCTGTGCCGCAACATACACTACCGCTGTCGGTGTTGTAATCTTTTTTAGCGTCCACAGACCTAAAGTAATTGCAGGATTAACATGCGCACCAGAAACTGCCCCAATTGTACCCACAAGCGTTGCCAGGGCAATACCGGCTGCCAGACCAACATACCACGGCGCTGTAAAGTTAAAGTACCTAGCAGCACCAATTACTACAAGCGCCAGAGTCATTGTCCCCAAGAATTCGGCAACAATGATTCCAACTTTTTTACGTTCTAACACCAGGAAACCCTCCTTTGCGTCTTCAACTCAGAAAAACGCTTTAGTTTATGAGTTCAAGTATACAGCTAGAGTCAATAATTAGACATGTTCATTCGATAAAACACTTTGATATTTGTATTATATGTGATATATTTCACACATAACTATACAATAATGAACCGAATTTATCAAAGCATACAACTAAGCTAATCTTCATCCATTATATGAAAAACGTAATACTTGCAATAGATGCCGTTAGCCAAAGTTTAGTGAACGCATGTCAAGAGATAGAGAAAACACTTAATCGAAAAATATATGGTATCAGACTTATTAGTCAAGAATATAGAAATTTACCTAGTTATAAAGAGGATAAATCAGGTCTATTTAAAGAAATTATCGTTGATTATGACGATAAAAAAAGTCTCCAAAAAATATTTATAGACTTAAAAGAATCTATATTGACTGTTTCATGTGATGACGAAGCATCCGTGCAATCTTTCAAAAAAATCATACCCTTTTTACCAAATATAGTTTTACCCAACGAATCTACTTTGATATGGGCAACCGAAAAAAACCATATGAGAAATATGCTTTCTTCATATGATGAGACTCTAGTTCCTCGGTACATAGAGGTGAACAGACTTAAATTAGACGAATCATTGAATGAACTAAAAAAATTAAAATTTCCTGTGATTATAAAACCCTGCGGACTGCACACTTCAATGCTAGTACAAAAATGTGATAATTATGATGATCTATCAAAAATATTAGAAAGTACTTATGCGATAATCGACGAAATATACTCCAAGAATCTAGGAAATGGTACAGCCACCATACTAGTCGAGGAATTTATCAATGGTGACATGTACTCTGTCGATGCCTATGTATCTTCAGATGGTGAAAATATTACATTTTTACCAGCCGTTAGAGTAGTGACCTCACATGAAATGGGGTTAAAGGGATTCTATGGCTATGACCGCATTTTGCCATCAGGACTAAGTAAAGATGAAGAAAATCAGGCACAAATAGCCACAGATAAAGCGATTAGAGCTTTAAATTTAAGGGCAACAACTGCTCATGTAGAGTTATACAAGACTAGTACCGGCTGGAAAATTATTGAACTTGGAGCAAGAATCGGAGGCAGTAGAGAAATAATTTATGACCTGTCATATGGTATAAAACATCATTATAATGACTTAGCCCTGCGCATTGGAGGAATAAAACCTATAATTTCATATGATCCTGTTGCGACTACTATATGTATTCACATCTATCCTGAAGAGGAGGGTACAATTGAGGTAATACAAGGTCTTGATGAATTAAATACACTGGATACACTCAAACAGCTGAGAGTTTTCGCTAAAAAAGGTGATTTTGCGGCCAGCTCCGAGGTAGGTGGATTATTGAGTGCTGAGATTGTTTTGTCTGGATCAAATCAAGAAAAAGTAATAAGTGATGCAAAATTTGTACACAGAACTATAAAAGTTGTTGTTAAGAAATAGGTAGAAAACATGAAGGTAATATTTGTAGCAATAGATCGTGCAAAAAACGACGCAGCAATTGCTTGTAGAAAATTTGAAGAAACTACAGGGTTAAAAGTTCAGGCTTACCTATTAGTGAGCGAGCAGTTTAAAGCAACATCAGCATATAAGGGAGATGAGTCGTCAGGATACTTCACCGAATTAGTAGTCGATTTCACTGATGCTGATAACTTAAAAAAACTGATTGACAAATTTTCTAGTGATAGCGAACAAATAATAATGCACTGCATTCTTGAAAGCGCAATGCAAGATTATACCCAATTTATTAAGTTACTTCCTGATAATTCATACGTACAAACGATTGATTCGCTTATTTCAGCATCTGAAAAGTCGATTATGAGAACTAAAATATCCGAAAAATTTCCAGAAATTTGTCCAACTTTCAAAATTATACATACATTATCAGATTATTCTGAAAATGCTGTGAAAGCCATGCGCTTTCCAGTAATCGTAAAGCCGAACGGACTAAACTCGTCTTTTTTAGTGTCAAAATGCGACTCACTTAGCGAGCTGACTGAATGTATAAAAAGAACCTTTGAGCAAATAGATGATGTCTACAAAAGAGAATTTGGCGTAGGAGAGACAAGCTTGATTATCGAAGAGTTCATTAACGGCGACATGTACTCTATTGATGCTTACATCGACAATTCAGGTGAATGTTTTTTTCTACCACTTATTAGGGTGATAACTGCCGCAGAAATAGGGCTTGATGGATACTATAGTTATAGACATATTGTGCCAGTGAATCTATCGAAAAAAGATATTAGGGATGCAAATGAATGTGCTAAAAAATCAATGCTTGGAATTGGTTTACGTAATTCAAGTGCACATATAGAACTTTATAAAACTGACAATGGGTGGATGCTTATAGAACTTGGAGCTAGAATCGGAGGTTATAGGCAAGAACTTTACTATGAAGCATACGGAATAGACCATTTTTATAATGATATATTGATACACTCAGGTAATAAACCTGACTGTGCACCAAAATGGCACAAACATGCAGCAGGCTTCAATATATATGCAGATACAGAAGGTATTATTAACAGAATCGAAGGTTTTGAAGATGCTTTGAGAGTGAAAAGTATTGTTTGGTTAAAAAAGCATGCTGATACCGGTGATAGATCCGTTTTCAATACACATGGTGGGAAGTATATTTTTGATGGTATTTTATCTAACAATGATCCGCTTGAACTTGAAAAAGATATGAATTATATAAGAAATAAAATTAAAATTTATGTGGACGAAGTATGAGCCAACAGATAACTATACTTGCGATAGATAGGGCAGAGCCCCAGCTTAGGGCGGCTATTGACTCCTTTAAGAATCATCTAGATGCTGATGTGGAGTGCTATTTACTTATAAATGAAGACTTCCGAAATTCTCCAGCGTATTATGGAAATGAGTGCCCAGATTTGTTCCAGGAAATAGTAATAGATTTTAAAAACACTGATTTATTAGAACAGAAAATAACACAGATATGTGGCGATACTCAAGTAGTCACACACTGCAGAATGGAAGAAGCAATAAAGGATTTTGAACTACTAATACCGCTAATTCCCAACAGCTTCAATCAATCAGTACAATCACTTGAAATATGTACACAAAAATCAAAAATGAGAGATGCGATGATTAAAAAATATCCAGAAATAACACCTAGGCACATTTCGATTTCTGATGAGAATCAAATTGATAAGATTGTACTTGCCGGATTGAATTACCCCGTTATTGTAAAGCCAAATGGGCTTCACTCTTCTTATCTAGTTAGCAAATGTACAAGCTTTGAAGAATTAGAAGTAGTAATAAAAAACATTTTTCCTGAAATGAAGAAAGTCTACAACAGAGAATATGGGACTGGAGGAGTTAGTGTTGTGATTGAAGAGTTCCTCGAAGGCAAAATGTACTCCGTAGATGTATATATTAACAACGAAGGTGAAGTTTTTTTCTTACCATTTGTTAGTGTAGTTACATCAGCAGATGTAGGAAAAGATGGTTTTTATGGATACGAGTTCTTGTTGCCGTCTGATCTAAATGATAGCGATAAACTTCTTGCAAATCAGTGCGTGTCAAAATGCATAGATTCTGTTAATTTAAAAAATTCAGTTGCTCACATAGAATTATTTAATACAAGTGATGGCTGGAAGATCATTGAGATTGGTCCTCGAATTGGTGGTTACAGACATGATATGTACCAGCAGGCATACGGAATAGACCATTTCCTGAACGACCTACTTATCCACGCCGGAAAAAACCCACTGATTGAACCAGTCGTAAATAGATACTCTGCATGTATTAATATTTACACCGAAAAAGAAGGTGTAATCTCTTCGATAAACGGAGTCAACGAAGCAAAAAGTGTCTCGAGTATTGTCCAGTTTGGTGTGTATGCAAAAGTCGGTGACCAAGCTGTATTTGCAAGTAATGGTGGCAAAATGGTAGCCGATGCGACGTTTGGTAATGACAACATTGAAGAATTGGAACATGACGTGGAAACAGTGCGCAAAAACCTACAGTTCACTGTTGAATAATTATTAGAAATTTCTAGCGTCTTGAGCGACGTCGGAGCTCGGCTACGCGTAGGCGTGAGGTTTGACGGTCTACTAGACTCTGGGCTTTATCAAGTGACACTTGGTCTCTAGCCTCTGAACGTAGCTGTTTGGCTCGTGACAATGCCTCTTCCGCCTCTTTGGCGCTAACATCTGAATCTTTGTCTGCTTCATCAACAAGTACACGCACAGTGTCAGCTGTAATCTCTATCACACCGCTATCTATAGCGTAGTGTTCCATCATGTCGTCTGGATGATTATCTTTTTTGCGCACGCTAATCACACCAGTTGTAGCGATACTAACTAAGGGCGCATGATTCTGGAATACTGCAATTTGACCTTGTGGGGTAGGAAGCAGCACTTCATACACTGATTCACGCAATTTTACCCCTGTTAGAGTTACGAGTTCTAAGTAAATCATAATTTGCCCCCCTCAAATAGTAAAGTGACGGCCTGATTTTGAGGCAAGCAAGCATCGTACAAATGGTCAGGTGCGATTCCTGCTTCTGCGATTTTTGCGGCCTGCAATGCTCTTGCGGTTACATCATCCGAAGATTCAGTTCCTCTAACATAATCCGTGAATTCATCAACAACCTCGCTCTTAGTAGCTAATTCGCCTGGCAATGGTCCTCTGAATGGCTGTCTATAGTACATGTCCATTCCACCGGTTAATCTATATTCAGGAGCAAAATTTCTGTTCGGCATTATTTGACCTCTGCTATTGAACCCTTCATATAGAATGCACCTTCTGGCTTGTCGTCGTGTTTGCCGTCTAGAATTTCACGGAAACCTTGAATCGTGTCAGCAAGTTTGACGTACTGTCCTGTGATGCCAGAGAAAACTTCTGCCACAAAGAATGGTTGAGTTAGGAATCTTTGGATACGTCGGGCACGGTTAACGATTTTCTTGTCTTCTTCTGACAACTCTTCCATACCCAAAATTGCAATGATGTCTTGCAAATCCTTATAACGTTGCAAGATACGCTGTACTTCACGGGCAACGTTATAGTGTTCTTCACCAACTATTTCTGGGTCAAGAATTGTTGAGTTTGAATCTAGTGGGTCAACAGCTGGGTATAGACCTTGTTCTGTCAGCGCACGGTTTAGTGCAATTGTTGAGTCAAGGTGAGCAAATGTTGTAGCAGGGGCTGGGTCGGTAAAGTCGTCTGCAGGCACATATACGGCCTGTACAGATGTAATCGAACCCTT
>Ga0075163_10011805_pt1 | contig 11374 bp, 8 predicted proteins | sample JI1023141ADNA_FD_71478 | JGI IMG/M metagenome (GOLD analysis project Ga0075163, IMG submission 71478) | Wastewater effluent complex algal communities from Wisconsin, to seasonally profile nutrient transformation and Carbon sequestration -... | ecosystem: Engineered > WWTP > Effluent > Algae... | reverse complement strand
CGCGGGGCGCAAGGAGAGCGGCGCGTCGAGGGCCTCCTCACGGCGCGGCGAGCGCCCGAGCCGCGCTCGGAGACCAGGAAGAAGTCGGAGGCGATCGAGCTCTCCGTCGGGACATCGTTGCTCCCGTCGCTCTCGGTCATCGTCCCGCGTGTACGCGCCCTCTTCGATCTCGACGCGCACCCGACCGAGATCACCCGCGTCCTCGGCGCCGACGAGCTCCTCCGCGAGAGCGTCGAGGCGAGGCCCGGCCTGCGCGTCCCCGGCGCGTTCGACGGGTTCGAGCTCGCCGTCCGCGCGATCCTCGGGCAGCAAGTCTCCGTGCGCGGCGCGACGACGCTCGCGCACAGGCTCGCCCTGCGCCTGGGCGAGCCGCTGGCGAAGCACGAAGGCTGGTTCGCGTTCCCCTCCGCCGACAAGGTCGCGCGCGCGGGCGTGAGCGTCATCCGCGAGATCGGCATGCCCGAGAAGCGCGCCGCGGGCATCGTCGGCCTCGCGAGCGCCGTGGCCGCGGGGAGGATCCGGCTCGATCCGACGACCGACGTCCCGGCGACGATCGCTGCCATCGAAGCGCTCCCCGGGCTCGGGCCCTGGACCGCGCAGTACATCGCGATGCGCGCGCTCCGCTCTCCCGACGCGTTCCCTTCGGGCGACCTCGTCGTCCGCCGCATGCTCGACGCCACGACCGATCGGAAGGCAGAGGCCCGCGCCGCCGCCTGGTCACCATGGCGTGCGTACGCCGTCCTCCACCTGTGGTCCCTCGCCTCGCGAAAGGCCTCCTCATGAGCTCCGCACAGACCCTCGTCGCCCGCACCATCCCCTCCCCCGTCGGCCCGCTCACGCTCGTCGCGCACGCGCGCGCGCTCGTCGAGCTCTCGTTCGGCGACGCGCCGCTGCGCCACGAGGACGCGACCGTCGGGACGAACGCTCACGTCGACCAAGCGGCGCGCGAGCTCGACGCCTACTTCGCGAAGAAGCGGCGCGCGTTCGACGTCGCGCTCGACGTGGGCGGGACGCCGTTCCAGCGGACCGTCTACCAGGCGCTGCTCGGGGTGAAGTTCGGAGAGACGAAGTCGTACGGCGACATCGCCGCCGCGATCGGGAAGGAGAAGGCGTTCCGCGCCGTCGGCGGCGCCAACAACAAGAACCCCATCGCGATCATCGTCCCGTGCCACCGGATCATCGGAGCTGGCGGGTCCCTCACCGGCTACGGCGGGGGCCTGCCGACGAAGGAGTGGCTGCTCGCGCACGAGCGCGGCGAGGGCTGACGCTCTTTTCGGGCGACACCTCGTCGAGGCCTGCGTCTTCCCTGTCAGACCGACAGAAGAGAGACCCACATGCCTCGAACCATCGTTTCCTCCATCGCCATCCTCCTCGCTCTCGTTTCCGCAGCCTGCGGAGACAGCGCCGCGTCGACCACCGGGTCGAGCGCGGTCCCCTCCGAGAAGCCGGTCGCCAGGACCAGCGCGCCTGCCGCTTCCACAGCCGAGCCGAAGCCAGCTCCTCCGCCCCAGAAGAAGCTCGCCGAACTGCTCGTCGGCGTGTGGCGCTACGAGAGCGTCGAGATGCCCGGCACCCCCGAGTCCACGAAGAAGCTCGTCGAGACCGAGATGAAGAGCTCGAAGCTCGAGTTCAAGGACGGCAAGTTCACGAGCTACGAGAAGGACAAAGTCTTCTCGAGCTCGGAGTACACGGTCGAGCGCGAGGAGGGCCGCAAGATCACCGTGAAGCTCACGAAGTCGAAGAAGTCGGAGACGTACGAGCTGACCGACGACGACACGATCACGATGAGCGACAAGGAGCTCGGAAAGATGGTGTTGAAGCGCCAGAAGTAGCGCGCCCCGCTCGCCCAATGCCGGTAGCCTTCCGAGCGAGCTGAAGGCCATGCCGAAACCTCACGTCGCCCTCGTCTCGCTGCTCGTCGGCGCCTCGCCGGGGTGCTTCCTGCTCACCGACTTCACGGTTCCGGGCGATGGGAGCGGCGGCGCAGCGAGCTCCACCACGACCGAAGTGAGCTCCAGCTCGACCGGCAGCTCGTCGAGCACCGGCGCGTGCGTTCCGCCTCCGGAGGACCCCGACAACTGCGGCGCCTGCGGGTGGTCGTGCGGCCCCGGGAGCGGTTGCAAGGACGGGGTCTGTTCGGCGGTCCCCACCGGCCTCGTCACGGCGGCCAAGGAGGTCGTGGTGCGCGAGCCTCGAAACGGCCAGGGCCCGATCGATGTGTTCACGGCGCGGCAGCCCGGCGGCGGCATCACCACGATCGACAGGTGGCCCGGAGGCTTCGGCCCGGGCGATGCTCCGACGGCCTCGACGAACGTCCCCGACGGCGGCGTGGGGAGGCTCTTTGGACCGTCGGGAGCGGGCGCCCCGACCGCGTTCCTCTACGCCCCCCAGCTCGCGACGTGCCCGGGCAGCAGCGCCCCGTGCATCGATCACTGCGACGGCCAGCCGAGCTGCGCCAGGACGCACCTCGATCACCCGGGCTCGATGGGAACCCACGTCAACGGCGCGGTCCTCCAGAGCGGGCTCACGGCGTACACGACGGACATCGACAAGCGCGTCTACGTGGTGGAGACCAGTTGCGTGACGCGGGGCTCCGCGGCGTGCACGCCGACGGTCATCGTCGACGGCCTACTCGGCGCCAACGGCCCGAGCGCCAGCGGCTACGTCAGCCTGCTCGACATCGATCCGATCCACAACGACCTCTACTGGACGACCGTCGACGACGGCGACAGCGACACCTGCGTCTATCGTCGCGCCATGCCGACCAAGCTCCCCGCGAGCGATTGCAGCAATTGCGCCATGCCCTGTCTGATCCCACAGGCGGTGATCCCCGGCATCTGGGGCCTCTTCGCGAGCGAGCTGGGCGTCTTCGTCTTCACCAAGACCCCGCCGTCGCTCTTCCCGGACGGCCCGATCTTCCTGGTCGACCGCGACACGCTCGCGGTGAAGCCCCTCGCGCTCGCAACGGCGCGCTTCCCCGCCGACGCGGACGAGCGGCTCCTCTACGCGTACGACGACGGCACGCCCCCCGGGCGCCTCGTCGCGATCGACCCGCTCTCCGGCGTCGTGGTCGCCTCCGCAGCGCTCCCCGACGCGGGCGTGCTCCTCGACGTCGACGCGTCCAGCAAGGACTGGGTCTACTTCACGAGCGACGAGCACCTCTACCGCTGGCGGAAGCCCGCGGTCGCTTACTCCCAGTCGATGCCGTAGACGAAGTTCGGCTGAGCGAAGCGAAGGCATCGCTCGGCGATGATGCCCTGGATCTCCGTCGTTCCCTCGACGTACTTCTTCGCGACGTCGGTGCCGGTCTTCACGTCACCCTTCGCCTTCACGTTCCCGACGACGTGCGTCAGGTTCTGGATCGCTGCCGGGAACTTCTCGAAGTCGAGCCGGAACGCGCCGATGTCCTTCCCGTTCGCGGCGGGCGCCTTCGGGTCCCAGATCAGCGCCTTCTGCTCGATCAGGTAGAACACCTGGATCGCCGCGAGCTGGCTGTAAGGCTTGCGCTTGCGGTTCGCGCCGCTGCCGCGCCACATCCCGCGCGAGATGTGGTTCATCGCCCAGACCATCGAGTCGAAGTAGGTCTGCTTCACCTCCTCGTCGGTGAAGAGGCCCTTCTTCTTCAGCACGTCGAGCACGTAGAGGCCACCCGTCTGGGCCTTCGCCTCCTCGTACATCGCGGCGAGATCCCCGCCGAGCATGTCCTCGGTCTTCTTGCCGTTGAGCTTGTACTCACCGTTGGGTCCGAGGTTGTGCATCGCCTCGTGGAGCACGGTCGCGAGCGAGCCGATGTTCTTGTCGGTCGGGTAGTACATCATCATGTCCGCGGTGAAGAGGCTCTCGGCCTTCGCCTTGCGGACCGTGCGGCTGTCGGGGTCGTCGTACAGGTTCGCCATCGCCACGGTGCGCCCGGCGCCCTTCTCCGTGAGCGGCCCCCAGTTCGGCAGGCTCTGTCCGATCGTCCCGCCGATCGCGTTCCGCGCGTCCCCGCCGTTCGCGATGATGTTGATGAAGTCGGGCAGGTGGAACGAGACCTTCCGGCCGGCGTACGGCGCGCCGATCACGTTCGCGATCGCGTCCTCCATCTCCTGCTCGACGGGCTGCAGCTTGTCCTGCAGCGCGATCCCGTTCGCGTCGATGAACGCGAACGACACCTGGAAGCCCGCGTGCTGGCTGCACGGATCCCAGCCCGTCTCGTCCGGCCCGATGCGCAGGTAGAACTTCGAGTTGTGGGAGTTCATCGCGGTCCACGCCTCGTCGACCGGGTCCCACTTGTTCGTCTCGAAGCCCGTCGCGGCCGCGTCGAGGTACGCCTTGAACGCCGCCTCGTCCGCGCTCGTAATCGCCTTCGACGCCGCTCGGAGCTCGGTCGCGGCGCGCTTCATGAGATCGCCGTAGACCTCGTTGTATCCCTTCGCCACGTACCCCTTGTCGGACTTCCGGATGACGGTGAACGGCGTGAGCAGCTTCGACAGCTTCGCGTCCTTCTCGATCCGCGTGCACGCGTCGTCCCCCTGCTGGAGCTCGGCCGGGTAGGCGTCGACCATCGCAGAGTTGACGCCTGGGATCGCGGTGCAGCTCGTGTCCTGATCGAGCCCCGGCGTGGCGCACGCGGGCCCCCAGTTCCGGCGGAACAGGCTCTGGCTCGCCTCGTCGAGCGGGAGCTTCTCGCGGAGCGGGACGATCCCCAGCTGCTGCGCGTAGATCTCGTCGACGGCCTTCGTCGCGGCGAGCACGTGGCGAACGACCTCCTTCGTCTCGGCGGAGGCGCCGCGGAGATCCGTGTAGATGATCGAGCTCGACACGCCGTCGAGCTCCTTTCGCACGAGCTTCAGGCGCGGATCCGTCGGCTCGGCGGCCTTCGACGCGTCCACCAACCGCCGGTAATACACGTTGAACGCCTTGGTGAACTTGCCGCCCTCGGACCACTTCTCCGCGATCGGGAAGAAGATGAGCGACTTGATCTCCTCGGGGTCCGGCTTCCCGTCCGAGTTCTTGTCCCAGAGCCAGTAGATCGGCGCGTTGATCCGCATCGCCATGCGGTTGAACGTCGCGCGATCGAGCGCCGAGTAGTCCTGGGTCTCCTCGACGACGGGCTTCGCGGTCGTCTGGGTGTACGCGGGGTCGGCGTCGAGCCGCTTGTCGACGGGCTTCGCGGGCGCGCAGGAGAGGGCGACGAGCGACGCGGCGATCGAGGAGAGAAGGATCCGAGAGCGCATGGGCGCGGACCCTACTCCGCTCTCGAAGCCTCGAAAAGGGGCCCCGCTACCCGCGTGAGCCGAGTTGGATTACTCCGGCGTCCGACGTCTCGTGACCCCCACAGGAGAGCCCATGCAGCCTCGCCCCGTTCGCCCCGTTCGAAACAAGCCGTCGTTCGCCGTCGTCTCCCTCGTCGTGATCGGCGCGGCCGGCGTCGGCCTCGCGTCCGCGTGCAGCGGCACCACGACGCCGACCCCGGGGCCGAAGGATCCGCCCTCGAGCAGCGCCGTCGTCGTCGCGTCGCAGGCGCCGACGGAGGTCGTGCCGCCGATGCCGAAGAAGCCGGCGGAGAAGTCGACGCTCGAGCAGGTCGGCCTGTCGTCGATGGACCTCGACAAGTCGACGAAGCCCTGTGACGACTTCTACCAGTTCGCGTGTGGCGGCTGGATCAGGCGGACCGAGATCCCGAGCGACAAGGCGCGGTGGACGCGGAGCTTCAGCGAGATCGACAAGCGCAACGAGACGGACATGAAGCAGATCCTCGAGGCCGCGCTCGCGAAGAAGAGCGAGAAGTCCGACGAGGGCAAGCTCGGCGCGTTCTACGCGTCGTGCATGGACGAGAAGGCGATCGACAAGGCCGGCCTCAAGCCCGTGCAGGCGTTCATCGACGCCGCGAAGAAGGTGACCGATCTCAAGTCCCTCGAGAAGGCCGTCGCGAAGCTCCAGGCGAGCACGCTGTCGCCGTTCTTCTCGATCTCCAAGCAGCAGGACGACAAGGACGCGACGAAGATGATCGCCCGGTTCGACCAGGCAGGCCTCGGGCTGCCCGATCGGGACTACTACCTCAGCACCGACCCGAAGAAGGTCGAGCTCCGCGCGACGTACGTGAAGCACGTCTCCTCGATGCTCAAGCTCGCGGGCTACAAGGACAAGGCGGCGGACGCCGCGGCGGCCGAGATCCTCACGTTCGAGACGGCGCTCGCGACGGCGCAGAAGTCGCGCGAGCAGCGGCGAGATCCCGTGACGATGTACAACAAGCTCGATCTCGTGGGACTGAAGAAGCAGTCGCCGAGCATCGACTGGGACGCGTTCGTGAAGGACGTCGGCTTCCCCGAGCTGAAGGACATCAACGTCACGAGCCCCGAGTACTTCGCGGCGCTCGACGGCCTCGTGAAGAGCGCGAAGCCGGAGCTGCTCCAGAACTACCTCGTCTGGCAGATCCTCCACCAGTCGAACTCGATCCTCTCGAAGGCGTTCGAGGACGAGGCGTTCGTCCTGACGAAGGCGACGACGGGGCAGGAGACGCAGCGAGATCGCTGGAAGCGCTGCATCGACGCGACCGACTCGAACCTCGGCGACCTCCTGGCGAAGCCGTTCGTCGCGCTCCGGTTCGGCGGCGACAGCAAGAAGGCCGCGGAGGACTACGTCCACGCGATCCAGACGGCGTTCGACGGCCGCGTCGGCGAGCTCGACTGGATGGACGCGGCCACGAAGTCGAAGGCGAAGGACAAGCTGAAGGCGATGGCTTTCCTCATCGGCTACCCGGTGAAGTGGAAGAACTACGACTTCCCGGTCGGCGGGACCTACGGCGACAACGCGCTCGGCGGCGCCGCGTGGAGCTTCAAGGACGAGCTCTCGAAGGTCGGCAAGCCGGTCGACCGCGAGGAGTGGCAGATGACGGCGCCGACCGTGAACGCGTACTACGACGCGCAGCGCAACCACATGGTGTTCCCCGCGGGCATCCTGCAGGCGCCGTTCTACAGCGAGAAGGCGTCGATCCCCGTGAACCTCGGGGCGATGGGCATGGTCGTCGGCCACGAGCTCACGCACGGGTTCGACGACGAGGGCTCGCAGTACGACAAGGACGGGAACCTCCAGAGCTGGTGGACCCCGTCGGTCGAGTCGACGTTCAAGAAGAAGGGTAAATGCGTCGAGGATCAGTACTCCGCGTACGAGCCCATCCCCGGCGTGAAGCTGAACGGCAAGCTCACCGAGGGCGAGAACATCGCGGACGTCGGCGGCATGAAGCTCGCGTTCCGCGCCTACCGCGCGCTCCGCAGCGACGCGCCCACCGAGGTGATCGCCGACGGGTACACCGAGGACCAGCAGTTCTTCATCTCGACCGGGCAGATCTGGTGCTCGAAGTACCGCGACGAGGAGGCTCGACGCCTCGCCTCGGTGGATCCGCACTCGCACCCGAAGTTCCGCGTGAACGGGCCGATGTCGCAGCTCCCCGAGTTCGCGCAGGCCTTCCAGTGCGGCTCCGACACGAAGATGGTCGCGAAGGAGAAGTGCAGCGTCTGGTAGTCGCACCGGCCTGACTTGCAGCGAGGGGTCCGCCCCCGTGGAATCCCCGGCCATGGGCACGGGGGCACGCGGGCGGACGCTCCGACACATGAACGCGCGCGGTCTGTGCTTGCATCGACCCGCCGTTTCACTGGACGATTCGATCACGGGCCGTGACCCCTGACTTTCGTCGGCATGTGAGGTTTGCATGAAACATCGTCTTGTCTCGCACGTGGGCCTCGCACTCTTCGCGCTGAGCATGGCGTGCGACGCGGGCAAGGGTGACTCCGTCTCCGTCGGAGGCTCGGGCGGCTCGGGCCAGAGCTCGGGCGCGACGCAGCCGGACACCTCGGCGTCGACGAGCGACGTCGTGTCGTCCGCCGCGCAGTTCATGACGGGGTCGACGGGCGCGGGGATGACGTGCAACTCCGGCCCCGACGAGGACTTCGATCAGGACGGGTTCACGTTCAACCAGGGCGACTGCAACGGCTGCGACAAGAACGTCAACCCGAGCGCGATCGAGGTCGTCATCACGGATCCGGATCCCATGACCGGGATGGTTCCGGAGCCCGCGGACGAGGACTGCGACGGGACGAAGGACAACCCCGAGGCGATGCTCTGCGACACCGGGCTGCCGCTCGCGCCGGGCAGCGCGATGGACGCGGCGAAGGCGATCGAGCTCTGCAAGGTCGCGAGCGGCCCGAAGGACTGGGGCGTCGTGACCGCGAAGTTCACCGGCGCGGACGGCAGCGCCGCGGGGATCACGGACCAGGTCGGCGTGATGCCGAAGTTCGGCAACGTGATCAGCGCGCGCGGCGGCGACAGCCTGTTCGTCCTCGCCTCTGGCAAGGCGCGCACCGTCGGCCAGGCTGGCGCGTGCGGGACGTGCAGCTGCGGCACCGGCGTCCAGGGCACGCCGCCCACGGGCTTCCCGCAGGACAACGGCTGCGGCACGGCGGACGTCATCTACGACGACAGGGCGCTCGAGCTCGAGATCCGCGCGCCGTCGAACGCCGTCGGCTACGGCTTCGATTTCCGGTTCTTCACGTTCGAGTACCCGGACTACGTCTGCAGCTACGTGAACGATCAGTTCATCGCGCTCGTGAACCCGCCGCCGACCGGCTCGCTCAACGGCAACATCGCGTTCGACAACATGAGCAACCCGGTGAGCGTGAACATCGCGTTCTTCGACGTGTGCAACGTCCCGGGTGATCCGTGCAACGCGAACGCGGCCGAGATGGGGAACACCGGGTTCGACGTCTGGAACTGCGGCTTCAACGACGGCTACGCTGGCGGCACGTCGTGGCTGCACACGGTCGCGCCGGTCACGGGCGGTCAGACCTTCACGATCCGCTTCGCGATCTGGGACACCGGCGACAGCCTCCTCAACTCGACGAGCATCATCGACAACTGGGTCTGGGTCGCGAACGGTGGCACGGTCACCGTCGGCACGAACCCGGTCCCGCAGTGATCGATCGGTCGCACGGGCTCAGAACGAGCCGGTGAACTTCACGATGTGGAACGGATCGGGGTCCTCCCCGAACACGAACCCGATCGCCTGCCCGTTCACGACGTAGAGCCCTCCCGGCGTGGCCATCACGTCGGTGAGGCCTCCGCTCAGCCTCGCCTCGGTGGCGGTGACCGCCGTCCAGTCCGCGAGGGTCGGCTTCACCTCGACGAGCTCGCCGTCGAAGATCACGTAGAGCGCGCCGTTCGAGTAGACCATCCCGTCGGCGCCGCTCCCGATCGTCGCGTCCGCGAAGTCGCCGGTGATCGTGATCGGCGTCACGGTGCCCGTCGTGATGTCGATGCGGTTCAGACGCGCGGGGAAGTGCACCGTGGCGATGATCGCCGCGTCGCCTGGCAGCACGACGATCCCGTTCTGCCCGATGAAGCTCGAGCCGAGCTCGGGATCGGTCGCGAACAGCGTCGCGACCGAGGCGCCCTTCGCGACGCGGTAGATGTTCGGGTTCTCGCGATCCGTCGCGTAAGCGTTGCCCTTCGAGTCGACCGTCACGTCCTCGCACCACGCGGACTCGGCGCCCGCGGAGAGCGGGATGATCGCGGTGCGCTGCTTCGTGTCGAGGTCGAACCGCCAGAGCTCGCCGTACCAGGGATCCGTGTCCTGGTCGGCGGCGCACACCCACAGCGCGCGGTTGGGCTCGTCGACCTTCATGCCGAGCGTCAGCCACTTCCCCGTGAACGTCTCGGTGAAGAGCGTCGACTCGGCGCCGGTCTCGGCGTCGATCGCGTGCACCGTCCCGCTCTCCAGGCTCCCCACGTAGAACGCGCGCGAGACCTCGTCGAACGCGCCGCCCTCGGGGTACGTGACGGCGAGCGGGTACTCGTCGAGGAACGCGATCGGGCCCTGCCCTCCGCCGCCTCCGGCGGAGGCGGTCGTCGCGCTCGTCGTCCCGGCCGCGCTCGACGAGTCCGCGCTCGTCGACGCCGCGTCGGTGGACGAGGACGCCGCGCCACCCCCGGCGCCGCTCGACGTCGAGTCCACCACGGCACCGTCCTCGCAGCCTGCCGTGCACGCGAGGACGAGAGCGAGGGCGATCGAGAGGCGCGGACGGTCGAGCTTCATGCGCCCATCTACGCGCGTTCACGCGCGGGGAGCGCTCGCAAGGATGCGACTGGCAGTCGCACGAATGCGCCTCCCACAGCGCGTGCAGGCGCCGGCGTGGAGCCGACGTATCCTCCCCGGATGGCGACACGCGCACGCGGACGAACACTTCGGCACATGAACACGCTCATGGCGACGGCGCTGCTCGCCTGCTCCTCGAAGGGCGACAGCAGCGGCTACGGCGTCGTCGACATGATGCCGGAGCCCGCGCGCTGTGCGAAGGAGGGCGCACCGTCGATCAGCGCCACGGCGACCGGCGTCGCGCGGCCGGACGGCAAGTGGGAGGTGTCCGTGAAGTTCACGGTCTCGGATCCGGACACGAAGCTCGCCGGCCTGCGGAGCACGTACTCACCGAGTCACGTCGCGACGGGGGAGTTCACCGCCGACGCCACTGGCGCGACGGTGAAGGCGGTCGTCGACGCCTCGAGCGACAGCGTGAGGCTGGTCCTCTCGATGAGCTGCGGCGACGCCGGAACGGGGGCGCTCGCCGCGGAGGTGAAGTGGGGCGCCGGACACCTGAAGGACGCGTCGTACCCGGTGACGATCGAGCCCTCGGCCTAGTGCTTCGCGGCGGTCTGGAACGTCACGTCGAGCGTGACGTCCTTGCCGTCGCGCTTCACGACCGCCTTCACGGTCTCGCCGGGCTTCGAGCCGTTGAGGACGAACATGAGATCCTCGACGTTCTTGATGTCGTGCGTGCCGAGCTTCACGAGGATGTCCCCCTTCTGCATGCCGCCCTTCTCGGCGCCTCCGCCCGGGCGCACGCCCGCGAGCAGCACGCCGTTCTTCCCGTCCGAGCCCGCGTAGTCCGGGACCGTGCCGAGGGACGCGTTGAATGACCTCTGATCCCCGTTGGGCAGCGGGCTCGGGAGCTTCTGGAAGGCGAGGTGTTCCGGCCCGGCCGACAGCCCCGTGAGGATCTGTCCGACGAGGTCCGCGACCTGCGCCATCCCGGCGCCGTTGAGCTTGTCTGCCGTGTCGGTCGGGCGGTGGTAGTCGGGCTCGGTGCCGCTGAAGAGGAACAGCACCGGGACGCCGCTCGCGTAGTACGACGAGTGATCGCTCGGGCCGAAGCCGCCACCGTCGCCGAGGTTGCAGTTGATCCGCGTGGCCTCGCAGCTGGCCTTCACGATCGGCGCGAGCTCCTTCGCGGTGTCGTGGCCCATCACCGACAGCGTGTTGCTGCGCATGCGGCCCACCATGTCGAGGTTCACCATCGCGACGATGTCCTTCGGATCGAGGCCCGCTGGCGGGTTCTTCGTG
>Ga0075163_10011804_pt1 | contig 11374 bp, 11 predicted proteins | sample JI1023141ADNA_FD_71478 | JGI IMG/M metagenome (GOLD analysis project Ga0075163, IMG submission 71478) | Wastewater effluent complex algal communities from Wisconsin, to seasonally profile nutrient transformation and Carbon sequestration -... | ecosystem: Engineered > WWTP > Effluent > Algae... | reverse complement strand
ATCGAAGCGGGTCTCGTCTGGTCCATCGCCAAACATCGGCGCGAGCAGGGTGGTTTTCCGGGCGATACGCGGATCAAGAATGAACTCACAAGTGGGTTGAAGCGCGTGCGCGTCGGCATCAAGCCGGAAGGCCGCCTGCCAGCGCGCGAAGGCAGCATCATCCAGAATGCGGCGGGCCGCGAGATTGGCAAGGTCACATCGGGTGGCTTTGGCCCCACCGTCAATGGCCCCGTTGCTATGGGTTATGTCGACAAGGCCCACGCCGTGGCCGGCACGCCACTGTTTCTGATCGTCCGCGACAAGGCGATTGCCGCCGCTGTCGTCAAACTCCCCTTTGTACCCAATCGTTTTAAACGCTGAAGGAGAAATCATGAGCGTCAAGTTTACCGAAGAACATGAATGGATCACCGTTGCCGGGGACATTGCCACTGTTGGCATCACGGTCCATGCCGCAGAGCAGTTGGGCGATGTGGTGTTTGTTGACCTTCCGGCCGTGGGCAAGAAGGTCGAGAAGGGCAAGGAAGCGGCCGTCGTTGAGAGCGTCAAGGCCGCCAGTGAGGTCTATGCGCCCATTGATGGCGAGATCGTTGAGGTCAACAAGGGCATTGCCGATGAGCCGTCGCTGGTGAACAGCGAACCGGAAGGCGGGGCATGGTTCATGAAAATCAGGATTGCCGATCCATCTCAGCTTGATGGCATGATGGACAAGGCCGCCTACGACAAGTTTGTTGGGAAATAACCCACCATGACAAACCGTGTTGCGCTGAAAGACCTGGAACCGGGTGCCAACTTCATCCGCCGCCACATCGGTCCGGATGAAGCGGAAACAGCCGCCATGCTGAAAACGGTGGGGGCCAAATCACTTGATGACTTCATCGACAAGGTCGTGCCGAAGCGCATCCGCAGTGCGCGGCCGCTGGAACTGGCCAAGCCCATGCCGGAGCGCACAGCGCTTTCGTATTTGCGCAAGGCAGCCGAACGCAATGAGGTTTTCACCTCGATGATCGGCATGGGTTACTACGGCACGGTGACGCCGAAGGTGATCCTGCGCAACATTCTGGAGAATCCCGGCTGGTACACGGCCTACACACCCTATCAGGCGGAAGTGAGCCAGGGCCGCCTCGAAGCACTGCTCAACTACCAACAGATGATCGTCGACATGACGGGATTGCCAATCGCCAACGCATCGCTGCTTGATGAAGGCACAGCGGCGGCGGAGGCCATGGCCATGGCCAAGCGGGTTGCCAAGTCATCGTCCAACGTGTTCTTTGTCGATCGTGACACCCATCCCCAGACCATTGGTGTGATGGAAACGCGAGCCAAGGGATTTGGCTTCACCATTCTCATCGGTGATCCGATGACAGATTTGAAACCTGCCGAGGTTTTTGGCGCGCTGCTCTCCTATCCCGGTTCATCGGGCGAAGTCCGTGATTTTTCCAAGACCATTGAGGCGCTGCACGGAGCTGGCGGCCTTGTGGTGATGGCCTCAGATCTGCTGGCGTTGGCGTTGCTGAAGACGCCGGGTGAACTGGGGGCTGACATTGCCATCGGGTCGGCACAGCGCTTTGGTGTGCCCATGGGCTTTGGCGGTCCGCACGCGGCCTTCTTTGCCACACGCGATGACTACAAGCGGGTGATGCCGGGGCGCCTCATTGGCGTTTCGGTTGATGCCAAGGGCAAGCGGGCGCTGCGCATGGCCCTGCAAACGCGCGAGCAACATATCCGCCGTGAAAAGGCGACGAGTAATATCTGCACCGCGCAGGTTCTGCTGGCCGTGATTGCCTCCATGTTTGCCGTTTACAACGGGCCAAAGGGCATCCGCAAAATGGCAGAACGTACCCATCGGTTTGCCGAAGTGTTTGCCGCGACAGTGGCGGGCTTTGGCTACGATGTGACGACGAAATCATTTTTCGACACGGTGACACTGCACGTTCCGGGTCGCGCCCATAATCTTTGGGCCAAAGCCAAGGAAAAGCGCATAAACCTGCGCTTTGTTGATGCTGACCATCTCGGCGTGTCTTTCGACCAGTCGACGCGGCGGCAGGAGTTGATGAAGTTGCTGGCCGTGTTCAAGTCGGATGCCGAGGCGCGCGCCGACATCGACGCGATTGACGCCAAGATGGGCGAGGTCATTCCCCTGGCGTTGCGGCGCAAGAGCGATTTCCTGACCCACCCTGTGTTCTCGATCTATCATTCGGAAACGGAGATGCTGCGCTATCTCCGCCACTTGCAATGCAAGGATCTGGCCCTCGACCAAGCGATGATTCCGCTGGGCTCCTGCACCATGAAGCTCAACGCCACCAGCGAGATGATCCCCGTGACGTGGCGGGGCTTCTCGCAGCTTCATCCCTTTGCACCGCTGGAGCAGACGCAGGGCTATCAGCAGCTCTTCGAGGAACTTGAGGAGATGTTGTCAGAGATCACCGGTTTTGACGCCGTGTCGCTGCAGCCCAATGCCGGTAGCCAGGGTGAATATGCGGGGTTGATGGCGATTCGCCGTTACCACGACAACCGCGGTGACCAGTCTCGCGACATCTGCCTCATTCCAGTTTCGGCCCACGGCACCAATCCGGCCTCAGCCGTCATGGTGGGCATGAAGGTTGTGGCCGTAGCCTGTGACGAGAACGGCAACGTGGATGTGGCTGATCTGGAAGCCAAGGCGAAGCAACACGCAGGCAACCTGGCGGCCCTGATGATTACCTATCCTTCGACGCATGGGGTGTTCGAAGAAGCGATCATCGACATTTGCAAGATTATCCATGCCCATGGTGGGCAGGTTTATCTCGATGGCGCCAATCTCAACGCCCAGGTTGGCCTGATGCGGCCCGCTGAACTGGGGGCTGACGTGTGCCACATGAACTTGCACAAGACCTTCTGCATTCCCCATGGTGGTGGTGGTCCAGGCATGGGACCGATCGGTGTGAAGGCCCATCTGGCGCCGCATCTGCCGGGGCATGTGGTGGTGGAGGGCGTCAATCCCGCGGCTGGCCGCAATGGTGCCACCGGTGCTGTTTCGGCGGCCCCCTGGGGGTCGGCTTCGATCCTGCCGATCTCGTGGATGTACATTGCCATGATGGGCGGCGAAGGTTTGACCAAGGCCACCAAGATGGCGATCTTCAATGCCAACTATATCGCCGCGCGGCTGAAGCCGCATTTTCCGGTGCTCTATTCCGGGCCCGGCGGTTTTGTTGCCCATGAGTGCATTCTCGACTTGCGCAACCTCAAGGAGCGCACGGGCTTGTCCGTCGAGGACGTGGCGAAGCGGCTGGTGGATTATGGCTTCCATGCCCCCACCATGTCCTTCCCGGTTGTCGATACACTGATGATTGAACCCACCGAGTCGGAAGCCAAGCGGGAACTCGACCGTTTCTGTGATGCGATGATCTCGATCGCCGGCGAAATTGCCGCCGTCGAAAGCGGTATCGCCCACAAGACCGACAACGTGCTGAAGAACGCACCGCACACCCATGCGGAACTGTTCGGTGAGTGGAGCCATCCCTATTCCAAGGAGGCCGCCTACTTCCCGCTGCCGCACTACCCCAACGACAAGTACTGGCCGCCCGTGGCGCGGGTGGACAACGTCCATGGCGACCGCAACCTCGTCTGCATCTGCCCGCCGATGAGCGAGTATCTGGAAGCGGCGGAGTAGGCCTGCGTCAGAGAGAGCCATGCCTGAGCAAGGCGTGGCTCTCGAAGCTCATGATCGCCAGAAAAGCCGTAAGGCCCAAATACATCGCGGCGTATTCGTAGCGCGTGGCCTCGGGAATATTGCGGTAGGCCTGCTGTGCGGGGTCGGCGGGATTGTACCGCCAGGCCGCAGCGAGGCTTGGCAACGCCAGAATTCCGATGAGGATCAGCATGGGACTTGGGCGATAGAAGAACAGGGCAACCAGCAGGGGGGCGCCCAGAAACCAGATGCGCGGTGACAAAACCTGAGTGATGCGTCCGCCGTCCAATGGAGACAGGGGGATCAAGTTGAACAGGTTAAGGATGAAGCCCGAATAGGCCAGAGCCATCCAGAAGTCATCGCCGTTGTTGCTGGCATGCCAGAAGCACGCGAATGCTGCGAGTGTTCCCACAAAGGGGCCGGCGAAGGCGACATAGGCTTCTGTTTCGGCATCATGGGGTGTTTGCCGGAGGTTGATCCAGGCCCCAACAAAAGGAATGAAGGCCGGCAGTGAGACATCGAGATTGCGTTGCTTGGCGGCGCCGTAATGTCCCAGTTCGTGAATGGCCAGCAGGACCACGAAGCCGACGGCGAAACTGGTCCCGTAGATTTGGGCGTACACCCAGATCGTGAGCAGCATGGAGCCCGCCGACAATGCCAGTTTACCGAGTTTGGCACTCGAAAAGATGAGGAAAAGGAGCTTGGTCACCGCCTATTCGCTTTTGCGGCGGAAGAACTTGAACATGCCGCCGCCCGCAACTACCACTGCCGCAAGGATGATCTTAGCGAACTTGGCAACAAAGACCCCGACGACAGCAAGAAGTCCGAGTTTTTTGGCGGCCACACCGGCGATCAGGGCGGCAAGGCCATATTCGGCCACGCGGTCGGTATCCGGCTTGAAATCGGCGTAGCTCTTGCCTCCATTGTAATCGACTGCCGCAACCACGCTGCGCGCCGCTGATTTGTCCTGTTCCACGGTCTTGTCGGTGGTCATCAGGTTGACCGTGAAGTAGCCGTCGCGCCCCAATGCGTAGGTGTTGTAGTTGACGGTTGCAGCAGCATCTGCGGCGGCACCTACGTCAACGGCCTTCACCGACCAGAACAGGCGGTGATGGATGCTTTCATATTCAGGCTTTTGCACCCATCCGACGATTTCGAGGGCCGGGAGGCCCAGCTTGAGCCGCAACTCATTTTGCGCCGACGTCCCATCCTTGAGAGATTGCAAGAGATCATCGGCATTCCAGGATTTCGCGTCGTCATCCTTGACGTAGCCTTCGTTCACATGATCGATGGAAATGACCCATTGCTCAGTGGTGGATTTGGCAAAGACGAGGCCATGAAAGCCATCGCCAACGGAGTTGCCCCACATGCGCATCAGTTCGCCCGCCTGGGCTTTGGGGATGAAGATAAAGGTGTCGGCCAGGTGCAACTTGGCCTGGTCGCCGAGGGGCACATCTGTTGGGCCGGCAAGGCTTGCGGCATCGGCAGCGGCCCAGATGGCTTTCTTTTCATCATCGGTCAGCGGTTTGTCTTGCGCCAGGGCCGGAGCTGCGAGCAGCAGGAAGGCAATGGCAGCGCGGGCAAGAAAACCGTTCAGCAACATGACGAATCTCCATTCTTGATGTGCTTCGAATCTGCCACGAGTTCTGGTTGTGGGCAATATTGCGCATTAAATAAGGCCCGGTCATAGACCGGGCCTTTTCAATTGAGATGCGGTTGAACGTCAGTTCAGCCGGGCCTTCACGGCGGCGATGCTTTCGGTGATCAGGCCTTCGCCCGACTTGCCCTTCATGCCGTCCTTGAGCAGCGAAGAAGCTGCGGCGATGGCGAGATCGGCGGCCTTGGCACGCACGTCCTTGGCGGCTGCGGATTCGGCTTGTGCGATCTTGGTTTCGGCCTGCTTGGTGCGGCGCTCAATGGCTTCACCCAGTTTCTTCTTGGATTCTGTGGCGTAGGCGACGGCGTCGGACTTGGCGCGGGCGACGATTTCTTCCGCTTCCTTTTCGGCGTCGAGACGCTTCTGCTTGTATTCTGCAAGAAGGGCTTCGGCCTCTTCACGGAGGCGCTTGGCGTCGTTCAAGTCCTTGGCGATCTGGGCCGAGCGGTCGTCCAGCGCCTTGCCAGCGGTCTTGTGGGCGCCGGCCCAGAAGACGATGCCGAGGAAGATCACCAATGCCACGAAGGCAAAGAAGGTGTTGTCGAGGGCGAGGCCGGCGGCGAAAACAACGGGGAGCGTGTTCATTGTGTTTATCCCTTGAGGGCCTTGGCAATGGCGGCCTTGGTGACTTTGCCACCACCCAGAGCCGCCACGATTTCAGCGGCAGATTCAGCAGCGATGTCTTCCACGGCTGCCAGGGCCTTGGCCTTGCTGGCGGCGATCTTGGCTTCGGCAGCCTGAATTTTCTGGCCGAGGGAAGCGTCGAGCTTGTGGCTCTCGGCATCCACGTCCTTGTTCACGGCATCGCGGGTGTCACGGGCAATGTCGTTGGCCTTGGCGCGGGCATCAGCCAGTGCCTTTTCATAGGCCTTCACGGCGTTTTCAGTGTCTTCCTTGAGCGACTGGGCGCGGGCCAGGTCACCGTCGATGCGGGCCTTGCGGGTGTCCAGGATTTTGCCAAGCCGGGGCAGGGCAAACTTGCTCATCAGCAGGTAAAGTGCGGCGAAGAAGATGATCAGCCAGAACAACTGGGACGGATAAGTCGCCGTGTCCAACGGCGGGAATACGCCCCCGCCATGTTCGCCGCCGTGGGCTTCCGTGCCAGCGGTGGTGCCTTCGGCAGCATGGCCTTCTGCGGGTGCCGCAGTTTCGCCTTCTGCCAGCTGGAACTCAGCCGTGGTTGCTGTCGTGGTCTGCGACATCGCACATCCTCGAGGTTGTCATCAAATGAGACCGGAGCCGGAGCACCTCACAATGAGACTCCGGCCCGGAACAGTGTCAGTCCGCTTGGTCTTAGGCGACGAAGAGGAGGAGGAGCGCCACAACGAGCGAGAAGATGCCAAGGCCTTCGGCCAGAGCGGCACCGATCAGTGCGTTGGTGAACTGGGCACCGGCAGCGGCAGGGTTGCGAAGCGCACCAGCCAGATAGTTGCCGAAAATGTGGCCCACGCCAATGCCTGCACCGCCCATGCCGATGCATGCGATACCTGCGCCAATGAGCTTTGCTGCTTCCGCGTCCATGTGAGTTCTCCTTAAAGGTAGCGGTTGATCTTTTAGTGGTGGGTATGAAGCGCGTCGTTGAGATAGACGCACGTCAGAATGGCGAAGACGAAGGCCTGCAGGAAGGCCACGAGGAATTCAAGGGCTGTCAGTGCAACGGCCATGGCGAGCGGCGCAATGGCGCCGAGCAGGCCGAGCCCGCCAGCGGCACCGAGGCTGACAACGAAGCCCGCGAAAACCTTGAGCACGATGTGGCCGGCCAGCATGTTGCCGAACAGACGCAGGCCCAGCGAAATGGGGCGCGACAGGAAGGAAATGATTTCAATCAGCGAAATGAAGGGCAGGATGAGCAGAGGCACACCATGCGGCACGAAGAGTTTGAACCAGCCAAGGCCGTGCTTGTAGATGCCGACAACCACCACCAGGGCGACAACAAACAGCGCCAGCGAAGCGGTGACGATGACGTGGCTCGTCACCGTGAAGAAGTAGGGGAACATGCCGAGCATGTTGGCCACGAGCACGAAAGAGAACAGCGAGAACACCAGCGGGAAGAAGGCCTTGCCCTCGTGACCCAGCACGTTGTTCACCATGTTGTCGATCATGCCGTACCACATTTCGCCGATGGACTGGACGCGGCCCGGAACCAGTTCAGCCTTGCGCGAGGCAAGCCAGAGGAAGCCGGTGATGGTGGCGACGGTGGCGCCCATGAAAAGGGCGGAGTTGGTGAAGCTGATGTCATACCCACCGAGGTTGAACGACCCGGTGAGGTCTTGAATCTGGAACTGGTGAATTGGATCGTTGGCCACGATCAGTCCTCTTCTTCATCGTCCGCTTTGGGCGGCGTCATTTTGCGTAGTTCTTCCGCCGTGGGCTGGTCCCTGTTCGCGGCACGCGACATGTTCAGGATTCCAGCGGCAAAGCCGAAGAGCAGTAATACAATCAAAAACAGGGGAAGCGTTCCCAGCAGATAGTCTAGCCCGTAGCCCAGAAGGCCCCCGACCAGCACGCCCGCCACAAACTCACTCGCCAGACGGTAGCCCTTGGAATAATCCTTGGCCCCCTGGAAGCGCGTGGACGGTTGTTCTGCCGCCGCCTTTTCGGATTTTTCGGCCGCGATGCGGTCCGAAAGTTCCTTGAGACGGTTGGAAAAATCACCCAGCTCCGGGTCCGGCTGGCTTTTCGGTGCGGTGGGTTTGCGCGGGTCAGCCATGTTTTCACAGTCTCCGGGCAAAAGTTCACGCATCCGGAAAGAGCCCTCTCCAAAGCGCGCTCTCCTTAGTTCGGGGGTGAAACTGTGTCAAGATTTGGATTCGTGCTGCAAGGCCTTGAAATGGTTTGTGGATTGGCTCCATTTCGGCGCTGCGGCAATGAGTCAATCGTGGCCTCTGGCGAATCTTGACTCAGAGCAGGCCGCGCCCTGTCAAATCGCGCCGCAAAGCCTCTGGCGAGGTGAAGTGGTGTCCCTGCCAGCCGCAGGCCACAGCCCCTCTGACATTCTTCATGCTGTCGTCAATGAACAGGCAGTCCGCCGCCTCGAGGCCGTTGCGGGCGCAGAGCAGGGCGAAGATGGCGGGGTCGGGCTTGATGATCTTCTCGTCGCCAGAGACGACAATATCACGGAACAGGTCGAGGAAGCCGAAGCGGGCGCGGGTCTCGCGGAAGGTCTCGCCGTTCCAGTTGGTGATGGCGTAGAGGGAGGCACCTTTCTTGTGCAGGTCTTCGAGCAGGCGCACGGAGCCTTCGATGGCGCCCGGCACCATTTCCATCCATCGCTCGCGAAAGAGGCGGATTTCGCTTTCGTAGGCCGGGTGGCGGGTGAGGGCATCGGCAATGGCCACGTCCCAAGCCCGGCCGCGATCCTGCTCGAGATTCCAGGGGCCGTTACAAACGTGCTCAAGAAACCACTCCATCTTCGCGTCATCGGCGAAGACCTTGCGGTAGAGATGGCGCGGATCCCACTCGATCAACACCATGCCGAGGTCGAAGACAATGTTCATGTCGGTGTTTCCATTTTGGGAAGCAGTGGTTCGTACATCATGATGGCGTGATTGGCAGCAACGAATTCCTCGCCGCGCGCCTCACCCGATTCACGATCCACGCGTTTGCGCCAGAGTTCATTGTGGCGGGAGTAGCCACCCCACCATTCCGGCCTGATCTCGTGGCTTTTCTCAAAGACCGTGAAGCGGTCGCGCAGGGGCGCATCGCAGCGCCATGACCCGCGCAGCCACGTCTCTTTTTCCCAGACATTGAGTTGATAGGTGTTGGACGTCGGATTGCGGATTTGCAGGTCGATGTAGTTGTAGGAACAGGTGGCCCCGGAGGCGAAGGGCTGGGTGCGGCCTGCATCGGGGAAAACATCAAAGCCATGCCGCCAGCGCTCGACGATTTCGAGATCGGTGTGGATGGTCATCCAGTAGATCAGGTTGGTCATCTGGCAGAGGCCGCCACCGATGTCCTGTGCCAGCGTTCCATTCTTGAGGACAAAACCCATCTTGAAGCCGCGCCGTTCGGTTGGCCTGCCCACAAGCCGCCAAAAGGAAAAGGTCTCTCCAGGCTTGAGGATCAGGCCATTAATGCACGACGCGGCAATGGCAAGGCTCGCCATCTTGTTGCATTGCAACTGCATGTCCACGCCCGAGAGTTCGCGCAGCATCGGGGTGCCATGCTGCATGTGGAGATGCGGGAGCCTTTCGCTGCGGCGTTCGGTGGCAAAGCGCGTGCCGGAGACATACCAGGAGAGGCGGCGCTTGTTGACGAAGTAGAACTTGCCAAGGGCGAGACGCAGCGGTGAACGCTGCACCGGCTTGGGCAGCGCCTGCGTCATTGGCTCAACCCGCCTCCGCCACCAGCTCCGTCGCCTCTTCCAGGTTCACGCTCACCAGTTGCGACACGCCGCGTTCCATCATGGTGACGCCGAACAGGCGGTTCATGCGGGCCATGGTGAGCGGGTGGTGGGTGATGATGAGGAAGCGCGTTTCGGTGCGCAGGAGCATGGCGTTGAGCAGGTTGCAGAAGCGCTCGACGTTGTGGTCATCCAGAGGCGCATCGACTTCGTCGAGCACGCAAATGGGCGAAGGATTGGTGAGGAACACCGCGAAGATCAGTGCCATGGCCGTCAGTGTCTGCTCACCGCCTGACAGCAGCGACAGTGTCGTCGGCTTCTTGCCCGGTGGCTTGGCGAGGATTTCAAGGCCGGCTTCCAGTGGATCGTCGCTCTCGATCAATTGCAGTTCGGCCTCACCGCCGCCGAACAGCGTGGTGAAGAGTTCGGTGAACTTGGCATTGACGGTGTCGAAGGCGTCCAGCAGGCGCTGGCGCCCTTCCTTGTTGAGCGAGCCAATGGCGCCGCGCAGCTTGGCAATCGCCTGCACCAATTCGTCCTTCTCGGACTTCATCTTGTCGAGTTGCTCGGCAACGGCGGTGGCTTCTTCGTCGGCGCGGAGGTTGACGGCACCGAGGCGTTCGCGGTCGTCGCGCAGACCCAGCAGCTTGCGTTCAATTTCATCGGCGGGCGGCAGCTTTTCGGCATCGACACCGGCGGCGGTCAGCACGTCTTCCGGCGGGCACATCAGCGTTTCGGCAATGCGGGCCTGACAGTGATCCTGGCGCTGGCGTGAGGCTTCGAGACGCGCGCCCAATCGGGCGTGGTCTTCACGCGCCGTGGCTGCCAGCTCCTGCGCCTCACGCAACGCCTTGTCGGCGTCACGCACGGCGTTCTCGGCTTCCTGCAGGGCGTCAGCTGCGGCCTTGCGGTCGCGCTCCGATTCCGAGAGCAGGTTCATCAGCTTGAAACGGCGATCCGCCAGTGCTTGCGGCATGGCGGCCATTTCGGAGAGACCGGCTTCGGTTTCAGTCAGACGGGCGGCCAGCGCTTCAACCTGTTCCTTGGCCTTGGCGGCGCGGTTGCGCCACTGTTCGGTTTCGGCCGAAATTGCCTTCAGGCGGTCGGTGCGGAGGCGGGCCTCACGCTCCAGGCCATCATGGCGGGCACGGGCTTCGCCATAGGTGGCGCGATCGCGGTTCAGCGTGTCGCGCAGGTCGGCGGATTCGGCCTGCAAGCCATCCAGGGCAGGAAGGCCGGAAAATTCTGTGCGGGCGGCCTCAAGCCCTCCCTGCAATTCAATGCGCTGCGCCTCGGTGCGGCGGTGGGCTTCATCGAGGGCACTGGTCTGGGCGGTCTGTTCAGCCAGCTTTCGTTCGTGGGTTTGCAAGGAACGGCGTGCGACGTCGAGGGCGGAAGTCGCGGCGCGCCAGGCTTCGCGGCGTTCACGTTCGCCGCGCACGCCCGCTTCAACGGCACTGCGGGCGTCGTCGAACTCTGCACGCAAGCCTTCTGATGCGGCTTGCGCCTCCTTCATTTCCGCTTCGAGCGAAACAAGGCGGTTGCGTTCGGCGAGGCGCTTGGCGGCGGCGCTCGGCGCTTCCGCGGCGGCGACAAACCCATCCCACCGCCAAACGTCACCTTCGCGGGAGACAAGCCGTTGGCCCGGCTTCAGCTGCGGCTGAACGGCAGCGCCAACGCTGCGCGAGACAACACCCACATGGGACAG
>Ga0075163_10011803_pt1 | contig 11374 bp, 6 predicted proteins | sample JI1023141ADNA_FD_71478 | JGI IMG/M metagenome (GOLD analysis project Ga0075163, IMG submission 71478) | Wastewater effluent complex algal communities from Wisconsin, to seasonally profile nutrient transformation and Carbon sequestration -... | ecosystem: Engineered > WWTP > Effluent > Algae... | reverse complement strand
CCTCGTGCCAAATCAAGGCGAGCAGGTATGGCCTCTTCTGTATTCATAAAATCGTATTCTGCAGCCAAATCTTCATCTTCTGGGTAGGCTTCGCTAGGATTACCGTGCTCAGGCATGCTAAATTTCTGTGCGGTTATTTTTTTTTTCTCGGAGCGAAACATGAGAACCATCAGTAATAAAGCTAAACCTATACAGGCAAATCCTGTTCTTAAAAGAATAGCAGGATCTTGAATCCAGGCCTGAAAAGAAATTTCACTGCTTTTCTGAGTATTCATGCCTACTAGGTGAGATGATTTAGGTGTGGGGCTGTCGATTACTTTAGCAGCCATGATAGAGTCTGTTGTTGCAGGGGATGCAATGTTTGCATTCGTCGTTGTGTTGGGCAACGGTGGGAGTCCAACCCGGCTATTACTTTTGTTTAAGGGTGGAGCAGATTTTATCATTAGATCATTACCTACAACCTTATCTTTATCGGGTTGTATAACATGAGTGATGTTCGTATCGGTTACAGTATTAGCTTTTCCTGACGTTGGCTGTTTTAGTTGATTCAACTGTTGATTGGTTGCAGCAATGCGCATTTGAATCTGCGTTTCTTGTTGTTGCATATTGACCAAAGCTGCCTGCATTTGTTGATGTTCGCTGCGCATTTGCTGCAATTTTGAAGTGTTCTCAGGTGTCTGAGAATCCGATTGTTTTTGCTGCAGTTGTTGCTCAGATGCAGACAAATTAGCTTGCAGTTGTTTGATCTGCTGCTGCAAGGTATTTAAGGTATTTTGTAACTGTACTTGACTAGTCTCTAGCTGTTGCATTTTTGAGGGTGATTGTTGGGTTACAGAACCCGAAGATACCAAGTTATTATCCAGAGAGGGTGTTGTTGAGATTTGATTGGCAGCATTTCCAGTAACAGAGGCTGTAGATTTCTGATTTTGCGAGCTGGCTACCACAACAACTTGCTTGTTGCTGTCGGATGAGGCGGATGGATTATTATTGCTGGGAGGTGGTGTGTTGCCGTTACTCACGTTGTTCTCTGTAGGGATGGATGGCTGATTTTGGCTAGAGCCAATGGGCGCCGTCCCTGCAGACGCATTTAAGCTTTGCAGAAAATTGGATTCTTCTGTGCTAACTCCTACTGATCCAGTGTTATTAGCATATATGGAAAGAGAAAACAAAGAGAACAAAATGGCTGCAACATAACGGCAGAAAGTTAATGGCATATCTTAAGAGCTCCTTAATGATTACAGCATTAAATACACAACAGATTGAGTGCAGAATTTATAAAGCTAGGACTATCTTAACGCAAGATCAAGATGGGCGTAAAGAGGCAGTTTATTTTTTGCTTGCTTTTTCTTGCACACCACATTATCTTGTATTTTATCATGGCGGCAGCTACTATATATTGGGTTGTAGGTGTCTTTAAGTAGATCTCTTGCATAACCTGCGTCTTTTGCCTGACTGTGGCGTTGTGCTCATACTTCCGATAAACAAAATACTGGTTTTTGCAATGAGGTCTAGTGTGCGCGCGTGGTTCATAACTGCAGACAGTGATCTGACCTTGGTTTTTATAATTAATTATTTTATTTTTTGAGGATAAATTATATGTCCGAAATGACTAGCCCCTCTGCTTTTTCTGATGATCATACGTATAAAAACGCTTCCAATCCAATGGTACAAGCTTTGAAATCTGAATTAGCAGCAACCTCTCCCGGAACGTTACGTGTCATACGTCGCAATGGCAGTGTAACACCTTATGATCAATCCAAAATTGAAGTGGCGCTTACCAAAGCTTTTTTAGCTGTAGAAGGCGGCAATGCGGCAAGTTCTTCGCGTGTCCATGAATCAGTCAAACAAATGGCAGATCGCATTACAGCATGGTTGCATCGTCATTGGCCTTTAGGAGCAGCTATTCATATTGAAGTCATACAGGATGGCGCTGAACGAGAATTGATGAAAGCAGAAGAATATAAAGTTGCCAGAGCCTATGTACTTTATCGAGAAGAACACCGTAAGCTTCGTGAACAGCAAAAAACAGCACCGGCAGGAAAACCACTTTTACAAATTACAATGCTTGATGGTCAAAAAGCGCCTTTGGACGAATTTTGGTTAAAACAAGTCATTCGTGACGCATGCAAAGATTTAACAGAAATCAGTGTGGAAACAATTTTTGATGATGCATATAAAAGCTTGTTTGACGGCGTTTCTTTAGCTGATGTGGAAAAAGCGCTGATCATGAGTGCACGAGTTTATATTGAAAAAGAGCCTAACTATAGTTTTGTAGCGGCGCGGCTTTTATTAAACCAATTACGTCGCGAAGCATTTGGATTTTTAGGATTGCCGCAAAACCATCTAAGCTTGGCTGACATGCAGACAAGTTATGCTCATTATTTTCGCAATTATTTAAATCGTGGTGTAGAGTTACAATTATTAGATCCAAAATTATTATCATTTGATTTTGATAAAATCGCCAAATCACTCGATGCAAAACGTGATTTGCAATTTACCTATCTGGGATTGCAAACTTTGTATGATCGGTATTTTATTCATTCCAAAGAAATACGTTTTGAACTGCCTCAAGCTTTTTTTATGCGAGTTGCCATGGGGTTGGCATTAGCAGAAAAAAAAGACAGAGAAAAACATGCCATTGAGTTTTATCGTTTACTCTCTTCCTTTGATTTCATGAGCTCTACGCCCACTTTATTTAATTCGGGTACACTAAGACCTCAACTTTCTAGCTGTTTTTTAACAACTGTGCCAGATGATTTGGATGGTATCTACAGCGCTATTAAAGATAATGCATTGCTTTCCAAATATGCCGGTGGCTTAGGCAATGATTGGACCCCAGTTCGCGGGATGGGAGCACGGATCAAAGGCACAAATGGCAAGTCTCAGGGCGTTGTGCCGTTTATGAACGTAGCTGACTCTACAGCTATTGCTGTTAATCAGGGCGGCAAACGCCAAGGCGCTGTTTGCGCTTATTTGGAAACTTGGCATATGGATATTGAGGAGTTCTTAGAACTGCGCAAAAATACAGGAGATGATAGACGTCGTACCCATGATATGAACACAGCTAATTGGATACCTGATTTATTCATGAAACGTGTTTTTGAAAATCAAGATTGGACACTTTTTTCTCCTGATGAAACACCTGATTTGCACGATCGTTTTGGAATTGATTTTGAAAAAGCCTATACAATTTATGAAGAAAAAGCTATTCGTGGTGAAATACGCAGCAAAAAAATCTCAGCGGTGAGCTTGTGGCGAAAAATGTTGAGCATGTTATTTGAAACAGGCCATCCGTGGATAACCTTTAAAGATCCTTGCAATATTCGCTCTCCACAGCAACATACCGGCGTAGTGCACAGTTCTAATTTATGTACAGAAATTACTTTAAATACATCTAAATCTGAGATTGCGGTTTGTAACCTTGGGAGTTTAAATCTTGTCAATCATTTAGACGCGAACAGCAAAGGATTGGATGCGGAAAAAGTAAAGAACACTATTAAGACAGCCATGCGTATGTTGGACAACGTAATTGATATAAACTTTTATACAGTTCCTCAGGCACGCCAATCTAATTTACGCCATCGGCCTGTTGGCTTAGGTATCATGGGATTTCAAGATGCACTATATGTACAAGGTATTCATTACACCTCTAATGAAGCGGTAGAATTTGCAGATCGCAGCATGGAGTTGATTAGCTATTATACGATACAAGCCTCTAGCGATTTGGCAAAAGAACGTGGCAGTTACGAGAGTTATGAAGGCTCGTTATGGAGTCAGGGAATATTGCCTATTGATTCCATCGAACGGTTACAAGCAATACGCGGAAAATATCTAGAACAAGACAGAACGCACACGTTGGATTGGGATACATTGCGTCGTCAGGTAGCAACTGTAGGTATGCGTAATTCTAATACTATGGCTATTGCGCCTACGGCAACTATCTCTAATATCTGCGGCGTATCTCAATCCATAGAACCGACTTACCAAAATCTTTACGTAAAATCTAATTTATCGGGTGAGTTTACTGTTGTTAATCCCTATTTGGTAAAAGATCTAAAAGCTTTGAATATTTGGGATGAAGTGATGGTAAATGATTTAAAATATTACGATGGCAGTGTACAACACATTAACCGTGTTCCTACGGATATTAAACAGCGCTATGCCACGGCTTTTGAAATAGAACCACGTTGGTTAATAGAGGCAGCATCCCGCCGTCAAAAATGGTTAGATCAAAGTCAATCTTTAAATCTATATTTGGCAGAACCTTCAGGTAAAAAATTGGATGTGCTTTATCGTATGGCCTGGTTACGCGGTTTAAAAACGACTTATTATTTACGTGCCATGGGAGCGACCAGCGTTGAAAAATCGACACTGACTATAGGCGTGTTAAATGCAGTCAACGTAGAACAAATGCCTAAAGCATGTGCGATTGATGATCCGGATTGTGAGGCATGCCAGTAGGCTTTGGGTTCATTTCAAATAAGCCTACATTGTTTAAAAAAGAGGAGAGTATCATGAGTTTATTAAGTTGGAATGATTTTGAAGATAACAAAAATCTTCATGCTTTAGATCAGACGACTAAGGACAATCTTGTCAATATGGAATTTCCGCCTATATCTAAAGGAGAAGGTGGCGCAACGGGTTTAGAAGATCTTAAAATGGGGGTTGCTAGAATACAGGTTGATGACAAATGCATCATTAATTGTAGGGCGGATTTAAATCAGTTAGTTCCGTTTAAATATCCTTGGGCCTGGGATAAATATTTAGCTGCTTGCGCTAACCATTGGATGCCGGGTGAAATCAATATGGCGACGGATGTTGTTTTATGGAAAGATCCGAACGGGTTGACAGAAGATGAACGTCGAATCATCAAGCGCAATCTAGGATTCTTTGCTACAGCAGATTCATTGGTTGCCAATAATTTGGTATTAGCTGTTTATAGGCATATTACTAACCCAGAATGCAGGCAGTATCTGTTACGACAAGCTTTTGAAGAAGCATTGCATACTCACGCTTACCAGCATGTGATTGAAAGCTTAGGTTTGGATGAAGGCGAAGTGTTTAATATGTATAGAGAAATTCCTTCTGTTGCGACTAAAGCAGAATGGGCGTTGCCTTATACACAAAGTTTAGCTAATCCAACCTTTAAAACAGGCACTGCAGAGAATGATCAGCGCCTGTTACGAGATTTAATTGCATTTTATGTAATATTTGAAGGTATTTTCTTCTATGTGGGATTTACTCAAATGTTTGCCTTAGGTCGTCGTAATAAAATGACAGGGACAGCAGAGCAATTTCAATATATTTTGCGTGATGAGTCTATGCATTTAAATTTTGGCATTGATGTCATTAATCAAATTAAAATTGAAAACCCGCATTTATGGACTAATGCACTGCAAGAAGAAGTCAAGACAATGATTACAAAAGGTGTAGAATTAGAATATCAATACGCGGCAGATACTATGCCAACAGGTATTCTGGGATTAAATGCTGCCATGTTTTTAGATTATCTTCATTATATTGCCAATCGTCGTTGTGCCCAAATTGGTTTAGCAGAACTTTATCCGAAAAAAGATAACCCATTCCCATGGATGAGTGAAATGCTAGATTTAAAGAAAGAAAAAAATTTTTTTGAGACTAGGGTAACAGAATATCAGACAGGTGGTGCTCTGAAATGGGATGAGGATGAAAAATAAAAATCTACGCCACAAACACAGTCGCAGGCTATGGTATCAGTAAATGGCATTAGTGGGTGGCGGCGTTATACATTATCAAATTTGCGGAGAAATTTCTGATAAAACAAGCTACTTCTAATTCCGCGGCGGCCAATGCATATCGCTGGCGTTTCTACGCTATTTTTTTCTTTTTGCTGTTGGGCGTTATAGGACTCGTAATGCGCATGGTGCATTTAAGCGTATTTGATCGCGCCTTTTTGATGGAACAAAGCAAATCTCGTGTATTGCGTTTTGTAGATATTCCTGCCTATCGAGGCATGATTACAGATAGAAATGGAGTCCCACTTGCAGTGAGCGCTCCAGTAGATTCTATTTGGATAAATCCTCAAATTTTTTCTGCCAACAAAAATCAATTGACTGCGCTTAGCAATATTCTGGCCTTAAATCCACAAGACATTCGGCAAAAAACATCCAAAGATAGCGATAAAGAGTTTGTTTATCTGACGCGCGCCATACCTCCCGAGATTGCCGATAAAGTTAAGGCCCTTAAAATACGTGGTGTTTTTTTTCAGCGAGAATATCGACGGTTTTATCCATCCGGTGAAGTAACAGCCCATATTTTAGGTTTTACCAATGTGGATGACAATGGTCAGGAAGGGTTGGAGCTTGCTTATAATGACTGGTTAAGAGGCATACCTGGAAAAAGACAGGTCGTAAAAGACAGAATAGGACAAATCGTATCCAATCTGGGAGTCGTGCAATCCCCTCAAGAAGGACGTGCTTTGACCCTGAGTATAGATTCCCGAATACAGTTTTTGGCTTATACTGCTTTGCAAAATGCTATTCCAAAATTTAATGCGGATTCTGGTTCTATTACCGTCTTAGATGTCAATACAGGTGAAGTTCTAGCCATGGCTAATGTGCCTTCTTATAATCCCAATGCACATAGTGTGCGTACAGAAAATTATCGTAATCGTTGCGTGACGGATATGTTTGAGCCGGGTTCTACTATGAAAGCTTTCAGCATAGCAAGCGCTTTGGAAACGGAAAAATATAAGCTAACAACACTTGTAGATACACGTCCTGGTTATATGTTCATTGATAGTCATAAAATCACTGATGACGATAACTATGGCATCGTTAACTTGATTCAGATATTACAAAGATCCAGCAATATTGGCGCTGCTAAAATTACACTTTCCTTGCCACCCGAACATCTGTGGAATTTTTTAACAAGAATGGGTTTTGGGACTAATACCCAAAGCGGTTTTCCGGGTGAGGCTAATGGCGTCTTAGTTAAAGCCCGTTTTAAAAGACCCATTAATTTAGCAACAATATCTTATGGTTACGGCGTATCTGCAACGGCTTTACAGTTAACTAAAGCCTATGCCATTCTCGCCGCATACGGGGTAAAAAGACCGATTAGTTTCGTAAAACTTGAACCGAATCAAGTACCCGCTGGGGAACGGGTCATTAGTGCTGAATTAGCCAGTCAAATGCTGCAAATATTAGGAGCGGTCGCTGAAGCGGGGAATAGCACTACTGCTAAAATCAAAGGATACCATGTAGGTGGCAAGACAGGTACAGCTTATATAGCAACACCCGGGGGGTATCAAAAAAATAAATATAATTCTTCATTTATTGGCATTGCGCCTTTAAGTAATCCACGGCTTGTTGTTTCAGTCATTTTACATGGAGTGCATGGCAGCATACATTTTGGCGCCCAAGTTTCAGCTCCTGTTTTTGCCATTGTAATGGGGGGCGCACTACGCTATATGAATGTCCTACCAGACAATTTGTAGCATACATGGGTGGTATATGAGCAGCGGAGCACAGAAAAGCAAGGATTTATGACCAACATAGTAGAAATGTCAAAAGCCCCTTATGCTGCGCTGCGGTGCTCGAAAACCAATGATTTCTGTCACAATCTAGCGAAATGTCAACAGCCCCTAGTTGTCATGAACTGTGCCCGCACTGTTGATACGTCAAATTATCTAATTGTTGATTCATCCAATTTAAATAATCCTGTTTAGCGGGTTGCGTTTCCGTTATACCTACAATAGCAATGCCATTCTTTTTCGCAAAATTCTTGATTTTTTCAGTCAAAGGGTTGATAACCTGGCTATTATAAATGAGAACATTGACTAATTTTTTAGCGAGTTTATCCTGAAAATCCAGAATCTCTTTTGCACTGGGTTCAGTTTCGTTCATTACACTAAGTTGAAAATCGTTACCATACATAACTAAACCCAAAGCGTCAGCCATTTCATTAAAAATAGGTTCAGTCGCAATGACAGGCGTGCCTTGGCATTGACGTTTTAATTGAGAAATTTTATGAAGAAATTCATCATACTGTTGTTTAAACACATTAAAACGCCGTTGATAATAATCTGCATGCACAGGATCTAGTTGATTCAGCTTTTCTATCAAGTCTCTCGAATACGTCAACATGGTATTTGGGTTATACCAGATATGTGGGTTATCGCCCGGTTTTTTATGCATTAAATTTGCAACGACAATGACTGCTTTATGCTGATTGGAAAATGGTTTTAGCAATGTATCCATCCATGCGTCATAATTGATACCATTATAAATAATCAGATTTGCATCGGCGATTGCTTTTGCCGTGGAAGGACTGGTACTGAATAAATGAGGATCTTGATTAGGATTGCTTAGGATGCTGATGACCTGCACATAAGGCTCACCCAGTTGGCTGGCAATATCGCCATAAAAGTTTTCTGCTGCTACGATCTTAATGGGCTGAGCTGAAAGAACAGTACTGATAAACAATAAGAGCAGGCAGTTTATTTTTTTATGCATCCTTCAGGGTTCTTATGTCGAATTGAGGTTGTTTATGAAACTTATGACACTGAACATATGGGGCGGTCATATATACGAACCACTCCTGCAGTTTATAAAAGCACATCAAGAGATTGATATTTTTTGTTTACAGGAAGTATACCATAATGCTTCGCATAAAATATCAACCGATAATAGAAAAGTTTACCTTACTATTTTTTCAGATTTGCATAGTATGCTTCCCAAACATAATGCTTTTTTCAGAGCAACCGTAAAAGATATGTATGGAATTGGGATATTTGCCAAAAAAACACTTGATGTTCTTGGAGAAGGAGAGATTCTAATTCATGATAATCTAGAGTATTCTGGTTTTGGTCCAACCCATTCAAGAAACCTGCAATGGTTAAAATATAAGCATGAAAAACAAATCTATTTTATTTTCAATGTGCATGGTCTTTGGAATGGTAAAGGTAAGACTGATTCTATAGAAAGAATAAGCCAATCACAAAAGATAAGAAATTTTATACATACGACGAATAGTCGGAAAATCTTATGTGGTGATTTTAATGTGAGGCCTGACACTAAAAGTATGGAGATTTTAGAGCAGGGTATGAATAATTTAATTAAAGATTATAAGGTTAGCGCTACACGCACAAGCCTTTATGAAAAAGAAGAAAGGTTTGCCGATTATGTTTTAGTAACACCTAATATTATCATAAATAATTTTGAAGTCTTAAAAGATGAAGTATCAGATCATTCACCGCTATTATTAGATTTTTCCTAAAAATCAATGCCTAAAATTCGGCGGCGTTTTTAAACAAATTAGGGCAGGGGAGGCAATTATTGACGCGCAACTTGCAAACGGTTTATTTCCCTGCTTACTGCCTCAAAAGTTTTACGCATAGAAGCTGACGGAGTAGGGCTAAGCAGACTCACAATAAATATAGACGCCATAGCCAGAATAAAGCCAGGCACAATTTCATACAGACTAAGCCATTCATATTGTTTCCAAACGATTACTACGATAGCGCCAACTAGGATGCCTGCTAAAGCACCTGAACGCGTCATGCGTGGCCATAATAAAGAAAGAATAACAACTGGCCCAAACGCTGCTCCAAAGCCAGCCCACGCGTAACTCACCATATTAAGCACCAGACTGTTTGGATTAGAAGCCAGCCAGATAGCAAATGCAGACACAGCTAACACCATGGAACGACCCACCCAAACTAATTCACGCTGTGAAGCATCCTTGCGCAATAACATTTTATAGAAATCTTCCGTTAAAGCGCTAGAACATACTAACAGCTGGGCAGAAAGCGTACTCATTACTGCCGACAATATACCTGCCAATATCACGCCAGTTATCCATGGATTAAACAATAGCTTGGTTAGTTCTATAAAAATAGTTTCAGGATTAGCTTGAACGGTTGCAGCAAAATGAGGATGTATAGAAAAATAGGCTCTGCCAAAGAATCCTATAGACATAGCGCCAAATAAACATAAAACCATCCAGGTTATGCTGATGCGACGAGCAGCAGGAATAGCCTGCACAGATTTGGCAGCCATAAAACGGGCTAGAATATGCGGTTGGCCAAAATAACCCAATCCCCAGGCTAGCAAAGAAACAATAGCTATCCAACTCGTATTGTTGCCAACCATGTTAAAATGATCAATGCCTAAAATTTTTATGGCATCGAAACTGGGTATAATGCCGCCATTGCTATGTATAACCATAAGTGGGGTTATAACCAATGCTGTAAACATTAAAGAAGCTTGTACTGTATCTGTCCAGCTAACCGCTAGAAAACCACCGATAAACACATAACAAATAGTAGCGACCGCGCCTACCCATAAGGCCGTAGCGTACTGCATGCCTAGTAAGTGCTCAAATAAACGAGCGCTGGCAACTATGCCCGAGGCGCAATAAACTGAAAAGAAAATAAGTACAGTTAAAGCAGTAATGACTCGCAGTACATTATTTTTATCTTCAAAGCGATTGCTAAAATATTCAGGCAATGTTAAAGCATTCCCATATTTTTCAGTGTAGAGTCGTAAACGGGCCGCGATAAAACGCCAATTAGTCCATGCACCCATAGCTAAACCAATTGCTATCCATACCTCAGAGAGTCCTTTTGTAAAAAGGGATCCTGGCAGCCCCATCATCAACCAACCGCTCATGTCTGAAGCACCTGCAGCCAATGCAGTGACAAAACTGTTTAAGCTTCGTCCGCCCAAAATGTAGTCAGAAAGGTTTTTAGTCGCCAAGTAACCTAGCCAGCCTAAACTTAGCATGGCAAGAAGATAGCATGTGAATGCAACATATGTAGGTATATAAATTATCATCTCTAATATCGGCTTTCCTGGATTGTATATTACAAATTCTGTATCTAGCCAAGCTAAGGTAGTTCGGTTGTAGACATTCAAAGTGGTGGGAAGAAGAAGTGCCTGTTTGCTGGTATCGTTGCTACCTGAACTGGGTCAATTGAATCGGGCAGACATGGCGGCTTTAGTGGGAGTCGCAACTAAATATAAAGGCAGTGGTCGTAAGCGTAGTTATCGGTTCATTCTTTCGCCGGAACGACGACCTTTTTGATGCAATACACCATAATTCAGTCTCACTTTCAAGTTAAACTAGTATATCTTAAATTTGTATACGTGCTTCATCGGCAAAAAGCATCTGGTCATGAAGAATATTTTTCTGATTCGCCTCTATAGATGAAATAGCGATCAAACTGATGCTAGCCATTATCATCAAATAATAAGCAGGGGCAAGCAACCCAAAACGTTCAGTTAATAAAGTTATTACGAGGGGAGTCGTACCTCCAAATAGAGCCATGCCAAGGTTATAAGAAAATGCAATTCCACTGTAGCGTACTTCGGCGGGGCAATTCTCAATCATG
>Ga0075163_10011801_pt1 | contig 11375 bp, 9 predicted proteins | sample JI1023141ADNA_FD_71478 | JGI IMG/M metagenome (GOLD analysis project Ga0075163, IMG submission 71478) | Wastewater effluent complex algal communities from Wisconsin, to seasonally profile nutrient transformation and Carbon sequestration -... | ecosystem: Engineered > WWTP > Effluent > Algae... | reverse complement strand
CGGCCTGCATAAAGCGGAATATGAAGGGACTAACGCCTGAATTAAGCCGCGCCGCGAAGCGGCGTCGGCTTGAATGAATTGTTAGGGCTTACGCGCCGATCTCTAGCTTGTTGAGGTGCTTGCTAAAGAAATCCAAATATGGGCTGTCTCTTTCCAGCAGAATCATCAAGTTCTCTTTCGCACGTGTGAGCCCCGTGAACACCATTTCTGGGCTGTCATTGTTATTGATAAGCAGGAAAATAAAAGGAGACTCAAACCCCTTGAAGCTATGCGTGGAACTTAGCTTCATTACGCCACTATTGAGATTGAATCCCATTTTTTTCGCGCTACTGATCTTGTCGTAGCTTTTTGAATATTTGGGATGCTCAGTCACTTCATGTAAAGGGAAGGAGCAAAGAGTTCGTTCCTTGTGTGATTCTGAAGTACGCAGCACGTGATCCAGACTCCTAAGAATCCCTTCCTGAGAGGAAATTATGGAAATATCGTTTGGATGAATCTTATTGTTCTTGGCAATCGCGATGATTTCTTCGGCGAGTTGACCAAGATCTGTTCCGTCAAAAATCCCGTAGGCTTGAATCCCAATGTTGGTTAGGCTTAATTGGAAAGACTCGTCGCGGTCTACTTCGTAGTTCTGAAGAAGAAAGATCTTCTGGAAAGATTCTACCAAGGGAATAATGGGAGATTCAGCCGCGTAGCGAAAACTCTTGGTGAGCTTCTCCCACCTTCCAAAACCCTCGACGACTTTTGAGCGCCGCTCTTCGTCAAGTGCTCGCTTGTAGATATTCTGCTTCTCGTCACCGAAAAGAAGCATTTCTCCGTTTTCCTCAAGGAAATAGGAGCGAATGATCTTAATCCACTCTGGCTTGTAATCCTGAATCTCGTCAATCAAAATTGTGTCGTACTTGGTCTTAATTTCTGTGCCTTCAAAGACTCTGGTGTTGCTATAGTAGGTATCTTCAAAATACTGATCGCGCTGGAAAGCAATCTTTCGTGCTATATCACGGTTCGTGCCGTCATAATGAAGGTGCTCGGGGAGTTCAACAGGGATATCCGAATTGTTTAGCGCAATGGTGATGAAGCGATGATAGTTGCTTATATCAAAAGCGGACCAGGAGAAGTCCTCCCTGACGTCGCTAATCCTGTCATGGATGTAGCTACGTAACGTGATATTGAAGGTCAATATCAGCACTCTGCCGCCATGCCGCTTGTGAGCGTTGACGGCTCTGCCTGCGAGAACGACGGTTTTGCCTGATCCAGCAAGGCCACAGATCTTCACACGCGCCTTGGGATTACTTTGAATCAGCCGTTTTTGTTTTTCGGTGTAGTTCGGCGCCTTGCCTTCAGAAGCGTAGTGGTAAGGCGGGTTGAGCAGTCGCTTGAATTCACTATAGACGGACTCATCGAAGACGCTTTCTTTAGCCGTGATAGGAAAGCTGATTTTTGTGATATTCGTCTTGTGCAGTGACAAAGACATGTCTCTTTCAAATTTGCGTTTCGCACGATTGACTCCTTCGCGTCTTTTCTCGTATCGGTCGAAGTCTATTTGCTTTTGCCTGAAGGAATCCTCATTCTCGCGTGACTCGTCACGAAGCCTATCTAGGTGGGGCTGATACAGCAACTCTATCGCCGCCTTGCTTCCGTGATGAAAATACACGTAGGTCCTGATCATCTTGAAGAAGGCATCATTCTTGAGGCTTTTCTCCAGCAGGCCGTTGACATGAATATCAAAGAAGTTCTTCTTGTAGGCGAAAACTTGAGCAAAAGGAGATTTTACCGATTGCCTCCCTGATGGAAGATTGACAGCCCATTTGTTTCTCTCGTCAACACTATAAAGATCCAAGCTCCAGTCTTTGACCTCTATGATAATGACCCCTGCTTTGGGAGACATTAACACTATGTCAGGTCGATCCCCATTGAAACAGGGCTGGAAATAAACCTCTATTTGCTCATCAAAATGGAGCGTTAGAAATTCCAACAGAAATATCTCACCTTCGGTCGGCTTCTGTTTGGCAGTTTTGGCTTTTTCTAGGTTTGGAATGAGAGTCGCCATACGTTCTGAGTCGCCCGAGTTTTCTGCTAGCCCTAACGCTTGAGTTCAGCCGCCGCGTAGCGGTCGGCTGCGACGAAATGTTAGATAACGAAATTATTCAATAGGCTTACTTGGAAACCTCAATGACTGCTGGCGCCTCGAATCGGGCCCCTTTTGTTGAGGTGGCAAATATTCTTGCATTCTTTTGCTCCCCCAGTCTGATGTCGTCGAGAAGTTGTTTATCGATTTTTATTAGATCTGGAATATTGAATATTGCTTGCTCACCCGGAGATAGGATTTTGGCGTTTTCTGTATTTGCATAAAATGCATGCGTTGGCAAATCGAAATCTTGATAGCCAACCTCCAAAATTCGAGTGGGGACGCTCCCAATGTTTGTAAGCAATATAGCCGCCTCAAGATCCTTCCTTTCTTCTACGCCACTAATCATTCTTAAATCTAATGGGTTTAGAGGCGTTTTGTTGTGAACCATTTTTAGTTCAATTTTTACCTTTTCTTCAATCGAGTCTTGTCTTGTTTTATATTGGAAGTAGGCAGTGGTAACTGAGACGGCGAGAGCGAGGGCGGACATTCCAAGAGAAAGTATTTCGTATTTATTCATGGTTTTATTTTTCTCTTTGATATTTCCGCTGCGAGTGAAACCAATTCTCTTTGATCATCTAACGCCCTAGGTAAGCTGCGCCGAAACGAGCGAAGCGAGTGAAGGGAACCAACCCGGAACGGGTTGGCGTCAGCTTGACCGACCAGTTAGGCATGACGTGCTTCTCTTTTCTGGGCGAGGCAAGGGATATGACGGGGTACCAAAACACCATCTTCAACTGTCACCAAAACAGGTTTTCCACCATCGGTGCGCCAAATGTGTGCAGGATAACTAGAGTTACTAGTAGGCGTCCATCCTTGTGGTATGAACTCATAGGTCCAATCCGGATGTCCTTGTTCCAGAACGGTGGCATGGTAATGAGTATCCGAATCCCAGCGAGTGGTGTTGATTAAAACTGTTCCAAGAGTCGGCGTGCCAGAGTCGTAGGCAGAAACTGCGGAGACGATGTTCGGACCTGCTTGCCGCTCTGAAATGCCGATAACACCAAGCAACAGCGAAAGCATGAGTGGCAAGGGATGCCAAAGGGCTATCGCAGCAAGCAAACCTATCAAAGCACTGACCAATAGCCACTTGCTCACATGAGGAGCAAACTTGACCGTGGAGCGAAGCGCAGTAATTTGTTGCTCGACGGAGGACTTGCTCATTTGGTGTGCCTAACTAGAAATAGACGACAACCATCTTGCGGTGGCCCGTCGGATAAAACAATGTAGCACGGTGTGCCCCAAGGCAAATCCCCAGCGAAGCGCCGTTTAGGCAAACCTAAAGTTTCCCGGATGCCAAGTCCCTCGGATTCCTACGGCGGAGACCCCTGTGGACCGGTCAGCGGCGCAAACGGCATCAGCAAGAGAAGGTTCATCCCGATGAACCCAGGCCGAATCACACGCCCAGGTGCCGCGCCAGCAGCTCGGGCTGGCCGATCAGCTGGGCCGAGCTGCCCTCGAACACCACCTCGCCCTTGACCAGGATCACGTTGCGGTCGGTGACCTGGGTGACGTGCTTCCAGTTCTTGTCCACGATCACGCTGCTGATGCCGCTTTGGCGGATCAGGCCGCAGATGCGCCAGATCTCGCGCGCGATCAGCGGCGCCAGGCCCTCGGTGGCCTCGTCGAGGATCAGCACGTCGGGGTTGGTCATCAGCGCGCGGCCGATGGTGAGCATCTGCTGTTCGCCGCCCGACAGCTGCTGGCCGCCGTGGCGCAGGCGCTCCTTCAGGCGCGGGAAGGTCTTCAGCACGCGCTCGAAGGTCCAGTCGCGCTGGCCGCGCGTGCCGGGGCGGGCCGTCATCAACAGGTTCTCGGCCACGCTCAGGTTGCCGAAGATGCCGCGTCCCTCGGGCACGTAGGCCACGCCGAACCGCGCGATCTCGTGGGCGGGCCGGCCGGTCATGGGCCGGCCCATCACCAGCACGGCGCCGGCGCGCGGCTTGACCAGGCCCATGATGGACTTCAGCAGCGTGCTCTTGCCCATGCCGTTGCGGCCCATCAAGCCGATGGTCTCGCCGCGCCGCACGGCGAAGTTGACGCCGCGCAGGATGTGGCTGGCGCCGTAGTAGGTGTGCAGGTCGATGGCGTGGATCAGCAGGTCGCCGCTGGCGCCGCCGGGCTGCGGCGCCGCGTCCTCGGAGCGCGGGTGCGGTGCTAGTGGGTCGTTGGGGTCGTCCGGGAGGTTGGCGTTCGCGGCGGTGGCCATGTCAGGCATTCTCCCCCAGGTATGCCGCCTGCACGGCCGCGTCGGCGCGGATGGCGGCGGGCTCGCCGCTGGCGATGACGGCGCCGTTGACCATCACCGTCAGGTGGTCGGCCAGGGCGAAGATGGCGTCGATGTCGTGCTCCACCAGCATCATGGCGTGGCGCGGCTTGAGGCGCAGCAGCAGCGCGACCATGCGCTCGGCCTCGGCCGCGCCCATGCCGGCCAGCGGCTCGTCGAGCAGCAGCACCCGCGGGTCGGTGGCCAGGGTCATGGCGATCTCCAACTGGCGCTGCTCGCCGTGGCTGGCGGCGCCGGCGACGGCGTGGCGGCGGCCAGCCAGGCCGGCCAGCTCCAGCGCGGCCTCGGCGCGCTCGTTGACGGCGGCGTCCCGCGCGGCGCGCCGCAGCCAGCGCAGCGGGTTCCAGGGCAGCGTGGCGCGCGATTGGGCCGCCAGGCGCACGTTCTCCCACACCGTGAAGGACGGGAAGATGTTGGTCTTCTGGTAGCTGCGCCCAAGGCCCCGGCGCGAGATTTGCTCGGGCGAGGCGCGGGTGATGTCGTGCGTACCCAGTGTGATGGTGCCTGCCGTGGGCGGCAGGTCGCCGGACAGCAGGTTGGCCAGCGTGGACTTGCCGGCGCCGTTGGGGCCGATCACGGCGTGGATGCGGTCCCGCCACAGGTCGATCGACACGCCGTTGACGGCGGCCAGGCCGCCGAACGTCTTGGTCAGGCCGCGGGCGCTGAGCAGCACGTCAGCCATCGCGCCCCTCCCGCAGGCCCGGGCGGCTCGCCAGCCGCTGCAGCAGGCCCAGCAGGCCGCGCGGGGCAAAGCAGATCACCGCCACGATGAACAGGCCCATCCACAGCTGCCAGTGCTTGCCGGCGTCGAAGCCCCCGAAGGCCGGCAGGTCCTTGAACAGCTCCAGCATGAACTCGAACGCGAAGGCACCGACGATGGCGCCGGCGAAGTTGCCCATGCCGCCCAGGATCACCATCATGATGGCGTGCGCGCTCATGTGGAAGCCCATCAGTTCCGGGTTGACGAAGCCCGTCTGCGCCCCCCACAGGTAGCCGGCCAGGCCGGCCAGCGTGCCGGCCAGGGTGAAGGCCGCCAGCTTGTGGCCGAAGCTGCCGAAGCCGATGGCGCGCATGCGGTGCTCGTTGACGCGGATGCCGGCCAGCGCGCGGCCGAAGGGACTCCACAGCACGCGGCGCAGGAAGGCGTACACCCCCGCCAGGCAGGCCAGGGTGAAGTAGTAGAAGACCCGCTTGTCCTCCAGGTCGAACAGCCCCGCGTCGGGCCGGAAGTTGATGTACAGGCCGTCCGAGCCGCCCAGCGCCCGGTTGTCGAAGAACAGGTAGAAGACCATCTGCGCGAAGGCCATCGTCGCCATGATGAAGTAGATGCCCTTGGTGCGCACCACCAGGAAGCCGATGACCAGCGCCGCCGCCCCCGAGGCCAGCAGCGCGGCGGGCAGCGTCCACCACAGGCTGGCCGGCGCGTCGGCCGGCGTCAGGAAGGCCAGCGCGTAGCCCGCGATGCCGAAGAAGGCCGCGTGGCCCAGCGACACCAGGCCGGTCACGCCCTGCAGCAGGTCCAGGCTCATGGCGAAGATGGCCAGGATCATCATGCGCGTGACCATCTGCTGGTGGAAGTCGCTGCCCACCAGCGGGAACAGCGCCAACGCGATCAGGCCCAGCGCCAGCAGCGCCTGCAGGCTGCGCGGCAGGGCTTCGAGGTGGGTTGCAGGGGCGCTCATGATTTGAAGAGCCCCTCGGGCTTCCACAGCAGCACGGCCGCCATCAGCACGTACACCAGCATCCCCGCCACCTGCGGCAGCAGCACCTTGCCGAAGGTGTCCACCAGGCCGACCAGCAGCGCCGCGATCAGCGCCCCGCGCACCGAGCCGATGCCGCCGATCACCACCACCACGAAGCACATGATGAGCACCGGCGCGCCCATGTTGGGGTACACGCTGGAGACGGGCGCGGCGATCATGCCGGCCAGGGTGGCCAGCGCCACGCCGATGGCGAACACCACGGCGTGGATCAGCCGGATGTTGACGCCCAGCGACTCGGCCATCTCGCGGTTGAAGGCGCCGGCGCGGATTTTCATGCCCAGGCGCGTGCGGCCGATCAGCAGGTACAGGCCGACGGCCAGCGCCACGCACACGCCCATCATGAACAGGCGGTAGACCGGGTAGGACAGGGTGTCGGTCAGCGGCAGCGAGCCGTCCAGCAGCGGCGGGATGGCCACGCCGTGCACGTCGTCGCCCCACAGCAGCGAGCGTCCTTCCTCGAAGACGTAGATCAGCCCGAAGGTCAGCAGCACCTGGTCCAGGTGGTCGCGCTGGTAGAAGCGGCGAAACAGCAGGCGCTCCAGCGCCAGCCCGAACACCACCGACAGCGCGGTGCCCACGACGATGGCCCAGGCGAAGCTGCCCAGCCGCGACGACAGCGCGTACGCCAGGTACGCGCCCAACATGTAAAAGCTGCCGTGCGCCAGGTTGACCACGCCCATGATGCCGAAGATCAGCGTCAGGCCGGCGGCCAGCATGAACAGCAGCAGGCCGTACTGCACGCTGTTGAGCAACTGGATCAAGACGTTGGCGAGGTCCACGCGATGAGATCGAAGGCGAAGATGGGGTGGTCCAACCGAGAGAGCCGGACGGCCGCGGAGCAGGCCATGCCAGCGGACGCCATGGCCGGGCTTGGCCCGGCCATCGGCGTCGTCCCCCCAGGGGGAAGGCGCGAAGCGACTCGGGGGGTCAGGTCAATCTGCAGCCAGCGCCGGAATCGGCCAGCGCCTTGGCGGCCACGCCCAGCACCTTGTTGTCGCCCTTCTCGACCACGCGCAGGTACATGTCCTGCACCGGGTTGTGGGCGCGGCTCATGGTCCACTTGCCGCGCGGGCTGTCGATGACGGCGGTTTCCAGGGCCTTGTGCAGCGCCGCCTTGCTGGCCAGGTCGCCCTTCACGGCGTTGGCGCCGGCCAGCAGCAGCTGGCCCGTGTCGTAGCCCTGCACCGCGTACACGTCCGGCTGCATCTTGAACTGCTGCGCGTAGGCGGTGCGGAACTGCTTGTTGCGCGGCGTGTCCAGCGCATCGGCGTAGTGCATGGTGGTCATGATGCCCTCGGCGGCCGGGCCGGCGGCGTCCAGCACGCCCTCGGTCAGGAAGCCCGAGCCCCACAGCGGGATCTTGTCCTTCAGGCCCGCGGCGGCGTAGTCCTTGATGAACTTGACCGCGCCCGCGCCGGCGAAGAAGCAGACCACGGCGTCGGGCCTGAGCGAGGCGATCTCGGTCAGCAGCGCCTGGAACTCCACGTTGGGGAAGGGCAGGCCCAGCGCCTTGACGATGGTGCCGCCGGCCTGGGTGTAGCTGTCGCGGAAGCCCTCGAACGCCTCGTCGCCGGCGGCGTACTTCCACGTCAGCCAGACGGCGCGCTTGAGGCCCTTGTCCATCATCGGCTTGCCCAGCGCCAGCGTGGGCTGCGAGTTGGTGAACGAGGTGCGGAACACGTTGGGCGCGCACAGCGCGCGCGTGGCCGCGTGCACGCCGGCGTTGGGGATCAGGCTGAGCACGCCCGAGTCGCGCGCCACCTTCTGGATGCCCATCTGCACGCCCGAATGCACGGTGCCGATCAGCACGTCCACCTTGTCGCGCTGCACCAGCTTGCTGGCATTCTCCACGCCCTTGGACGGCTCGGACTCGTCGTCCACCTTGAACCACTCGATCTCGCGGCCGCCCAGCTTGCCGCCCTTCTCGGCGATGGCCATGCGCACGCCGTTCTCGATCGCCACGCCGAGCTGGGCGTAGGTGCCGGTGTAGGGCAGCATGAAGCCGACCCGGACCTTGCCGGACTGCGCGCGCGCGATCCGTGGCAGCAGCAGGCTGGCCGTGCCGGCGCCCACGGCGGCGGCGCCGCGCGAGAGCATCAGGCGGCGGCTCGGGCCGCGGGCGAGGGGCTGTGAATTCATGTCGGGGCTCCTTGGGTGTGTCGGTCCGGCGAGGACGCATTGTGTTGCATATCCGCCCCCGGGCGGCTCCCGGCTTTCCCCGAAACCGGAAAATTTGTCAAAATTGATAGCTGCTCACACAGTATCCATTCGGGCTAGGGCTGGATTCTGCACTCCATGGCGGCACGCCGGCCGCGCGGTCACGGCGCGAACAGCGCCGCCAGCTGCCGGCGGTCGCGCCGGTCCTTCCATTGCCCGACCTCGCGCCCCTCGAGACCCAGCGAGCCCCAGACGGCGATGGCGTGGCCGTCGCCGCAGCCGACCACGCGCAGGCGCGAGGCGTCCAGCGGCGCCTTCTTGAACGAGCCGCCGCCCAGCGCGGTGCGCAGGTTGGCCTCCAGCACCGGCCCCACCTCGGCCGGCGCGCCGTCGGGCACGACGAAGACCTGGCGGTGGCTGTCGCTCTGCAGCCGCTCGTTGAGCACCAGCGCGCCCGCCTCGTCGGTCTGCAGGCCGGACTGCAGCAGCCAGGCCGGCGTGCCCGCGCCGGCGGCCAGCAGCGGCGCGTCGCACACCAGGGTGGCGCCGCCGGCCAGGTGCACGGTGCGCCCGTCGATGGCGGTGCAGCGGTCCTGCAGCACGGTGATGTTCAAGCTCTTCAGCCGCGCCAGCACGCGCCGCTGCAGCGTCGGCGGCTGCCCGGCCAGCAGCGGCTCGGCCCCGGTGACGAGGGTGACGCGGCTGCCGTGCGGCGCGGTCAGGGCGTGGGCGCAGGCCATGGCCAGCTCCACGCCGGCCAAACCGTCGGCGAGCACGGCCACCTGCAGCGGGCGCTCGCGCGCCAGGCCCTGCAACTGCGGCCAGAGTTGTACGAAGGCTTCGAGCGGGCGGGTGAACAGCGCGTTGCGGCGCGCGCCGGGGATGGCGGCCTCGATGTGGTCGCGGTCAGCCACGGGCTCGACGTCGATCGACAGCACGTCGTAGGGCAGGGCGTCGCCGCTGGACAACTGCACGCGCCGCGCCGCCGGGTCGAGCCCGAGCACGTGCGCCGGCGCGAAGGCCACGCCGCTGGCCTCGACCAGCGGGTCGAGCGGCACGCGGATGTCCTCCAGCGCGTAGTCGCCGGCCACGTAGCCGGGCAGCATGGCGCCTTCGATGTAGTAGGGGGTGGGCGCCACCAAGGTGACGTTCATGTCGCCGCTGCCGTGCCGGGCCAGGCCCTTGAGCACCTGCAGGTGGGCGCGCCCCGCACCCATCAGTACCAAGTGTTTGCGGGAGAGGTTCACGGTCATGGTCGGCAGTTTATAGGCATGGGGGCCGGGCCATCAGGCGACGGGCTGGCGTTGCAATCGGTTGCAGTCGTGCTCATCCCACCAGCGCCTGGGCGAACTCGCGCGCGCTGAAGGTCTGCAGGTCCTCCAGCTTCTCGCCCACGCCGACGAAGTAGACGGGCACGGGCTTCTCGCGCGCGATGGCGCACAGCACGCCGCCCTTGGCGGTGCCGTCGAGCTTGGTCACCACCAGGCCGGTGAGTCCGATGGCCTCGTCGAAGGCCTTGACCTGTGCCAGCGCGTTCTGCCCCGTGTTGCCGTCGATGACCAGCAGCACTTCGTGCGGGGCGGTGATGTCGGCCTTGGTGACCACGCGGCGGATCTTGGTCAGCTCCTCCATCAGGTGCTTCTGCGTGGGCAGGCGGCCGGCGGTGTCGACCAGCACCACGTCCATGCGGCGCGCGCGGCCGGCGGCCACGGCGTCGAAGCTGACGGCGGACGGGTCGGCGTCCTGCTGGCTGATGATTTCGACGCGGTTGCGGTCGGCCCACACCGCCAGCTGCTCGCGCGCGGCGGCGCGGAAGGTGTCGGCCGCGGCCAGCAGCACGCTGGCGCCGGCGTCGGCCAGGTGCTTGGTGAGCTTGCCGATGGAGGTGGTCTTGCCGGCGCCGTTGACGCCGGCCACCATGATGACGGTGGGGTGGTAGACGCCCACCACCAGGCCCTTTTCCAGCGGCGCCAGCATGTCGGCGATGGCGTCCTGCAGCAGTGCCTTGACCTGCGCCGGGTCGGTGGCCTTGGCGTCCTTCACGCGGCGCTTCAGGTCCTCCAGCAGGAACTCGGTGGCGGGCACGCCGGCGTCGGCCATGAGCAGGGCGGTTTCCAGGTCCTCGTACAGCGCCTCGTCGATCTTGGTGCCGGTGAAGACGGTGGTGATGCTGCTGCCGGTCTTCTTCAGGCCGGTTTTCAGGCGGTCGAGCCAGCCGCTGCGGGGGGCGGGGGCTTCGGGGGGTGTTTCAGAGTCGAATGGGGCTTCAGCCGGCGCCGGTTCTGCGCTGACAGCTATGGATTCAGGAGTAACCGGCATTTCCGGCGGCAGCGCGCTGGGCGGGAGCACCGGCATCTCGTGCGGCACGACGAGATCGCGCGCCGCAGCGTCGGTCGATTCGGTGGCGACGGGATTTGCGGCCGCGGCATCAGGCGCCGCCGGCTCGGCCGCTTTTTTGCGGCGAAAGAAGCTGAACATGGGCCGGCATTCTAGGGCTCCGGTCGCATGGCTACACGACGAAGCTGCGATGGGACTAACGGCTGTGGCCATTCACAACGAGGAGCGCGGGCGCATGGTGGCTACCGAGCTGAACGCGCTGGCCAAGGTCACCGGCGCGCCGAAAGTGCAAGCCATCGCCCGGCTGTTTCACTCCGCGCCCGTCATCACTGGAGAGCGGTGCGAGCGAGAGATAGGTGACCTGCGCATCAAGCGTGGTTTCAATCCGCGCCCGCCATCACTGGCGAGCGGTGCCCGCCATACGGACACTGGTGGCATGCCGACCGCCTGTTTCAATCCACGCCCGCCATCGCTGGCGAGCGGTGCGACGATTTTGAGAAAGTAGCCGAAGCACTCAAAGGTTTCAATCCACGCCCGCCATCGCTGGCGAGCGGTGCCCCAGCTGGTCGATTTCTCGCTGTGGCCGACCATGTTTCAATCCACGCCCGCCATCGCTGGCGAGCGGTGCCAGCGCGTCGTCCAGCGCCTTGAAATTGATGGGGGCCAGTTTCAATCCACGCCCGCCATCGCTGGCGAGCGGTGC
>Ga0075163_10011800_pt1 | contig 11375 bp, 16 predicted proteins | sample JI1023141ADNA_FD_71478 | JGI IMG/M metagenome (GOLD analysis project Ga0075163, IMG submission 71478) | Wastewater effluent complex algal communities from Wisconsin, to seasonally profile nutrient transformation and Carbon sequestration -... | ecosystem: Engineered > WWTP > Effluent > Algae... | reverse complement strand
TCGCGCTGGTCCGAGCCGGCGCCACCTTCGAGAAGGGCATCCTCGTCGAACGACCCGACGAATCAGGAGGAGATCAACACGTCGCGTGACACGCCGATCCACAGGTCTTGACTATTCCTCTCGCCAGGAGTGGAACCCCCCGTGAACTGGGTCGCCCGCTTCCAGTTGCGGGACCCCATGTGCTGAATACGATCGAGAACAGCGTCGCAGGGGTGGCGCACGACACAGGGGGGCGCACGAATGACCGACCAGAGCGATCTTCAGCGGCCGGACGGCCTGCTGGACGACGAGGAAATGAACGCCCAGACCATGGCGTACATGAGGCTCATGGGGATCGAGGAGGCACAAGCCGAGCTCCTGGCCAGAGGAGCACGGCGCAGCAGCCCCGAGTACAAGAGGCTCGAGCGGGCCAAGGAGGCCGCCTTGAAGGCGCTCAACGACGCGGCCGAAGCCGAGTACACATTCGAGGGTGTCCCGGTCGAGTACTGGGGGCACAAGCCCACCACGCGCATCAAGGGTTGCTATGAGCTGACGGGCTACGTCGTGATGAAACAGAAGGTCCCCGCTGGGACCGAGATGGTGTTCGGCCACTGTCAGGTAGGCCAGGGGCTCGAAGGCTTTGACATCCCCCACGTGTGGCTCCAGCTACCCGACGGCAGAATCTGGGAGCCCGTCGCGGCGACGCTCGACGAAGCCGAGGCTCAGATCGACCGTCACGGTCTCCGCGAGTACGACCACGTCGAGAAGACGCGCTTCTCCGACAAGGAGGCGATCCGCCTGATGTTGAAGTACAAGACGGTGGGCGGCGACTTCGCACAGCTCGAGGTGACGCCTCGGGGGTCCGCCCCCTTCCGCTGAGGCTGTCAGGCTGCGTCGGCCAGGATCGCCTTCTGCGCCTCGAGGTGGCGTCGCAGCGACACGACCACTCCGTCGGAAGACTCTTCGTCTGGGTCGGTGATGGGCTGGAGGTCGACGTCGTAGGCCTCGGCCAGCCGCGGAGTGTGCGCGATGACGAGGTCGAACAGAGGCACCAGCTCGTCGAGCGAGATCTTGACGTCGTTGCCGGAGTCGGAGAAGGCCTTGAGGGCATCGAGGTCGGTGATGAGTCGGTCGACGATGTCTGCCGTCAGCGCGCCGGTGCGTCCCGCCTCGACGTAGTCGCGCAGCGACGACTCGAAGTCCGCGACGGACTCCGGGCGACTCTCGGCCGCGAGGCGAGCTGCCTTGGCCCGCTTCTTCGTCACGAGGAAGGTCGCTGCTCCGCCGACCGCGACCGTGGCGGCGACGACAGGCACGGCGATCTTCGGATTAAGCCTCCTGGCCGCCTGTTCGACCTGCTGGGAACTGGGCACGGCGCTCTTCAGGTGCTTGACGATCCGACCGGTGTCGGCTTCCCGCACGGTGCCGCCAAAGAGCTTCAACGCACCGGTGACCAGGCCGAGTTCGATCTCGGGCGGGATGATCAGCACTGGCTGTGTGTACATCTACATGTCCTCGGGCTGTGTCGGGCGTGTCGCCGCATCCTACGAGTGACGGCCGACATCGGTCACGCCTCGACATACTCGATCGTCGACAGCAGCTAAGCCGGTGGGACTCCCAGATTTGCGCTCAGTTCGACCGTTCGCTGCCGGGGAATACGATCCGCACCGCCGGGTCGGGTGACTGAGTCGGGTCTGCCGCCGCGTCGATCTGGTCCCATCTGGTTCTCAGCTCCGAGTACAGATCTGCGATCTCCCCTGAGCGCAGAGCAGCAACGGATCGGCTGCTGGCGTGGTCGACCGGCATGAAGTCTCCGACCCGGTTCCGCGCGGCGGCATTCACCAGCGGGTTCCGGTCCCGCTGCAAGAGGTACTCGAGGCACTTCCCGACCAGGGCTGCGCCCATTCCGTCAGCTGCCTCCTGGCCGCCCGGAAGCATCTGCCAGGCCACTACGCCGACCTTCGCCCAGATCTCGGGCGGGAACGTGTTGCTGAGGTGGTGGCTTTCCCCGATCGGGAGGTCTCGCAAGCGACGGCGGCCGTTGAGCGTCTGCCCGACGTAGAGGACGCCCCAGGAGAGCCAGACGCCGTAGACAACGGGCTGGCTGCTGCTGATCTCGACTTTGCCGGAGACCGTTTCGGTCAGCTGGTTGCCGAGCGACACGGCGAACGAGGTGCGTTTCTGCCTCCACGTCTGCGCGTCGTCCCGGGTATCGGTCTGCAGGCGCAGTGCACGCACCCACTCTGCGTGTGCGTCGTCGTCCACGTGGCGACTCTAGCCGTGGCTCCCTCTGTCGCCGTTCGTCATGTGCGTCGCGCCGTCACAGCAAGCGTCAGACCTGTCGGTGCTTGGTGCGACAGTAGCTACATGGCCAAACACCTCACTGAACCCGCGTTGGGCCCCCGGTTTCGCGTCGTGTCGTACACCAGCTAGATGCGCTCTCAACCGCTCGCGGACGGGAGCGACGTCACGGAGCGGCCCGTCGACTTTGGTCGTGATCGTCACATGCTCTGCGGGAACTGTAGACAGCGGTTCGTCGTCGGCCTCGACTGGCTCGATCGATGGGGGGAACGTAAAGAGGAATGCCCCAGCTGCGGCCTCACCTGCGAGCACGAGGATGCGCCCAGAGTGACAGTCGATCCCGACGACCCAGCCCTGGACGACAGTCGTGTTGCGCTGTTCTCCTGGTATCACTCCAGCACTCAGCCGGACTGGCCCACGCGCAATTTCGACCCGGCCGCCGTCCTCACCCCGCACACCCGCAGGGTGATGGGTGGCGACGGTGCAGTGGTCAGTTGGGCTGCCCGACAGCGCGCCAAGGCGCTTCACGTCGGCACCTACGAGGCCGCGGTCCAGAACATGCTCAGGCGGATCTGTGATCAGGCTGACCGGGGCGCGCAGTTCTACCTCTATCGCGTCCACTTGAAACCGTCCGTGGTTGTGCGGGATGGATGGCTCATCGATCCCAGCAACTTCGTCGGCGATGTCGCCCTGGCTGAGGTGTGCCCTAACGGAGTCGACGTCGCTCGCTATCTCAACTACCACGAGGACCCCGGAGGGCTCTCCGTCGCGCTCGGTCGAGACGCGATCGCCTCCGTCCAGCGTGTGGCCGTCCCGGTCGCTAATGCCTGGGATGACCAGTGGGTGTGCGACGCCGCCGCCACACTTGAGGCCGCCTCCGTCACTCTCGTGCCGGCTACCGGCAAGTTCTCCCGATTCATGCTGCCGTCCTCGCCGCGTGCTGCGGAGGGCCGCAAGCTCGGTGCTGCGCTGGCGGCTCGGCTGCCCACCAACCTCCAGCGCCAGTACGAGTCCGCTGCAGCATTCGAGGAGGGCGACGAGCCACTGGTGTGGGCGCGCAGGGCCAGCGCCTTGGCTGGTCTGATCGAGGATCCAGGCCTGGTGCTGAAGGAGCTCGACGGACAATCTCACCGGCAGGTCTGAGTACCAAGGGCTCGCCAGGCACCGGACCGAACGTGAACACCCTTAGACGATCGGGGTTGGTGTGCGCGCGGACTTGCGGTGCCTGGCACACACCGGCGCGACGAGTTCGCCTAGCGGCACACCCAGTGCGTGGGCGATGGCGTGCAGTGTCGAGATGCGCGCTGCGACGCGGCCTGCCTCGATCTGGATCAGGGTCTTGCGGTGGACGTCGGCCGCCTCGGCGAGTCGGTCGATGGACAAGTTCCGCTCGTGTCTGAGTCTCGCGATCTCGATGCCCAGTGCACGCAAGTCCGGGACAGGTGTCGGCATCCCTCAACGATCACCACGGCGCGTTCATTGCACAGTGGCGCAAAAGCGCCTATCGGGTTATTTTGGCCGCAATCGACTCGTCATGGGGGCGTGATCGACGGGGCGGGGGCAGCCGATGGACAGCCGACCGTCTCGCGAACGCGGCTGGTCCCGGGCGAACCTCGACTCGACTCGGGAGAGACACGTGACCACGACGACCACCGGCAGGGCAGCAGCTGGCGCATCGCTCCTGATCGCACTCGGCATCGGCCTCGCCGGCTGCGGCGGTGACGACGCAGCCACGGGAAACGGCGAGTATTTCGCGGAGGACGGGGACGACCTGACCAGTGTCGTCATCGACGGGAACTCGTTGACCTACACCCGGATTCAGTGCGAGGGCGAGAACGACGGCACGAGCGTCGGGGAGCTCAACGACGACCGCAACCTCGTCGTGTGGCTCGAAGAGGGTCGCTTCGAGGGCGACGACACGGTCACGTTCACCGAGTCGTCGGTGACGATCTCGAGCAACGACGCCAACCCGAGCAAGTGGGACGAGCCGGACACGTTCACGCGCCAGGACGCCGGTGAGGCGAAGTCGCAGTTCGACCAGCAGTGCGCGGACGCTGCCAGGGCCAGCGAGGAGTCGGACGCGAAGCGCGAGAACGAGCAGCAGGCGGTCGACACCAAGCGCACCGAGATCCGGACCAAGCTCGACTCCATGACCACTGCGGAGATGGCGGAGTGTCTCGGTCAGACCGACGAGGAGTTCGAGGTGACAGAGCAAAAGGCGGCCGGGCCCGGCGGGACGCCCGAGCAGGTCAAGGAGGGGCTCGTCTCCGTGTTCGAGCAGTCGGGCTGCCTAGACAACTGACACAAGGAGCAGCAAATGGTCACGAAGAACATTCAGGTCATCGAGTCGGACCTCAGCGGCGAGCCCGGTGCCGAGACGACCCTGCTTGGGCTGAAGGGCGTGGTCATGGAACTCGACCTGACCGCGGGGGAGCGGGCCAAGCTCGACGAGGTCCTCGCGCCGTACATCGCGCGGGGCCGCAAGCTGGGGCCGATGACGGCAAGGCCGGCCACGCCTCGGAAGGTCCCGGTGAGCACTCCGGAGGAGCGCGCGGAGATCCGCGCCTGGGCCAAGGCCGAGGGGTACGAGATCGCGGACCGTGGTCAGATCCCCAACGCCGTCGTGAAGGCGTACCGGACGGCTCATCTCGAGGCACTGGACGGCGGGCCCTCGGCAGCCTGACGCTGCTGGAGGGACGTTCGGCCCGCCACCGGCCCGATGGCGATGTCACACTCACCAGATGACTGGGCGCACTACCTCGGACGAGTACTACGTGCTCGATCTCTGCGATGAGGTCCTAGGGATAGCCGCTCGACGCCAGGCGACCTTCGACTGGCTCCGCGGCGACCCGTCACCCTCGCGGCCGCGAGGCACGAAGCTGCCAGTTGACGGGTACTGGGCGGAGCTCGCCCTTGCTGTCGAGTTCCAGGAGGAGCAACACTCTCAGTCGTCACCGTTCTTCGACCGACGCCAGACAGTTTCCGGCGTCGGCCGCGGCGAGCAGCGAAGGATCTACGACGAACGAAAGCGTCGAGTGATCCCCGAACACGGGGTGCGCCTCGTCGTGGTCCAGAAGTCCGCGTTCGAGGTCAAGTCCAAGCGGATCGTGCGCGACCGAGCGCGGGACATCGAGGTGGTTAGGGCTCGCCTCGGGCGCTTCTTCGGCTGACGGGCTCAAATTCACCGTTTGATTCGTGCGGATGCGGGTCAACCCGCTCGGTGGCACCGTGGAGGTCTATTGCATCGATCCAAGGGGGATGGGCATGACCAACGGTGAACCGAGCTGTTCAGGAGCAAGCTGCCAAAGCGCCGTAGCGCACACGCCATGCGAGTGTGGATGTGGTGGCTCGAGGCACGGGCTCCGGCGGATTGCCTGGGCTGACGCCGGCGCGCGGCATCGGATCGGAGTCCGCACTGCGGAGGTGACGACCCTCGTCGGCGAGTGGGACGATGCAAGGCGCGCTGCGCGCAAGGTTGTCCTGAACCTGACCCAGACGCAGCGTGATCGACGCGCGAAGGTCTCACCCCGCACGATCGCGAGCACGCCGCTGAAGAATCTGCAGAACAGGCAAACCCACGGCTCGGCCGAGTACGTGCGCACGGAGTGGCTGGTGCAGTGGCTGGTCGACAACAGCTCCGAACGCGTCCGCATCGAGCGCCTGGCCGCCAGACTCAGCGAAGTCGGGGCCGTGGTTCTAGACAAGGCTGTGCGCGACAGCGGCGGTACCGAGGCCGCTCGTCAACGTGTTCAGCGGCGGCTCGGGGATCACTTCTGGTGTGATGTCCTGGCCGCGCTGGTCGTGGCACTTCAAGAGGTCGACGGTTTGAAGGACAAACTGGCCGAGAGCCTCGAGGACGTCAGTTCGGAGCTGGCGACGCATGTCTGGCGCGCACTCAAGATCTCGCGCGCCACTTCGCACGGCTGGGGTCCCACCTCTCGGAAGGGCGGGTTGGCCCGCGCGGAGGCCGACCGGCGGGCTGGGCTGGTTGAGGCGTTCATCCGCACCGCAGTGACGTACGCCGTGCGCCGCCTGGTCCAGGCGATCCCTTGGACGACCGTGGGTCTGGATCAAGTCCTCCTCGACCTTCGCATCCTGACGATCCTCGTCTGCCCGGACCCCGCCGGCCACGAATTGGTGTGGACCAACTGCTGGCTGCCCCTGATCCGGATGGCTCTCCAGGACGAGATCAACGAGGACCTCAAGCAGCTCGATCAGTGGATCGGCGGCGGACTGGATCAACCCCACGTCTGGGACGCACCCTAAGCCGGCATGTGGGGCGTGACTTGCAGCGGTGCTCAGCGAAAGCCTTCAGTGCTTGGGAAGGAGAACCCCGCCGCCGTGCCACCAGGCACCGCACTCGGGGCAGGTGATCTTCCATTCGTCAGAACCGGGGATCTCGACCATCCGGCCGACACTTTGGCCGCTGGCGGGGCACTCGCTCGTGTTGTGCTCGGCGGGGAGTCCGTAATCGGCCCGGGCCCGCCGCCGCATCTCGGCCTCGTCGATCTCACCGCGGACGTAAGCCGCGATGCTGGCCTCGGCCGACGGCGGCACGCGGCCGCCTGACATCCGCGTCGAGTGGCTGAACTGGCGTGCCGCCTCGGCGCGCCGCTCCTGCTCCTCTAGAGAGATCTTGCTCATCTGGTGCCTCCCGATAGCTGGGCCCGGTGTCGATGGGGCGGGTACGTGCTCCACTCAATCGCTGACCACCGACAGCGTGCCGCGGAGCGGGCGACGCGGCACGTGGCCCGTGCGGCCGGGCTGACGCCCGCCCCGGGTGTGACCTCGAGAGAGGGGGCCCGCCCCTCGTGATCACCGGAGAGTCCCTATGACCGACAAGTCGCCCACCAAGACCATCAAGGTCGGCGAGCTCGAGCAGCGCGGCTGGACGCCCGAGTTGCAGCGGGCGCACCTGAGCCTTCGCCACAGCCACTACTCCCGAGCCGAGGCTGACGACATCAGGGCCAGCTTCTGGGGTGTGACCGGTGTCAACGACGTCCACGACCAGATCGTGCGGCCCCGCGTCGACGCCCTCGTGGGCCATGTCGTTGCCCGCCTCGAACGCGCGGCAGGCCGTCGGATAGGTGAGGCGGGCCGGCGACGCTCAGCCCTGAAGCCCGCCCAGGGGGTCCTCGTCGTGATCAGAGGACCATTGGCCCACCGGGATGTTGTTGGCGTCAGCGGCTGTCGGACTCTTCTGCGACGCTGTCCGCAGTGCACTCGGCAGTCGAATGCTGCAGGGTATTGAGTGGAGTAGTCGTCGGGCGGGACCTCTGATCCGGCCAATCGTTCGAGGGGAGTCAAGATGAGCGTTCTGTACAGAGCCATCTGGTCGGACAAGGTGAATGGGAACGCGGAAGAGGCGGTCGAGGCGCAGCTAGAACAGGTTGCCTCCTGGATCCAAGCATCCACAACCCCTGACCCGCTGAGCGAAGGCCAGACTCACCTATCGGTCGCGGGACGAGATCGCACAGCGCTTCTTCGCAGAGTCGAACCCGCCGCTTTCGAAGTGACAGTGGCGGACCAAAGCCCCGGGGATGACACCGATTGGACGACCACGATCCGTATCGTCGCGCACGACGGCCGTGTCCACGCACTCGTCGAGAACGCCATGCAATCCGACGATGTGACCAAGCGTGTGTCCGTTGGCCGTCCTCGGATCGTGCACGACTTGCTGACGGCTGCCGACAAGCCTTGCCTGAATGGCAGCCCTGTTCTGACCGCGGCTCAGGCGCTCCCGGCAAATGGCATCACCATCCTCACGGACCTGTTGGCGGACCCTCACCGGACCCTTCCGGTGATCGTCTGTTCCGAGCCTCCGGGTGCCCACAAGGGCGAATGGCTCGACCGAGCCACCAAGATCGCAACGCGCACCGAAGGCGTGGCGCTTGTCGTCACCTTGGACTGGGCAGCCGTGACCGAGTTTCGGCGGGCAATCGATCGTTTGGCGATCTGGGGCGGTGGCATCAGGATCTATGCCCCAGGAACGGTGGTCGCTGAGTCCGACGGCTGGCGTCATCGGTACTTCCTGCACCAGCGTCTTGAGGACGCGCCCCAGCCGACCATCGACCGCATCGTGTATGCGGTCGCGCAACTGTCGACGCGGCGTCGGGTCCCTGAGGTGTTCGCCGTATTCAGTGAGCAGGCCGGCCTTCCGGCGCAGGCTGAGGGCAGCACGGTCCCGGCAGAGCGCTTGGAGGAAGAACGTGAGCAGTGGGAGTTCGCCATGGACCTGGCGCTCGAGGAGCGAAGCGAGGTCGAGAAGGAACTCGCGCACGCCAACGGGCACCTAGCGCGCTTGAAAGAGGAGTTGGTCGCGCAGGGACTGACCGACCTGCTGTGGGGTACTCAGCACGAGCCAGGAACCTCGATTCCTGACGAGGTGCAGGATGCGTCGGAGGCCGCTCTGGCAGCCCAGACCTACCTGTCTCAATGGCTCGCTGTTCCCGACTCCGCCATCCGAGAACTCGAGGACGTCGACACGGCACCGACCGCGTTTGCCTGGGGGAACCGCACCTGGGGTGGTTTGCGAGCTCTGGCGGCCTACGCGCAGGACAGGGCGGGAGGTTGGGACAACGGCGGGTTCTGGGAGTGGTGCGCGTCCGGGCCTCTTCTCGGTTGGCCGGCGACACCGAAGAAGCTCGCGATGACAGAAGGAGAGACGGTTCAGAACAACGAGAAGTTGCGTCGTGCTCGTGTCTTCAAGGTCGATCCCGCGGCCGACCCCGCAGGCGAGATCACCATGCTGGCTCATCTGAAGGTGTCCGAGGGTGGCGGTCCCCTGGCTCCGCGGATCTACTTCCACGACGACACTGGAGGGGCGACGGGAAAGGTGCACGTCGGTTTGATTGGCCCGCACTCCTTGGTGCCCAACAAGTCGACCAACTAGCGGGACGGCAAGAGTCTGCCGTGACCCGGCCAAACTGTCCGGGGTGGCGGCTACCCTTCAAACGACGTGGCTGTCCGTCTGACCAAACTGGTGGTGCATGTGGCTCGTGGCAGGACCTCGCGCTCGGGGGGAGACGGGGCGCAAGAACCGACCGAGGGGTCGTCTGGGGGGCAAGGCGTGTCCCGCGCAGGGAAGGCCATGTACCGAGACTGGGTTTGGTGGCCGAACGATCCGGGTCGCCGCTCCAGGGCGCTGGAAGAGTTCAAGGACCTGCCCAAGCCCGTTCGGGGTGAGTTGCTCGCGCTCATCCGCCGCTTCCTGCAAGGGGAGTCGCGCTTCAAGGACGTGAAGGACCTCGGCGGTGGCATCAAGGAGATCCGCCACCGCGCCGGCAACAACCACTACCGCGTGCTCTTCTTCATCGAAGGCGAGGTGTGTGTCGGCCTGACCTGCTTCTACAAGAACCAGAACAAGACCGAGAGGGACGACCTCGAACGAGCGAGGAGTCGCAGGGCAAGCTACGGCTGACGGCGGTCGATTGTTGAGATTGGCCTTTACAACTCGGGACCTGTGCCTAGAATATCGGCTACAACCGATGCGAGCACCGCTGATGCTCGATCAACTGCTTGGGAGACACTCATGACCGCCCACGACCAGATGGCCTCGTTCGAGAAGTTCCTCGCTGAGGAGCTGGCTGATGACGAGGTTCGCGCCGCCTTCGATGACGCTCAGACGCGCAACCAGCTCGTCGATGCGCTGGTGCGGATGCGCCGCCACCTGGGCATGACGCAGAAGGATGTCGCTGCCCGCATGGGGGTCAAGCAGCCCACGATCTCCGGATTCGAGAACGAGGGTAGTGACCCGCGCCTCTCCACCATCCTGCGATACGCGCGCGCCGTTGATTCTGCCCTCGTCTGGGACGTCCGACCGCGCTTGGAGCAGGTGCCGACTGACACCTACCGCTTCACCGGCGAGACCCGGCACTCCTTCGTGAACCGCAACGCCCCCAGTAGGCGGGCATCGGGTTGGCAGACTCAGGTTGCGCACCGGGACCGTTGGCTGCAAGCCGTCTGCTGACGATGGTCGACCTCAATGAGCTCCGCAACCTCGCAGCTCGAGTAGCAGCCAGCGCGGACCTGGTCGACGTTCGTCTCTTCCACCTCGACTCGACGTTGGAGCGGGTCCCGGTCAAGGGCCACGCTCTCAGCTACTCGTTCGATTCCGTGGTGGAAGTTCAGGAGTCGAACGATCAGAGCACGGCTCTGCTGGTAGACGGTTCCTATGACGTCACGCTGCGCCAGGGCGACACCGGCGAGCACGCTGAGGAGGGCTCGGACGCTGACGAGGTCATTGCATACCTGAAGATCCAGCTGGCGGCGCTATACGAGATTCATGAGGACGCACCCGAAGAGTTCGCGGATGAAGAACTCGATGCGTTTGCTCAGACGACCGGCCTGTTGACCTTGCATCCGTACGTTCGTGAGCTCGTCGCCAGCATGACGTCGCGGATGGGCTTGCCGGCACTGCACCTTGGGACCGTCCGTATCAACCTGGACAAGAGAAACGACGACGACTGACCTCGCGACGGCCGCGCTTCGTCGATCTGCGACCCCAATGCCGAAGGGCGACATCTGCACGCAGATCAAGCTGTAGTCAGCCTCTGCGTTGCAGAAGTTGTTGATGGCCGACGTCGGACGCGCGCCGATCGGCGACGCGAATACGGCTCTGGCACAACCGCTGTCAGTCAGCAAGCTCCGAGCGCGCGTCGCGCTGGCCGCGGTCGTAGCCCTCGATCCCGCCCTCGAACCACGAGTGCGTCGCAAGGTGGATCAGCACGGCCTCGACCCCGTCGACCTGGAGGTTCCGTCGGGCCTGGTCGAGCAGCGCCCGCAGCACGGGGTTGTCAGTCGCCGGCCATGGCGGCTCGGGCATCTCGCCCCTGCGCGGGCTGACCCAGGGTCCGCGCTGCCTGTCCTGCTCACTGACGTGGACCCACGCGGCGTTCCACAGTTCCTGCTCCGCATCCGAGTTGCTCACGGCTCGACACTCCCATCGGCTCCCGACACGGTCTCGTAGCTGCCCTGCCCGGCCATCGCCCGGTAGAGCGTCTGCCGCGAGCATCCGACCTTTCGGGCCACGACTGACTTCGGCACGCCTGTGGCGATCAGGTCCCGCGCCTGCGCGACCTGCTCGCTCGTGAGCC
>Ga0075163_10011799_pt1 | contig 11377 bp, 10 predicted proteins | sample JI1023141ADNA_FD_71478 | JGI IMG/M metagenome (GOLD analysis project Ga0075163, IMG submission 71478) | Wastewater effluent complex algal communities from Wisconsin, to seasonally profile nutrient transformation and Carbon sequestration -... | ecosystem: Engineered > WWTP > Effluent > Algae... | reverse complement strand
GGCTCCCTATGAAGTTACTCGCTTCATACAAGTGATAGCTGAACAGCTATGGCCTGTATGATCGTAAGCGGCACGTACAGCCCCGTTCGGTAGCGGTGGCATCGTAGGTCTCGTAGCTGCAAAACTACGAGACCTATGAAAGAAAACACATCTTTGATACTGAAGAGAGACGGGCATGGTCGGGTGCGCACGCCACGGGCACAGCGCGAGGCGCTTTTGATGGAGTTTGATCGCAGCTGCTTGAGTGCTGCTCGGTTTGCGGGGCTAGCTGGGGTCAAATATCAGCAAAGTTGACAGGCAAAGTAGTGAGTTGCCGCCATTTAAACTGGTTGTCATCTTTTCTCGGGAACAGCGGCTAAACCATGATCGATCTGATGCCGGATCACTGGCTGCGTCTGCATGGTTTTCGCAGACAGGTGAATCGGGAGTTGGCTCATTGAGATCGCCAACGGCCACACATTCTTCACTCCGCCCCCAGATCGCGCTCCCCTGACAGCACCGGTCCGCCGGCTGCGGTGTAGCCACCGCTTGCGCCATTTTCTTTGGCGCTGACCCAGAAGGCGTAGAGCTCGCCATGACTCAGATGAAAACGCAAGCGCACTGGCTTGCCCACAAGGGCGGATAGATCATCCGCGCCTTTCCACGCGAGGCGTTGTTTCGTGCCGTCGGTTTGCAGGGGAATCGAGGCCTCGGTGGTGAACGGCGCGATGACCTTGCCCTCTGCATCCAGGATCTCCGTGCGCAGTTCGCCACCTTTCGCGTTCACATTCACAAACGGAAACTTGCCGCTGAAGGACACCGGCACCGTGGTGATCACCCCCGCTTTCGCAACGGCATCCAACGAGACGAAACCATCGCGTCGTAGTGTGGCGAGCCCTGTGCTGCCACCCGCATACATCTGATCATGGTCCTCGGCTTTTCCCGACCAGGTGCCGAAGTAGAAACGCAGTTCATCACCCACGATCAGACACACACCCGTGGCGGGATGCAGGTAGCCGCGATTCCATGCGCCAGGCGTGCGCGCGCATTTCAGGAACGCTTCGCGATGCGGCCGATCATAGATGAAGCCATCGCGACTGTAGCCGAGCTGGAGATCGATGACCTTCGGTCGCTTCTCCGCCGCGCACACTTCATTGGGCGGACCATAGAACAAGCCGAACACTCCGATCATGAGGCTCTCATACGGTGTGGCGGTGAAGTGATACAACTCCGGCTCGTAGCCGAGGTCAGGGTCGGCCTTGTCGCGCGCATCGAGTTTCAACCAAAGCGGCGCGCGCGTCCTGTCCTTGCGCTCTACCAGCTTCATGAAGTCCGTCGCCGTTTGAATGAAGCGTGAGCGCACTGTCTTTTTCGGATCGCGCAGTGACGGCGCTCGCTCGCGCACGCTGAGCACCCATTGATTGCGGAAGGGATCACGAAAGATAGAAGTGTTATCCCCATGCCAGAACTCCACGCGTCGGCCCGCTGGCCAATGGATGCCATCCGGTGAAGTGAACAACTCCCCATGACTCTCTCCCTCCGTTCCGCCCGCGAGTCGTGAGAAGACAAACATCTTCCAGCGCTCCTCTGCGTTCTTCGCCTCCGCATCCAGCCAGATCGAGGCCGCATCGCGCAGCATCAGACGTTCATTCTCGTGACGCTCCGGCAGCACACGATTCGTTCCCGGTGTCACGTCCAGCGCGGGCCTCTCCCAATGGAGGCCATCCTTGCTCGTCGCATAGCCGATCCCATCGAACCATCCCGCGTGATACCACATCTTAAACAAGCCATCCTTTGGATCAAACCACACTCCATCACCAAACGGTGCCGCCACCGGGATGGCATCTTTTCCACGTGCCGAGTTCAGCTCCAGCGGCGTCTCCGGCTTCAAAACCGGCCCATCACCCACCACCTTCGCCTCATGATACGTTCTCGTCAGCGTCGTCTCCGCGATGAGCAACTCATCGACAAAAAGCTGCCGCCCCACATCAATGTTGATCGGCTTCACGTCGGCAGCCTTAGCATTCATCGACAGTGCAAGGGATGCGACAAGGAGAAGGCAGGTGGGGATATGCATGCTCATGAAAGCAAGTCCTTCGCCACAAGACGTCCAACTGCAAGGCCTGATCACCAACGGTCCTGTAAACAACGTCCGGCGCGTGAACGAAATCCACATATACATTGGTTGTCATCTTTTCTGGTGCGGCAAGATCGCGGTATTGGTGACCTCGCTTGACGAACCGGCCTATCCTGCCATCGGCATGCCTAAACATTACCGTGACCGAGCTGACGCCGAAAACTGCTTTGACGAACTCATAGGGTTGGGCCGGCTACACCTCTCGCCGCCTTTCCAGAAGTCGGCTCATGTCCGGAGTGGGACGGCAGGTTCAGGGCGGTGGCCAACGCACCGTCAAAGTCAGTCTGTTGCATGAAAAAGGGGAACTCCTCGCCAGCGCTGTTGCACACATTCGTAACGAGTTAAGTCAGATCCATGCCGTTACGGAGCGATGGAGCGCCAAGCAGCGGTGGACACTCCTATTGAATCGACTGCTGCGCCAGTGGCTGGGTGGCTAATGGCTACCCGGCCTGCCAATCGACGCACAACGACTCCTGAGCGGGTAATTAATCCACTCCCCCGCCACCCTGGCCCCGGATCTGAACTCAGCCCCGCCTCGCAAAAAGGCGCTCAATCATCAATCCCATTTTCCTTTTCAGGATTATTGTCACCACTTCCCGCTTATCCCAATTTGACATCGATGATGCTTCTGGAAGCCTCCATCCTCAAGGCTTCTTACCTTTGGTCGTTGGTGGCGAGGGGAGCATTCACTCCGCATCCGGAGCTTCAACGATCTCTGGAGCAGGCACCTCTGGCAGGGGGGTGACGACGTTGGTAGGCCACGGGCGGAAACGCTCGAAGATGCCATTACCAAGATCTTTGCTGGTGTTGTAGCCTCGCCTTAGCATCTCCATTTTGGCGTCAATGTTATCGATATGGTGCAGGATGACGGCCTCCGGGGTTTTAGGCAGAACAGGTGCTCCGTAATCGTATTGCCCGTGATGAGAGCCGATGAGGTGCAAAAGATGTACTCTGACCAAATCATTGGCTGGCTCCAAAGTCAGCCATTCGCCTGCACCGGGCTGCTCAAGCAGGTCTCGCCACAGCTTGTTGACCAATTCCAGACCCAGAGAAATGTGACCGAGAAGTTCACCCCAGAGATCATGCGGCATGTGGAAGCCGTTCTCAGGGAAATTATTTTCCCACATCTTGCCGCAGTCGTGAAAGAGAACTCCAGAGAGTAGCAGATCCTTGTTGAGCGACGGATACACTTCGGCAATGGCAGCTGCACCGCGCATCATTTGTGCAACGTGTTCTACGAGCCCGCCGCGTCTTGCGTGGTGATTTTCCCGGGCAGCAGCTGCTCTTCGGAAGCGGTCGCCAAAGCGATCCAGAAACAACGTGCACAAACCCTTGAGACGGGGATCCATCATCGCGTGGGCGGTCATCACGATGAAGTCATAGTCATTCCTCTGCTGTTGGGCTAGCTCTTGGCTACCGTTGAAGAGAACCGCTTTTTCTTCGTCGGTTAGGATCCGTAAAACTGGGTGTCGCGGCTCGGGACCAAACTTCCCTGCATCCGCCCATTGAGCTGCGAGTTCAATGCAAGTGCCGCGGGCGAGTTGGCGTGTCTCGGCGAGCAGTGGGCTATTGTCAAAGACTCGCCACACGAGGCTATCGCCCGCATCGGCCAATCGCATCTCCACAAAGGGGCTGCCGCTGGAGGTGGTGCGGTCATTGCGGCTATCAATCTGCACATGCACGCGATATGGCTGCGGGTTGGCATTGAGCACCTGACGTAGTTCGGTGATGGTCAGTTTCTCAAAATCAGGTGGGGCGAGATCGGACATAATCAATTGCAACCAATGAAGCCATCCGCCGCGCTGAAGGGCAAGCTCAATTGCACTCATGGCTAGTTCTGGGTTGAATATGCGCCCTCTTGCCGCCAGAAGTCTAGACTCGCGTGGTATTCAGCTCTCACATATTCATCTTCTATTTCCTGCCGCTAGTGGTGGGGATTTATTATTTGCTCCTCTGGCGCGGTGCTGGCAGCACGATGCGGCACTTATTTCTGACCTGCGCTGGAATGATCTTCTACGGCTGGTGGAACCCATGGTTCGTGCTGCTGATGCTCGGCACGACGACCCTGGACTACAACCTGGGACGGATGATCGTCAATGCTGGGGAAAACCAGCGACGAAAGCGAATGGCGGTGACTCTCTCCGTGGTCTCCAATTTGAGCGCGCTGGCGTTTTTCAAATACACCGCCTTTGCGATTGGCAGCGCACAGAGCATCGCGGAGTGGCTGCACTGGGGCACGCTGGAGGTGCCGGAGTTCTTTACCAAAATCATCCTTCCAGCAGGCATCTCCTTCTATGTATTCCAGAGCCTAAGCTACTGCATTGATCTCTACCGTGGACATGCCCGCCCTGCGGAGTCCTTCCTGGATTTCACCTGCTTTGTATCGCTCTTCCCCCACCTCGTGGCGGGACCAATCGTGCGCTACGGAATCATTGCAGAACAGATGCGCCACCGCGAACACACCATTGAGAAATTCTCTCTGGGCATCACTCGATTCTGCTTTGGCTTTGCCAAAAAAATCCTGCTGGCAGATCCAATGGGAACGATTGCCGATGCAGCGTTTGGAGCGGGCGATGGTAGCCTGACGCAGTCCATGGCTTGGATCGGCGTGATCGCGTATGCCTTCCAAATTTACTTCGACTTTTCCGCCTACTCAGACATGGCGATTGGCTTGGCAAAACTACTGGGTTTTTATTTTGTGGAGAACTTCAACTCTCCGTACAAAAGCGTCAGCATCACCGATTTCTGGAGGCGCTGGCACATGTCGCTCTCCGCCTTCTTGCGCGACTATCTTTATATCCCGCTCGGTGGGAATCGTCACGGCTCGGTACGCACCTATGTGAACCTAATGCTGACGATGCTCATTGGTGGGCTGTGGCATGGGGCTTCGTGGAACTTTGTGATCTGGGGCGGGATCCACGGTGCCATGCTGTCAGCGGAGCGGATGATGGGCAAGGACTCATTTTACTCGCGTATGCCAGTGCCAATGAGGGTCTCTATCACGTTTTTTATCATCCTGATTACCTGGGTTTTCTTCCGTGCAGAGACTTTTGGCGTGGCCACGCAGTATCTGGCGGTGATGTTTGGTGGAGGTCCGCCCATACAGACCACGGGTGCAATTGCTGAGGCCGAAGTGCTGAGGAACTTCAACATGTTCCAGTTTCTTGTCTGCGCGTTTAGCGCGTGGGTGATGCCGAACACACAAACCATTCTGCACCGCTTCGTCGCCTGGAAAGCGGTGGTAGGCTTGGTGCTCTTTACCATCGCACTTGCAATGATGTTCACCCGTGGGCACAGCCCCTTTCTTTACTTCCAATTTTAACCTGGAAACGCGATGCCTGATATTCCAGTCAATCCCTACCCGAACGAGCACGACACCACCGATTACCAGATCAGCGCGCGGCACGCCTGGTGGATCGCGCTGCTGTTCTTTCCCGTCGTCACGCTGCTCCCCTTCATGTATCATTTGAGCATGACGGTGAGCGGGAAGTGGCCGCAGACTCCCGCAGCCACCTTGCTGAGCTGGCGGCCCAGCCAAGGTGAGTTGCTGACTCGCCTGCATGAGACAGAAAAGCTGACGGACAACGCTGGCTACGCCACTTGGATTCGTGAGACCACGCAGGGGTTCCTAACGCGGCAGGTCAGAGAAGGAAACCAAAAGGTCTTTATCGGTAATTTTGACTGGCTCTACTATCAGCCAGAGCTGAGTGCCCTGCGTGGATGGGGCCCCATCAAGCGCGAACCTTTTTCGCCAATGAAGGATCCCAGTGTGGCACAACTGCGAATGGCAAAGGACATCGTGCTTGAGTTTGCCGCTGACCTTAAGGCACGTGGCATCCCCCTGCTTCTGGTGCCCCTCCCTGTAAAGCCGATGATTTACCCCGAATTCATCGTTCCGGGGCGCTACGACGCACCACTTTATCACCCTGATCAGCTTGCACTGTATGCGGAATTTCGAAACGCGGGTATTGAGGTACTGGATTTAGCCCCGGAGTTTTTCAGTCTTAAAAAGCGCTTCCCACTGTTCTTAAAGCAAGACACGCATTGGACGCCAGAGGCCATGCAAAATGCAGCCCGGCAGCTCTACGACTACATCCACAAACAGCACCCTGACCTCATCGCCTCAGAGTCCCCCCTCCTCCAGCCTCAACCACTGGATCTTCGTAGCTATGGAGATCTGGTCCACCTGCTGGAACTGCGCAATCCAGGCAGCATTTTTCAAGAGGAGGAGGCGACGCTGGTTTCGCTTGGAGGGGTGGAGCCTGATCGGGATTCGCCCATTGTGCTGATCGGCGATAGTTTCGTCAATGTCTTCGACGACCCCGCATTGGGCTTCGCCAATCCCGAAGCACCCACGGACAGACTGAAAGCAGGGTTTGCCCGCTACGTATCCATGCGCCTCCATCAACCTTTAGATGTCTATGCCGTTAACGGTGGCGGTGCGACGCAGGCCAGACGTGAATTCGCCCGTCGGACAGATGATGACGTGCGGTCGAAGAAGCTAGTCATCTGGGCGATTGCATGCCGGGATTTGTTGCTCTCCCCAAATGCGGCACGTAGTGCAAATGTGGAGTGGGCCGCAACGCCTTTTAATCCGAATCGCAGCACCAAAGACACGGCTACGCCATCCCTGACTTCTACTGCGGAAGCGCCAGTCGTCGTGGAGGCCACACTCGTTGAGAAATCTCGCAATCAACCCCTCAATGGCACCCCTTATATCGATGCCTTGCACACCGCTGTGTACAAGGTGGACCGCGTTGTATCAGGGAAGTTTGATCCTTCATCAGAGTGGCAAGCCATCCAGTGGACGTTCAAGATGAAGGCCATGCAACCGTCAGCGAGTGTGACGGTCGGTAAACGGTATCGCCTAACATTAGAGCCGTGGGATGAACAGACTGAGCTGAAGGACCTCAACATTCAGAACGACAACACCACTCTCGACGAGTTCACTGCTGATCGCTGGTTCGTCGCGAACCTGAGAGAATTGCCGTAGTTCTCCCTTGTGATTTCACGAGTGACCCTCCTCGCACCCAAGCAAATTGGTTCACATTCACCTTGCGTTGGAAGCGGTTTTCCGGTTAGTCTTTCTAAGATTTTGCATGAACACGTCTCGATTACTTTTTAAATACGCACTGTTGTGCCTGCTGGCATCTTCGTTGCTGGTCTCCTGCTCAAAAAGGGAGGCACTCCAGCGTGAAGCGGAGGTTGTAAGAGCAGAGCTGGATCTAAAGCGCGCAGAGCTTAAGGACATCGAGGTGCAGTTACGAGCGATAACCACGACCCAATTGCCTAAAGCCACCCGCAAACCTCCAACCCAGGAGGAGGTGGATAAGGCCAAAGCTGAAGTCAAGAAGCTGCTAGACGAGAAGGGAGAGATCGAGGGAGTAGTGAATCGGCTCCAAAAGACTCTGGATGACGCTAAGAGCACCCTGGCGATAGCGATGGAGAGCCCCGCACCAGATTCTCCTACAGGCGCAACCCCTATCCCACCTGCACAACAATGAACGAGGGAAGCGTCTGGGGATATCTATTTGCTTTCCTGGCGGTCGTCGGACTCGCAGGTGGTGTCCACATTATGATGGAGACCGACAAAGCAACGGAAGAACTTGCCATGGTCCAGTCTCAATTGGAAGGAGTTGACCGCGCCATTCGAAGCCAGCGCACAAACCTAGAACAGCGCCAGGCGGCCTATGAAGCAAAGCTGAAGCCCGATCCGCTCATTGCGGAGCTTGATGCTGTCGCAGTCGAACAGCTTGAAGTTGAAGCTGGCATCGCCGCGCTCATCGCGCAAGACGCAAGCATCAGGCAGCAGATCACCAGCCTCCAGGCACAGGCGCTTTCGTCCGCCTCAGGTGCAGAGTTCGGTGACTTAGCGATCTCTGAAAGTAAGATTCTCCGAGGTGCTAAGATCCAAAAGATTGAGAACGAAGTGGCCAGTATTTCGCACTCCGATGGGGTGACAAAGATTGCCTTTGGCGCTCTACCACAGCGTGTGAAGAACCGACTGCTGGTTGGTATAACGATGGAACCTGCGCTGCGACGGATGGGATCTCCGGACTCAGTCCATGCCACTGCAAAGTCTGCTCCTACCGATCAGACGCCAGATTTCGCGGTGAAACGTGACACCCCAGAATGGAAAAAATACAAAACGGATTTGGCTGCTTACGAAGCGAGAGCGCTCAATGCCAACCTCGCGCGACAGGCGCTCGAAAATGAATACTCGGCCATTCAGAGAGAAATGTCGTCAGCTCTGAGTTCCAGTGCACTCGCAGGCTCCTCCCCTTCCCGTCGCTACTACAACCGCGTAAAGTCAGACGCCTACCAAGCCCAATTGAATGCTCTTCGGCGGCGCATTGATGCTGCCGCACTAGAAGAAAGCCGCATAACTGCCCTGAAGCCTAAGGCACCAGACGCAAACTAACCGCCCGCATTGACCGCATGAACGGAACGAACTGGATTCTGGTCCTCGCCCTAGCGCTGATCTTGGGTTTAGGGTACTCTGTTCACGAGATGATGGCCACTGACGAAGCGGCAGAAGTTCTATCTGGAGTCCAACGACAACTAGAAGCGGCAGATCGTGCACTGGTGAAAGCAACGGCAGACGTCCAAGTTCGAACCAGAGCGCTCGAAGACCTACAAAAGCCGGATCCACTCGCTTTGGAGCTACAGCGCGTTTCTCTCGAAAAGCTTGAAGTTGAGACTTCCATAGACGTTCTCGTCGAAAAAGATTCCGTATTGAGAGCAGAGATCACGTCCCTCATCGAAAATGCACAATCATCAGCGCCAGGGCACGAATTTGATGATCTGGCGTTGTCCTCAGAAAAGGTAATCCATGGGGCCATCCTACAAAAATTTGATGGTGCGGTAGTATCGCTAACACACGCGGACGGGATCGCTAAAATACCTGTAGCTGACCTACCCGACCGGGTCAGGAACCGCCTTCTGCTCGACCACCGACTCGAGCCCAAACTTGCGCGCACCTTGGCCGCTGAGGCTGTTCTACTGGCGTCGAAAAAGAGTGTCCCCACTCCCCGACCGCCGCCACCCAACCCCAATGCTAGGTACGAGACACCCAAATGGAAGGCTTACCTCGAAGAGCTAAAAGCATGGGAATACCAGGCGCTGAATGCACGTCTGGCGACACAGAAGTTGGTGGATGCGATGGCCAGCCTCAATAGCCAGCGCGGTCTGACGCCACCGGGAAACAAGTCGATGTCAGGCAGATATCATGCGGAAGCCCGCCGATACGCCATTGGGCAACAAGTCGTCGAGCTTCGTGACCGAATCGCCGCCGCAAAGCGGGAAGAGACCCGCATCAGGGCATTGAAGCCGAAGATTCCCCTTGGACTTTGAGTCGAAGAGGACTTTTGGCCAACCCGCTTTTATGGATGGAGACTCCCAGGAATTTGCCGCGCTCTTCAACCATGCAGAAGCTTTTCTGTGGTGGTCGATGGCCGTATTTTTCGTGGTACGATTCACGAAATCCAAAGCGCTCTGGCGCTGCTGGAACTGGGTCCTACCGCTAGCCTTTGGGTTCTTCGGCGTCAGCGATTGGATCGAGGCCCGGACGGGGGCTTGGTGGACGCCATGGTGGCTCCTGGCCATGAAGGCCGCATGTGTCGCAGTGTTTTTGGCAGCGTATGTCCGAATGCGCAAAAAAACGGGCTCCGTGAAGGGAGCCCGTTTTCAAAAAGAGAAGTAGCTAATTTCAGCCAGGATTAGATCAGGCCCGCTCCCTTGAGGGTGCTGTAAGCGCCGTTCTTGTCCAGGGTCTTCAAGGCACGTGCGGTCAGCTTCACGCGAACGAACTTGCCAAGCTCTGGAACCCAGATGCGCTTGCTGCGGAGGTTTGGCAGGATCACGCGCTTGACGCGCTTGGTGACGTGCTTACCGATACCGCCTTCTTTCTTGGCTTTACCGCTGCGATGAATGTGGTGGCCGCGGGTGACGCCGACTCCTGTGATTTGACAAACTCTAGCCATAAAGGTTCTTGAAATGGGGGTGAAAAAGGGGCCGGGATAGTAGCTGCCGCAATCCTTTCGTCAAACGATATCGCGCTTTTTGGGTGAAGTGGCTGCTCAAAGCCTGAAAAACGGCGGGAATTCTGTCGGTTTTGCCGAAACAGGCGCTGCATTAGGCGTACCTGTTCCCGCATGAAACTACCTCGCTTCCTCGTCATCGCCTCTGCCCTTTTGGCATGTTTCCCTTCCCTTTCCGCAGGGGGCGCGGAGTCGGGATGGCGAGCGGGTGCTGCGCAGATTGACATTACTCCTGATTATCCGGTCCGGCTCAGCGGTTACGGGAATCGCACCATGGAGAACGAAGGCGTTCTGCAGCACATCCATGCCAAGGCGTTGGCGCTGAAGTGGCAAGATGAGGATCCGGTGGTGCTGATCACGGTGGACAACTGCGGCGTGCCGGATTTTCTCCGCACCGAAGTGCTGGCGAGACTCAGCAAGAATGGCCATGCGGTGGAGGAAGAACGCCTCTCGCTTCATTCCAGCCACACCCACTGCGCGCCCATGCTGCGGGGGGTGCTGACAATGCTTTTTGGCCAAGACGTCAGCCCGGCAGAAAAGGCACACATCGATCAGTATACCGAGGAACTTACGGCTAAGATCGTCACCGCCGTCAGCGAGGCTCTGGATGGGCTGGCACCCGCTGCCGTCGATTGGGCGCAGGGTGACGTAAAGTTTGCCGGCAACCGCCGCCTCAAAACACCGGCGGGTTTTAGCAACAGCGAAAATCCCGGTGGCATCGTCGATCACGCCCTGCCAGTCCTCCGCGTGACGGGCACCGATGGCAAAGTGCGGGCGATTTTTACCAGCTACGCCTGCCACTGCACGACTCTCGGCCTGAATCAAATCCATGCAGATTGGGCGGGCTGTGCGCAGGAAGAGATGCAGAAGCGTTTCCCTGGTGCAATCGCTCTCACCGCGATTGGCTGCGGTGCGGACCAAAATCCGTATCCACGCCGAGAGATCGAGCTGGCGGTGAAGCATGGAACCGAGCTGGCCACGGAGGCGCAGCGCGTTAGTAGCGGAGCGATGAAGCCCCTCACCGGTCCAATCACCTGCGCCGCAAAAACGGTGCGACTACCTTTCGATACGCCCCGCACCCGCCAGGAATGGGAAACGCTGGCCGGGAGTACCAACAAGTGGACGAGCTACCACGCGAAGCATTTTTTGGCGATGCTGGATGAAGGCAAACCCGTGCCAGATGGCCTGGACTACCGTGTGCAGGCCTGGTCTATCGGCGGCG
>Ga0075163_10011798_pt1 | contig 11377 bp, 4 predicted proteins | sample JI1023141ADNA_FD_71478 | JGI IMG/M metagenome (GOLD analysis project Ga0075163, IMG submission 71478) | Wastewater effluent complex algal communities from Wisconsin, to seasonally profile nutrient transformation and Carbon sequestration -... | ecosystem: Engineered > WWTP > Effluent > Algae... | reverse complement strand
TGGGGAACCAACAATGGCCAACCGGAAGACGCACCACTTTGGTGTGCTATGTATGATTCACTGGGATATTACGGTGTATTAAGTTGCGGCTCTACTACCAACTCAAATGCTGATGTTGATGCCGTGGGTGATTTGCCAACGGCCTGTCCGAGCGAATTTCTCATCTCGGTTGCACGCACAAATTCTCAAGACATTAGAGCATCTGGTGGTTACGGCATTACAACAATTGATCTCGCTGCTCCGGGAGACAACGTATACCTAGCTAACAATACTGGCTACAACACTACCACAGGAACTTCATTCTCCAGCCCATGTGTAGCAGGAGCGATTGCACTTCTTTATTCAGCACCATGCAACTCCATCATTGCGATGGCCAATACAAATCCTGCGGAAGCTGCTACCGCAGTGAAAAATTACATCATGAATGGCGTTGACCAAACCACACAACTTGTTGCAGAGACCGTAAGTGGCGGTCGATTAAATGTCTTTAGCAGCCTCAATCTTCTTATCGATGATTGCGACAACAGCTCATGTCTTCCGCCATTCGGCACTCTTGCTACAAAACTTGACAATAACTTGAATTACGAAATCACGTGGAACAATCTTGATGGTGTTGGCTCTTATGATCTTCAATATCGTATTGTCGGGGAACCAAATTGGATTGCGGTAAACGACATCACTTCCACATCAACAGAACTATCAGCACTTCTTTTTTGCACAGATTATGAAGTTCAATTGAGATCACATTGCGAGACTGAAACAAGCAATTGGTCGGATTCATATTTATTTACAAGTGATGGGTGTTGTGTAAATCCAGATGGTCAATTTGTAATTTTATCTTCGGCAACATCTTCTGAAATAACTTGGAATGATGTCCTAGCGGCACAGTCATATGAGATAGTTGCAACACCAGAATCAGGCGACCCCATTCTCTTTGACAACGTAACTGAAAATCCTTTTGTGTTAACTGGTCTATCTCCATGCACAATGTACTTCATCAGTATATCATCCAATTGTGATGGTGACCCAGGTATTCCCGACGTTTTCACATTGCACACCGCCGGTTGCGAAGATTGTGCTGAACTCGATTATTGCGCAGTAACAGCCAATTCAAACTCTGAACATATTGCACAAGTGACACTCGGCAACATCAACCGCACTTCTGAAAACGACGACAGCTACATTCTTGTTACAGATCAGACCACGACATTAAATGCTGGATCGACTTATACCATAACAGTTGCACCAGGATATACGGGTGGTCAATACAACGAAAACTTCAGGGTATGGATTGATTACAATTCTGATGAAGATTTTGACGACATAAATGAGCTTGTATTTGATGCTCCTAATTCAACTACAGAACCCATTTCTGCTCAATTTACAGTGCCTGTGCTTATTGCGGATGGCAGTGTAAGAATGCGTGTTGCTATGTCATATACTCCTTCAAACTCAAACATAGAGCCGTCAGATTGCGGCGATTGGAATTTTGGTGAGATAGAAGATTATTGCGTTCAGCTTGATTCAGAAATTGGCATCAGCGAGATTTTACAGCAGACCATATTGAAAGTTTATCCAAATCCCGCAGATGATTTAATACGCTTGGTTGTCAACGGTAATGGAGAAAAAATGGAGTTGTCACTTTACGATACCACAGGAAAAATAGTCATTGAAAAAACTTTACGCGACGGCGACGCAATTGATGTCAGTGTCATTCCTTCTGGATTGTATTACGTTAAAGTACTCTACAACGGCTCTGTAGTGACAAATAAGTTGATAATTCGTTAATGACTTTCGACGAGCTCACACGAGATATCATTCATCCGGAACGCGCTGTACTGCATCCGATAGAGACTGCAGAAACTGCAAATAGGAATATCACACTTCATGTAAAACGCTGTGACCTCATACATCCGGAGGTGAACGGCAACAAGTGGTATAAGCTAAAATACAATCTTCGCAAATCCTTGGAAACAGGGCATGATACTATGCTCACTTTCGGAGGTGCTTTCAGCAATCATATTCATGCTACTGCAGAGGCCGGCAAACTATTCGGCTTGCGCACCATCGGAATAATTAGAGGCGAAGAGCCGAAAGATTGGAGCCATACACTTCTATCAGCGCGTGAGAATGGTATGCAACTCGTTTTTATTGACCGTCTTTCATACGCTGAAAAGAACACAGAAGATTTCAAAGGTTGGTTACACGAACAATATGGATCTTTCCATCTCGTGCCAGAAGGTGGCTCAAACTTTCTAGGCGTAAATGGCTGCATGGAAATCCTCAGCGAAAATGAAAAAAACAATTATGACTTCATCTGCTGTGCCTCTGGCACTGGCTCCACAGCAGCGGGATTATTGCTCACAGCTGGTAACGACCAAAAAGTTCTTTCTTTTCCAGTATTCAAAAACGGTGGGTTTATAAAAGAAGAAATTATCAAGCATCTAGAATACTTCCTGATGGATAGAGTCGTCGCTGAAGAGTACAATGGTTCGCTAGAGGTTATTACAGAATACGGTTTTGGTGGATATGCCAAATGGAATGATGAGTTGATTGCATTTATTCAACAAATGAAAAAAGATCACGATCTTCCATTGGACCAAGTGTACACTGGAAAATTATGTTTTGGCATTCTTGATTTGATCAAAAAAAATTACTTCTTGAATAACTCGCGCATACTTATGATTCACTCTGGTGGGTTGCAAGGATTAAACCCAAAATAAGCGTTAGCATTCTACTGCAATGCAAAATATCTTCAACATCAAGGACTTGCTCCATTTTTTGATTCGATGTAACTCTGCTACACCTTCATCAAAAAATATTGCGCGAGCCCTTGTTGTTTTTGATCTTTTGCATTTCGTCACGAATCCTAACGCTTATTTTGGGTTAAATTCTCTCGATTTCACAACAAAAGAAAACCGCCCCGGGTAGTGCCGGAGCGGTTCACGCGAAAAGCTATCGTTAGATTAGCGATTTACTACAAACCTTTCATTGTGTATCTCTTCACCACAAATCAACTTCACATAATAAACACCTGCGCTCAACTGTCCATCGAATACGACTATGGTATTTAAGCTTCCTTCAACAACATATTTGCGCGACGTCACCATTCTTCCTGTTTCGTCGGTAACGATCATTTCTACTTCAGCTTGCTTGACACCAGCTAGATTGACGTTGAGCATACTTCCATTATTGGGATTAGGATAAATAGATGCCTGCACCTCCTGTACTCCATCCTTCAACTGCTCTTCCATTAATGCTTCCGGCAACATAATGCTCGCTGCTGTGCCACTCACCTGTATTAATTGGGCTGGTCCGTATACACCAAATCCAAATGCGAAATTCGGTCTGATTCTCACACTCCAAACCCCAACATTAGACAATGCACTTAAAACGCCAAGAGGCAAAAACGGAGCTGCGCCAACTGTTGTGTACTCATTGGTAGAAGCCGACACTGGAGTATTGTTCAAACAACCAACTACTGGCGTGAACTCATAAGTATAATTCAGAACTCCACATAAAAGCGTATTACCACTTACAGGACGGCCAATCAAATAATTGCTTCGTAACAATGAAGCAGGACAACGTTGCTCGAGTTTCACTTCTAAATTTGGTTGAGAAATAATGTTCACGCCACTACAATTTGGAGAAAAAGAACTGCCTTGCACAGAGATCAACTCATCAACGCCACTGCCATTTTGAAGAGCATAGTGCACATCAACTTCAACATCATAAACTCCATCATATCTCAATGCAAGTGTTGGATGAGACAAATTGATTAATCCATTCGTTCCAGAGAGTGTTGACTGCACTGCTGGCGCTCCTCCACCTGTTCCAGTAAAATTAAAATCGTATGAAACACCACTTGTCGCTGAACCGCGGAAAATTGCCTTGTAATTGGCACACAGCGCAAAACCACCTGGCGGCACTACATTGATACAACCACTTGGCATCAAATGCTGAATACATAGTGAGAATGGACTTCCACTTCCTGATATAGATCCAACAGAAATATAATATGTGTTGCCAGGAACAAGTCCAGTATAATTCAATCTCTCGAGATCTCCAATGCCACTTGCTTGATTCTCCGATCCACCCGGCATGAGAAAATAGTCACTTCCAATCTTCTCATACAACTCGATAATGTCGTCAGCTGAAGGGCTATTCAATGTGATTGATACAGCCGATGATTGAGCTACAAAACGATACCATGCATCAGGACCCGAGGAACCCATTGACTCCGGAGAATCGCTTCCGAAAGTATGATCGCCAATTATTGGATAACAATTCGGATAGTTCATATTCGAACTGTAAGAGACAGCAATGGCAGAAGATGGAGAATCATTCAGCAACGCTGAGCATGAATTGACGGCCACCGTGGCTGAAGCCAGAGCGCCGCAACCATAGGTGTTTTGAATGAACGCGCTATATGTTGTTGTTGCAACAGGAAATACAACAGGGTTGCTCCCAGCTACAATGCTTGGAGTCCACTGAATAGATGAAGTTCCAGCCGGCGTTATATTCAATGCACTGCTTCCTCCCGTGCAAATGGACGAAGGTGTAGCTGATATAGTAGGTGTAAAATGTCCATTGCCAATGATAAACTCTGGAGTGTAAAAAGAAGCTCCTGTGGTAAGACACGTGCAACGACATTTAAGAAATGAAGAGGCAGGAATATTTTCTACCCATGTTTGAATTCCATTTGCTCCTGGAAGATCAGAATATTGACCAGCCGGAGAGCTGGCTATCATCCATTGATACTCTGTATTAGCTTCCCCAACATTGTCAACAACATAAAGCCATGTGCTATGCGCTGCGGATCCGCATGATATAGGAGATCCTGCAAACGCAAGAACGTTATCAGGCGCACACATGCATTGATTCGTTTGATTGACAGTTATAAATTCGGTTATGGTTTGAACCACGGCCGGTCCAAATGCAGGAGTGAGCGTGATCGTGCAAGACACTTCATATGTGCCAGGATTAGCATAATAATGTGTCGCTGAAATACCAGATGCAGAATATCCATCACCGAAAGCCCAACTCCAACAACACGGTATCCAACCAATGCCACCGGAACCTGAAGCGGATACTGTTACCTTTCCTCCACTGCCTTTATAAGAAATCCCAAGACCGCCTGGTGGCGGTGGAGGTGGCGGAGCACAAGTCACATTTATAGATTTGGTAAATGTTATGATGGGGCCCATTCCGCAGAAAGCAGAAAATGTAACGTTATAAATACCACTTGCGGTGTAACAATGATAAGGGTTTTCTGCTCTGCTTGTTGTGCCGTCATCAAACGTCCACAAGTAACTCAACCCAGGACAAGTTCCGCTTCCATAAACTGGTGTGAACTGATAACAGCAGCCGGTGCCTGCAATGGTGAAGTCGGTTGGTAAACAACAAGGTGGCGTGCAATAAATAGTAACTGTTTTGCAAACCGTCTGATAATAAAGATTGCCCAAAACATCCATGCAACATTCCGTGTGACAAATGGTATAATCCCCTGAAGCATAAAATGTGAACAACGCTGAGTCTGTAGTCGTGATGGTTGGCATAGTTCCAAAATTCCAATGCTCACAGCCATAAGGATTGCCTTCAGGTGTGTTGTCCACTACAGTCACATTGCAGCCACTTACAACAAAAGAAAAATCAGCTTCTATTGGGCCGCACGGCAACGCACAAGTAATTTCAAAATCCTGACACGTTTCATTACTACAGCCAGAAGCTAAAGACACTGCGCAATCTTCGAAACACACAGTATAAAAACCATTCATTGTAAAGGTATAAGAAAAAGTCGGGCCGACGCTTGAAGCGATTACTACACCTGAGTGATCCTTAATTTTATAGTTGCTACAAGAACCAATTCCACTTACCGCAGAAAAATTATAAGTGCAGTTTGTCCCTGAAATAGTGTATGTAAATTCAGCATTGACCGGACAACAACTAAATACGGTATTTAAAATCGGGTTTTGTGTATATGTTGAAGTTGGCAGATTGTAAGTCGCAGCAATATCATTTACGGGATAAGTATAGATATTCACCGGCACTGGATTGATCATTGGATCAATGTAGTCACACGAATCTTTACCATCAAATTGTGGGCTAATCAAGTGCTTTTCACTCATTACGCCAACATCTTCATAACCCGATACGCTCCAATTATTCACTTGACAAGACGCCCAATGCTTAGGATAATATATTCTAGGCTGCTCTGCGGTGGAGAATGTGCTAAATATTGTTCCAGTGGGATTGTAATTTGAAGATTGTCTTGGGTAAGCATAATGTGGCCCGAAGACATCAACAGCCGGGAAATTTTTATCGTATCGCAACACGAATGGAAAGATGCCATTTATGACTCCAGACGTTTGATTCAATCCGTAACCAGAAATGAAAATTGTTGATGAAGCACACGTAGAACCGAACTCATAAGTGTAGTAATCATTGTTAGGAGAAATCAAATAACGTGACCGCGCAGAATTTATTAACCCTGTATTCTCATTCATTGCAACAATGCCTCCGCTTTGTGTTTGTGAGAAATTGACCAATTGATAAAACTCAGTTTGCACATCATCATAGGCACCATCAGCTGACACACAAAACGACCCCGCAGTGTTGTTGTCCGAGTATAACTGCGACCACACCACTGTTCCATCAAGATTCAATCGTGCTGCCATTGCTGCTTGCTCACCTGATGGAGAAGTACCCGATCCTCCAATCAAATATCCCTCCGGACCAGTCCATTTCCAATTGGCATTTGAACACATGTCCCAATCACTTACAGCAGGAGAAATCGGAGAATTGAATTTACGGGCCCATTGAACAGTAAGCGCATCCGATATTTTGATGGCATAACCGGTCTTTGATTGCAGCGCACCATAAGCCACCGCTTCAAAACCAACCACCAGATACCCCCCCATAGGATCACCATCCCAATAACCGCCACCTAACTTTTCATAGAAGGCCGAATTAATAATCTTTAATGCAGGGGTATGCTTATTATTCGCAGGCACTTCTATATATACTTTATTCAATAAGTTGAAAGACGAGTCGACACTCATCACAAACCCAAGGTCCAATAATCCAACGCGCTCATATCCGCAAATGAGATATGTCTCATTATTGCCACGACACACATCCAAAGCGTACTCATCATTACCACCTGATTCAAAAGTTACATCCAACATTACACCCCCAGACAAATCCGTTTTCATCAAGTGAATATCATGATTCACTCTTAGTATAGTACTTGCACTTACGTAGCCAAATCCATCATGTTTTTTTATCATAGAAATATGATCATCTGAAAACCCGTGGCTATATGTGTTGCTGAATTGCCCGAATGTTGTCAATACATTGGCCATTGCCAGAAGGCCCAGTATATAATTACGCATGCTAGTACTCATAATATTATCATTAAAAATTTTCACTTTGACCAAAGTATACTTACCCCATTCCGAAAAAATCAACAATGAGTAACTGGAGAGTTCAATTGATTAAATGGCATGTGTTCAGAGAAGAAATCCGTTCACATTTGACCCGAGATATTATGCTCATCGAGGTTCCTATATTGTACCCAATAAATGTCCAGGCCATCACTCATAATAATCGTGCTCATCAACCTCTACTGCAAAGTCCTAATGTCGCAGCAGCCGATGAGTCGCAATTACACAACCAGACTAGGGCTGCCATCAAACGAAGTATACGAAACGATCCAAGATAGCAGAGGCTATATGTGGTTTGCTACGAGTGCTGGAGTATCAAAATTTGATGGCCAGTCGTTTAAGAATTTCAACATTGAAAACGGTCTAGGAGAAAATTCCATACTTGGAATATACGAAGACTATCGCGGCCGCATCTGGTGCAGAGGAATTTCCGGCAGTCTCTCATACATAGAAAATGACTCATCCATAATTCTTGAAGCTCAGGTAAAAAATTATTATCCGAATTCACTTTTCGTTGATCAGAATGATGTTGTGTGGGTTGGCAGTCAAATGAGTGGCATATACTACAACATCAAACCACCATACGCTACAGCCGATGTAGTCGCAATTACTGACTCCTTAACAGACATTCATATAACACGATCTATTAACGGTTCGATATACTCGCGAAATACTTCAATTAATAAACCATCCATTATTCGCGATTTTCAAACCGGATCAGAAGTTCCTTTTGAAATGCCTCCATCTTCATCGGGAATAAGGGTAGTGACACACCATAATATTACCATTGTCTGTGAAGGAAACCAGGTATTCAAGATTGATGAAAACCTCAAGGTCGAAAATTTTGAAATGCCATTCACAGTAAAAAACGCCTATGTAGATAATGAAGAAAACATTTGGTTATGTCTAGACGCAGGAGAAGGAGTTGCTCTCTATAAAAATGGAAACTTGAATATCATTCCAGAGATCTATTTTGAAAACACCACCATTTCCGCGGTAGTGCAAGACATTGAAGGTGCATACTGGTTTTCTTCAATAAGTAGCGGCGTAAAATATGTAGCCACATTAAAAATGATTGAATATGATCTGCAATTACTTTATAATGGCGAACCTCTTAACTTTCTGAATACACAAAGTTGCCTAGTCGCTTCAAATTATTCCGGCAAATTCAACATCATCAGAGGTGAAGAGCACTATATCAGCACAGATGGAGACTATTTAAAAAATCCACAGTCATTGCCTAAAGGACTTGGAGTAACATTCAAAAACAAAAAGCACTTCGAGCATAAAAACCAAACAAGCATACTTAAAACACCATCCCCAGATTTTCATTTTCTTCTCGAAGATGATGCACTAATTTTTAAAAGTAATGACACACATTATTGGGGAAATACAACTCTCTTTTGTTTCAAGGCAGACAAAAAAAATCGAACAATCACTGATACATATGCCTCACCTTCCAGAATCAATGCATCCTGCCTACTTGGCGATAGTTTGCTTCTACTTGCATGCAACGATGGACTATGGTCTTTTGCCAATGGCAACTACACTGATCTAAATAAAAAATTTCCAGTATTGAAGCAACGTCTTAATGACATCAAAGCCGATGATCAAGGAAGACTATGGATTGCCAGCTCCAGAAGTGGTGTATTCTTAATTGAAAATAACTCAATCAAACAATTCAATCGGACACTTGGTCTTTCTTCCAATATTTGTAATCATATTCTTATAGTCGAAGACAGCACGTTTGTAGGTACAAATAATGGACTATCCTTGATAAGCCCGAACAAAATCGGACAATATCAGTGCGAAGCCGTAACACTCAAAAGCAGCTTACCGTCGACGGCAATCAAAAAAATATTCAAAGTAGGTTCCGGCTTACACATTCTTACCGACGACAGGCTTATCTGGTTCGAAGATGCGAAACCCGAAAGAACGAACCAAGGTCCACGCACCTACATCAACAATATTACAGTCAACAATACACGCATCTTAGAATATCAAAATTTAATTCTTGACTACAATCAAAATGACATCAACATATCTGTAATCGGTATCTCCTATATTCAACCTGAGCAAAATCACTATAAATACAAGTTGGCAGAAATTGATACCGGGTGGCATTATTCGAATTCATCTCAAATTCAATATCCTGCTCTACCCCCAGGTAAATACACCCTCACAGTGCTTGCCGTAAATTCACTCGGTGTTGTCAGCATCCATCCGGCAACATTTTCTTTTGTAATAAAAGCACCCTACTGGAAAACTTGGTGGTTCATGCTTTTCATTGCAATCATGATTGGATCGCTCATATGGCTTCTTCTTTGGCGAAGACTAACCCGCATTCGCAAAGCGACAGAAGAAAAAGAAAAGCAAAACGCACAGATTGCTCGAATAGAAATGAAAGCATTGAGAGCTCAAATGAACCCGCATTTCATTTTCAATTGTATCAACGCAATTCAACACTACATATTGGAAAATGACAAATTAACCGCGAATAAACTCTTGTCGCGATTCTCCCGATTGGTGCGCAATGTTCTCGAGAATTCCAATTGCGAATGGATCAATATCAAACGTGAAATCGAAACTCTTGAACTCTATATCGAAATGGAATTGCTTCGCTTTGATTCAAAGTTTTCGGTCAATATCAATATTGCATCTGATATTGATACTCTTCTTGATCAAATACCGCCGCTAACCATACAGCCTTTTGTTGAGAATGCTATCATACACGGATTACTCCCGCTAGACAATAGAACAGGCAACCTTGATATTCAACTATTGAAAGAAAACAACTCAATAGTTTGTATCATCGACGATAATGGCATCGGTCGTAAAAAAGCAGAAGCAATAAAAGCTTCTAAAAACCAAACATATCAAAGCCTTGGTATTTCAATCACCGAAGAAAGACTGCAGATATACAACCAAACAGGTAAACACAACCAACAAATGAAATTAAAAATCGAAGATAAAATTACTGCTGACCAAAAGCCGTTAGGAACAAGAGTCACACTTATCCTGCCTTGTCAATCCATAACATCATGATAGAAATAAAAGCCATTATAGTAGATGATGAGATAAATGGAGCGAAATCTCTACAATCATTACTTCATTCCTACTGCTCATCTATTAAGGTTATTGCAATAGCACATTCCGCTGAACAGGCAATTGAAATAATCGGGCAACAAACCCCAGACCTCTTATTCCTCGACATCGAAATGCCCGTCATCAACGGATTTCAACTGCTTGAAAAACTCGGAAAAATTTCCTTTGATGTAATATTCACTACGGCATATGACCAATTTGCCTTGCAGGCTTTTAAAACCAATGCCACAAGCTATTTGCTGAAACCAATAGATTCGGATGAACTCATTCTTGCCGTACAAAAGGTGATCGAAAAAAGAAATGACAGTCCGCTTGATCGTATTCAAAAAATGGAAAAACTTCTCCAGGATTTGAAAAATCAAAACACTCAGGCTAGACTTCCTATTCACACAAGTGAAGGTGTCACATTTCTTGATTCAGACAAAATCATAAGACTGGAAGCGGATTCAAACTACACTCATATCTTTTTGATCGGTGGCAAAAAAATCACTTCCGCCAAAACATTAAAAGAGTATGAAGAAGTGCTAATAGCTAAAAACTTTTTCAGAATTCACCACGCACACTTGGTGAATTTGCGATACATCGAAAAATACATCAAAGGTGAAGGTGGATATGTTGTCACCGTAGATCAGACAACTCTTGAAGTATCACGTCGAAAAAAACCTGAGCTGATGGAAGCCCTTTTGAAAATGTCGTGAGTGTTATCTTTTCTTGATCCACATCTCTGGATTCTGAGCACTTCCCGCCTCTGAGCCTACCTTCCAAATTTCGAAGTGCAATGAATACTCCTCGCCATCATACATGATGGTGCCAATCTTTTGGCGTGC
>Ga0075163_10011797_pt1 | contig 11378 bp, 7 predicted proteins | sample JI1023141ADNA_FD_71478 | JGI IMG/M metagenome (GOLD analysis project Ga0075163, IMG submission 71478) | Wastewater effluent complex algal communities from Wisconsin, to seasonally profile nutrient transformation and Carbon sequestration -... | ecosystem: Engineered > WWTP > Effluent > Algae... | reverse complement strand
GACTACATAAACCAGATCTGATTGACGAAACAGCTAGAATTAAGAATGCAGGTGGCTTTGTTACTGATTATCCTGGTGTTCCCCGTCTATGTGGAGTCTTAGCAGTCAGTCGCAGTTTTGGTGATTATGACCACCGAAAGTACGGTCTAACCCAAGTTCCCGAAGTGTCTGGACCCTTAAATTTAGCTTTATGTACTTCAAAAGCTAATAAGGACGAATTGGTCGGATTCATAATTACTAGTGATGGGATATCAGATTTTATATCAGAAGATGAGATTCAAAAGTTGCTGGCAAAAAACTTTGATAAACGACATTCTTTTGCTGATATTCTTAGAAGCACTACGAAGAGTCAGGACAATGCCTCCGTAATTACTGCTTTCGTAGATTAATTATTGATTATGTGCGAAACCAAAAATGGCTGATTGCAGTACATCTTGAGGTTCGTCCGTTTACGCATGTCGGAGCAGATGTATGAACAAAATGCAGGGAAAAATTGAGAAGGGTTCGGTCGCTAGTCGCCAACAACTATACATACCACTTTAGAATGTATATAATTGCTTTATGCTATTTACTTACCGTGATACATCTATTTTCGGACAGAACTACTGTTCAAAAATATTCTTTTGATCTGAAAAAGCCATTTACTCTCCTTACCTCCTTTTTCATACATCTCGATGCAACACATTATTATACCAATGTAATTGGATTTTTCTTCCAATCTTTCTTCATTGACTCCATATTCAAAGATAATTTACTAGATCTACTAGTTTTAGCTTTAGTGTCACACAGTCTGGCCACTCTTGGTTCCTACTTTTATTATGGCTATGGTGGATGTGGTTCTAGTGGCGTGTTATACTCCTGCGTCGCACTAGTTCTTAATGCTCGGCTTTCATTTCTATTTGGATACGACTCCTATCTCAGTAAGCTTCTTGGAATTTTAGTACTTTTTGCCCTAATCATGCTAGACAAACTATATACACATTACAAAAAGAGTTATCTTTTCTTTACGGTATCACATGTTGCCCATTTTATAGGCCTAATTACAGGTTATATTTATTGGCTACTTTTCATCCAACCGTCACAGTATGATTCCGTAAATGTTTTGTTTGAATCCAACAGTTTTTGGGAGAGCAATATATCAATGTCAGTCAATTTACATTTAATCCCTATTATCCTCGTCTATTTGTATAAAATCGAATTCAATGCTTTTATAACCTTGGACAAGCACATACAAAGACTATCAAAAGGAAAGTTACGTCTTTATAATTATGAGTATATAGAAGTTGGCAGAACTTATTATCCTAAACTCAAGGCAGAGTAACTAAGTTTCGATGAAGTACTTCCTCAAACCCGAAGCTCCTGCGTCGCGACTAGTTTCGATGAAGTACTTCCTCAAACCCGAAGCTCCTGCGTCGCGACTAGTTCATTTAACTCTTTTAAAACTTGATTATAGAAAGCACTATATCCCATTCTCTTTTCGATTTCAGAATCAATCAAAGTTGTCAAGACTAAGATTCCGATGGGAGTGGTAATGTTTTTCTTAATCCATATTGCTGACTCCTTAGCATTACTGAATAATTGCTGATCTTTGTGAGCTGATTGATTAAAATGAATGTCTATCTTTGTTTTGTAGGTCTTAGGCAATATATCATAACTACCAATATTCTTAGATTTCATCCGTTTGGATAAGAAATTTAGAAATTGTTCAGGATCTGCTAAGACATCCTCATATCTTACCCACAGGTCTACAGTTTTTCCTTTTGTAAAAGTACCTGAATCGACAGCCTGTTTATCCTTTAATAAGTCGGTATTTGAGGTTGTTCCTACAAAACCAGAGTCTAGTTCATATAATTCAAAGTTTTCTGAACGCTTTAACCAATATAAATGTTTAGATAGTCTCATATCCCATAAATTCTTATATGGTTTTCCTGTTTCCAAGTTCTTATCTTGTTTCACGATTTCACTAGCTGATCTCATACTTAGAAAAGGTATTTTGTACATAAATGCATACATATTCCTAGCTCTTTGTCTTCTGACATAATGTGGTGATTTATAAAATGACCTTAACCAATCCAAAGCATTCCTTATTAAGAATATAGTAACATGATTCCGTGGTCTTGGTTTTCGATAGTCTGGCCAATGTTTAAAACCAGGATAACGCGTTTCCTTTATATCAAAATTTTTTGTAATCAATTGGTGAAGCCAATTAGTACCTGAGCATCTTTCCCCAATTAAAGAAAAAGTTTTAGCAGACATTTCAGTATAAATACATACAACATTATTTTACAACTATATTTACCTAAGACGTACATCATTGAAAGATGAAACTTTTGTGTCTTGTAAGAGGTGTTTGGTTGGTTTCCACTTATTAAAATTTATCACATATTCCGCTTCCACAACAATTGTCTCATCATTGACTTTTTGATTTTGGTTTTCCACACCAGAATTTGCATCTTTTGATTGTTCTTTTGATTTTGCTTTTGAGTTTGCATACCAATTTCGTATCTCCTCACTATGTTGCAAACTAGTGACTGATGCTATTCCGTATTTAGGAACTAGATCTGATAGATATAATTCATATACATCTTGTTTGGCAGTCTTTTTCATTAAAAAGACTATCTTAGGGTATTTCTGATAATCAATTGTGGGTTTGCTATTCTTCTCCTTATGCTCAGGTGTAGATGTGGATACAATAGGTACAAATTGGGGTAATACCTTATCAGTTTTCTTGGTACTATTCTCAGATCCATTCGTTTCAAGCTCAATATGTTCCAAACCAGCAACTTGGCCTGGTCGATTCAAGATTAAATAGATCAATCTTTGATTTCTAATTTCGGGTCTAAAAACAATACCATTTATAAGATCACGGTAAGGTAGTGTGTTTCGATAATTGTTCACAAAATCATTAATCTGATCATATGAACCATATTCTTTCAACAATAACTGATGTGTATCTAATCCCGGATCTGAACTGAATTGAGTCTTAAAAATATCATTTAGGATTTTAATTTTATCACTCAGATTGTCAAGATGCGCTCTATCCTTCCATATAAGAAGATCATGAATTAAAAATATATTCTGGTACTGATTGATCTTCAAAAAGTTTCCTTGCATTAAGGTGCCTTGATATAATTGCTCATTAAACCTATGTTTTACCATGATATATTCATAGGCTTTCTCCTTACGTTGTTTATCTTCGGCTGCAAATCCAGAGTTATCGTCAGTAGAACCAGCTAAATCCAAATGATCTTGCTCTTTTTCTTTAATATAAACACAGAAAGGCCTAAATTGGAATTTAAACAAATATAAATAAGCATTTGCTTGCTTACCCTTTAAATTAAATGTAATTCTATGCGGAATTTCCTTAAGGGTTAATAGATCTGAGGTTTCAAAAGGTTTAAAGAATTTATTACCATTATGCAGGTTTATCCTAGCCTTTTGTACTATAGCATTTTGGATATGAGCAATTATTGCCTGATCGTGGATCTGATAACCTCTTCCTTGGCCGAAATTTACTTCCTTAAAACTCTTGTTAGAATTCATTAGTTTATGAACTCCAAAGCAAGATAAAACGATGATTCAATTTTTGGTTTAACATTTTAATTTATGTAAAAACATATTTCACAAAAGCCACAATTGATGGATTTATTCTAAAATTCAAAATAGTGTACACTGAGGAATACCACTACCATATCTCGCATGGTTGGACATACACCTAAAGAAAGGTTCCCAATGAGCGCATTACACAATAAAACAATACCCAAATTGGTGTTCATAAACATTCATTTTTGTTACTAGCATCTTTGCAATTGTATTGACACTGATCTTCTATCGATTTGAAGATTGGCTGTCTTTTCCCAGTATCGATTATAGTTGTATATTTTGTGCCAAATAAATTCTTTACAACTTTAACTTCATAAATGGGATCATAAGTTCTATCTTTGAAGGATCCATTCTTGTATTATGACTTTTTTCTTATTTTTTTGAGACTTAATAGGTTCATTTTTCATCCTTGATTTTCGACGGAAATACGTTAGCGAGTTTATTTCAGGAATTTATAAACAAGGATAACATAAAAGCATCAGTAATCAAATGATTTCTGCTACAAAAGCTCAGGAATATGAGCAACGTATTACAAAGGATCACACTCTAGGTTTGAATAATTGTGACAACATTATGGGTAATGACGCATTCTTGTTAAATAGGATGAAAGTATCGACTGAAATCAGACGATCACAAAATCCATTAGATGCTGTTCAGAATATTAGGGGTTATGATGCACAAGGAAATAAAGTACTAATTAATCAGGAAGCAATACAATCTGGATTTTTATCTGATCAAGGCACGAATTATGAGATGGTGGGTAGTCAGAAGAAGAGTATTAATCGCATGTTTGACCGACAGTTTGAAAATCAAGCTGTTTTTCTAAATCAAAGTTATAATCCACATATAAATCAAATGAGACCAGCCGATCCTCGTGATGAAAACTTACGAGAAAAAGATGAACTTAAAAATAATTATCCATCTACATCTTACACACCTTTTCAGCAAGCGGGTGGCGGCCAGGGGCCTATGGTTGGACAAGGATCTGGATTCAATACTTATAATGAAAATCAAGGTCAAAATACTCCCCAGAGTCAGCAAAATATTCCCCAAATTCCTCCCCAGACTTGTCCATACTGTAAGTCAATGAAACACATTCCTTTTCTCCCAGATGGTGGTTCTGTTCTCATTTGTCAGGTATGTCAAAAGACCTTTAACAATATTTATTATAATACTAATAATCCATTAGTTCAAGGAACCCAGAGTCCTTGGTTTTCCGATAAGTTTAAAGTTGGCGAACAACAAAATACTGCTGTTACACAAGTAGGTCAGGTTGGGGGTGGACAGAATGGTCCACCAGGACCCGATGTTACTGGACAATTCAGTCCACGTAAACGACAGACTTCTGGACAAGCTACTCAACATACACAACCTACACAATCTACGCAAGCTACGCAGATAACGGGTTGGACACCTATTGGCAAATCTGGTACTCAGGTCCAAAACCCTTATATATTGGATGCGGCTCAAGGTCAAGCTTTAATGACAAAACAAACAATGATGCAGGAGAATTTCAGACCATTTCCTTCCAGGGCTGCACAAGGCATGAGAGGAGAAGGTAATTATTCACAAGATGCACCATCACAAACTTATCAAAACAATTTCGCTGATCACGCCAATAATCAATTAAGATCGTATAGAGCTAAGTTTGATTTCGATCATCATAGTATGCGAGGTCAAAATTAAGAGTGTAAGCTCAAAATAAGCTCAAAATAAGCTCAAAAGATTGCTAATGATAAACAAAGTAGTAAATTACTTTGTTTAATGTATCGAAAAAACAGAATTTTATGCAGCAGAATGTGTGACCACTTGTCGTGTTGTACACATGACAAGTGGTACATAGTCAATGTCAATTTTACCATCAGTAATACAAAAATATGTATACATTCATATATAGAATGAATAACATAGTTAGATTTTTCGATATATCACCTACACAACTGAAGACAATAAAAGCGACCTGTGACCCTACTTATGTTATTGGAAAAGCACTATCGAAACAAGGTATGCATTCTACTATGAAGGAAGCCTGTAATGGATCAGATTGTAAATATGTTGCAAAGATGATCATGCCGATGAACACAGTGTTCGATGCTGAAACCTACTGTTTTAATGAAGCCGAAGCCATAGAGAATGAATTTGCTCTGAGTCAAATGATGTCTGACATGCAGATAGGTCCAAAAGTATTCGATTATTGTATCACACCTGAGTATGCAATGATAATAATGGAAAAGTATGATGGTACATTGACTGATTTATTAATGGCAATGCAAGAATCATCTGTGGATTTTATACCAATAGATGAGATTAGAAATTTAACTGCAATCATGAACAATGCTGGTATAATTCATAATGATTTGCAGTCAAACAACATTCTTTACAAGGTAGGAAAAGATGGAAAATATAAATTTGCTATTACCGATTTTGGTCTGGGTTTTATAACTAATTCAGATGAACTAAAAAACGTGGGAGATTTAGACTATGTGAATGGAATACAATATGTATATGATCAAATCAGAGAGGGTAAGAAATATGATGAAGAAGAAATCGTACTGGAAATCGTGGATCAAGGAGTCTCGAACACAGTATTTAGAAAACTAAGGCGCACTGGGAAAACATCTGAATGTACACTTCTTGCCTAGTATAAGCTCAAAATAAGCTCAAAAGATTACTAATGATAAACAAAGTAGTAAATTACTTTGTTTAATGTATTGAAAAACAGAATTTTATGCAGCAGAATGTGCGACCACGACTTGTCGTGTCGTACACATGACGGTGTACATAGTCAATGCTAGGATAGTTGCCACCATCGCAAATGTTGCATGCGCTTCATAAATAAACGTGTCACTAATTTCAATGTTCATATTTGTCCTTGTCTGCTTTTAATTGTCCCGTGTAGTGAGTTTTTCACTCCACGCCAAAAAAAAAATATTTCAAATTTTTCAAAGTAGTTCAGTTATTGATGTTTGTTTTGGATGATTACTATGTTCTACAAAAGAGCTTTAACTTTAAGGGCATCTGCAATAGCATGTGGCAATAGAGTCTTCAGGTTAGGGGGCATCTGTCTTCGATCGAACACCAGTTGGTAGGTTCCTCGATTCGTTTTAAACCAAGGGCTTTCCATTTGATATTGATAAGAGTCGGTGTTATCAAAAACGACCAAGCCGCGTTTCTGTGCCGATGCGATGCTAGCCATCATCATTATATCGTAATCTGAATAGCCTCCCATGTAGGGTTGTGATCCAAAAGTTCCATGACACCGAAACATGATCGTATTTGGTACCGTAATAGCTCTTCCATCCTGTACCTCTTCAAGTTTAGGAAAGAACCCAGCCTTGGTATTCGAACTAGATGGTTCTAAAGCTTCTTCCTCGGACATATTCGTAAGATGATGAAGGTGATTAAATAATGAAAGAATGTCTGCACCTTCTTGATCCTCTAAGGATGTTTCAGAGATGGAATTTACGGACATGCTCGGATAACCCATTTCCCCGAAAGCATTACTCTCATTATTCAAGTTCACAACGGTCATGCTCCACTGAATCTCTCTCAACATCTCATACACACTTGAACAGAACCAACTTGGATGACGAAATTCTACAAAAATCTGGTAGTTATAAGGATTATTCACTGTTTTAGAAAACATGCCAGCTTGTTTTAATCTTTCGAAATTTCTTTGATCATTCTTGAAAACAGGAGGTAACTGAACTAAGATACCCAGACACTTTTCTTTCAAGTTTGAAATAAGATGCATAAATCGAGACCACGTTTCATCGAAGTTTAAAAGCTTCTTGCTATGCGTAATGTATTTATTAGCCTTCACCAGGAAACGAAAGTTTGGCGGACTCATCGTATACCAACTTCTCACCGTTTCCTCACTTGGATTACCATAAAACGTCGTATTAATTTCGACAAAATCGAAGTGTTTCGCATAATGATTAAACATATGATTCTTTCCTACAGTTGGAGGATAGAATCCTTCGAACTGCTTGAACTGTTTAGACATCCAATGTTCGTAGCTATAACCACTGGTGCCAGTATAGTGATAGGAAGTGTTGACTGGTTTAGGAGTAATAAGATTTATCGAACTAGGTACCGACAATGATTGAGTATTTAATAAGACTGGTCTCAAACCCAACGGTTTGCCACGAGGAACTATTAACGGTAACTTAGACTTTCCCGAACTCGGCGAGCCTGTCGAACTTGCCGAACTTGTCGAACTTGCTGAACTTGTCGAACTAGCTGAACTTGAGGTTGTGGTGACACTAGCTGAACTTGAGGTTGTGGTGACACTAGATGAACTTATATTCACACTAGTTGAAGTTGCGGCTGTCATTTCATGTTCCAACTTATCGGACATCTGCTTAGCCGACAATGCCGGAGAAAATGATTGACTAGGGATAGTAGTTGTAGATGACATTTTGATTGTGAAATTACTTTACAAATAAAGAATTTATAACTTCTTTCAATTTTAAGGTCATTTGATTTATGATTCTTAGTAAAACACTGTCTCATTGCCTTCATTGTTTTATCTTAAGTAGTCTGTAAGTATTTCAGGTCATAAATTTGTATAAACTACAAATCTATTTCAACTATAGAAAATTGACATAATAAATAATTTATATCTTACTAGGATAGTAAATGTCCTCTGGAATATCGGGAACTTCCGCAAACACTAACTTTAAGTTAGACCAGGGGTCTAGCAATACTACTAATTCAACATCTAGCTCAACATCTAGCTCGACGTCTGGGTCCCATGCTGGGACATCTTCTAATTCAGTTCCTTTAAATTACGCCCCTAGACCTCCTACCAATGGAATAAGGCCGCGACTAATACCTATACGAAGACTCTCTCCAAATTCTAATCAATCCAGTACTAGTAACGGTAGCAGTAATAGTGGTAGTGCTAATGCTAGTGCTAATGCTAATGCTATTGCTACCACTAGTAGTACTAGCGGTACTAGTAATGGTACTAGCAGTAATAGATCTCCCGATTTTCCCCAAGGTACGAGAGCTCCTCGATTGCCTATTCCTCCACGTCCAACAAGACCACGAAACATTTCCAACACCTCAAATGCTACTCAAACATCTCCAAGACTTCCAACAGCTTCCAAGCTAAATGATAATGCTAAAGCTAAGCTTAGTCTAAGACAAGCTCAGGTGTTGAAAGCATTAGAACAATCACGACATCAACAAGAAGGTCATGTCCTAGGATCTGGTTCGGAGTCTGGCATCAGTCAAACTCATTTAAGACCTAGTATTCCTCAGACTACTACTAGGAATAGTCCAAGCCATAGACAACCTACTTCAGGAACGGACAGTCATAGAGCTTGGAGACCTTCCGATTATAGCTCTAGTAATAATAGAGTGACCCGTCATAAAGACCGGGGTCACCGATTAGGAAACGGTTCCATGTCTAATTCTCAACTTTCGCCAGGCGTGGATTTCCGCAGGGAACTTTCGCCAGGCGTGGATTTCCGCGAAAGACTCCCTCCTAGAGAAAATATCCGAATAGCTGCTATGGCACGTCAAATCAGCAACGACTTCGCCAAATGGACACAGGATCAACCATCCATTAGTACATCGAGTACTTCTTCGAATACGATGAACTCCTACAATTCGACCAGAAATGTTCGAGTAGCTACTCAGACCCCTCTAGAACGATTACGAGCTTTACTAAGTGAAACTCGTAACCCGGATGAAAGTGAAAACACTATTATGAGAAGAACACGAGATCAAACTGACTGGGATTATCTAATTTCTCTCTTTACAGACGTGGCTAAGAGTCAACAACAAGAAATAAAATCTCTATTAGCTTCACCTAGATTGGCTGATATATTAGAGAAGGAAAGGAAGAGATTACAACAGGAACTTACTCCCGTAGACCATATAATTGATATTCCTGATCTTGGTTCGGTTGTTCGTTCTGATGATGAACTGTCACAAAACTTTATCAAAATACCACAAACCTTCCTCGAAATCAAAGCTATTCCCATCATACATATAGGTGAATATCCTATACGACTAACCTTAACTCAACTCTCACAACTCGCTCCTTCTGCAGCTTCTTCTCCTTCTGCTGCTTCTTCTCCTTCTACAGCCTCTTCTCCTTCAGCATCTACTCCTTCAGCTTCTTCTCCTTCTACAGCTTCTTCTCCTTCTGCAGCTTCTTCTCTTTCTTCATCACTTAACCATTCGGATCTTATACAAATATATGATCTGTTAAAATTATACTTGCCATAAGATACGACTATGATTCATCGTCAACCTGTTAGCCTTTATATTATCTTTTAAAATTGAATTAAAGTTTTTAGGACTATGTGAATATAAGACGCTAAAAATGCAGCTTAAATATCGTTATGGATCTTTTTTCCATCTTGGTGAGATTCTAACAATCAGCAGTAAAGCTCAATTCTTCGGAGAAGCATACTATCTAGTCGTCGGTACGAGTGTCTGGATTCCAGCATCCTCATTTGTCGATCTATGATTTATTAGTAGAACAAAGAACAACTGAATACTCCTACAATACTTTGGTTTGTATTTGAGAAACAAATACAAAAGAACTGTCTAAGATGATAAGATGAGATTATATAATCGCATCGAAGCCTTAGTGGCTTATAATTGGGTTTAGACTCTATTAGGCCCAAAGTGGCTATCCCCGAAGATCCATTTAACATACGTTTGCTTTGCATCCTAATTAAGATTTGTTTTAGTTAAGAGAGGTGAGACTCCATCATTCTAATGTATAGTCAAAATCAAAATTATCAGAATTATCAAAATCAAGGAGGAAACAGAAATACCACACCATTAACTAATGATAGAAACAATGGTGCAGACATGGGTATCGCACAACTTCTTAAAAGTTCACAAAATTTACAACATATTTCTGGTTCAGTCTACCAGATGGCCAAACAATACTACAATATAGAATTGGATGCTCGATTCAAAAACACACTTTTATCTACGGTCGATACAACTCTCAAGCAGTTCGGTCATAAAACCGTTAAGATTAGTGATCAGCAACATATCGAGAACTTAAATAAGATTATCATAGATGATTGCATGAGATATGTTCAACAGTATCGTACAACGATGGGATCCAACAATGCCAATCCTTTTGCCGATATGAGTGACCATAGATTGGATGGTGATCATCTTTCGAAAGCAGTGGATGATCTAGCGGCTGCTAGAGGCTATAATTTTCATCAAAGGGACATGAATAATCAAGGTACTCCTCGTCTAGACTTTTCTGAACCAACACAAGATAGGAAACTAACTAGTGATGAACTTAATCGTAAACTAGAAGTAGAAAGAGGTTTGTTTGGAACTAGTCAGGCAAGACCTGATGGTGTGCAATTACACGAAATGTTAGGGACTTCTAGACCGGCTGATTCTTATTATTATCAGCAAGGTATGCAAGGTCAGCAAGGTATGCAAGGTCAACAAGGTATGCAAGGTCAGCAAGGTATGCAAGGTCAGCAAGGTTCTTCTTATCAAGGAAACTATCAGGCTCCACTAAATGCTCAGCAATGGAGTCCCAACAATGATGGGAATTATGATAATCGAGACAATGATAATAGAGATGATAGGGATTACAGGGGAGATAGGTCCAGAGATCAATACGATCGTAACGATAATGAGTATGATAATCGTCCAGATCGTGGTTCTGATAATCGTGACTCAAATGATAGCTATGATAGTGATCGAAGAGATAACAACAGAGACAACAGAGACAACAGGGACAACAGAGACAACAGAGACAACAGAGACAACAG
>Ga0075163_10011795_pt1 | contig 11379 bp, 8 predicted proteins | sample JI1023141ADNA_FD_71478 | JGI IMG/M metagenome (GOLD analysis project Ga0075163, IMG submission 71478) | Wastewater effluent complex algal communities from Wisconsin, to seasonally profile nutrient transformation and Carbon sequestration -... | ecosystem: Engineered > WWTP > Effluent > Algae... | reverse complement strand
TTTGGAATACGCCGACAAGGCACTCGTGCCTACCTCACCGTGGCCGGCGGCATCGACGGGCCTTTGATGCTCGGCAGCCGATCGACCCATGTGCGCAGTGGATTGGGAGGCGTCGCAGGCCGCGCGCTGAGGAAGTGGGATCGACTCGATGTCGGACCGGCACGAGCTGCAGGCAAACCATGCGTAGGACGAGCACTGCCTGAGGCACAACGCCCCCGGTATCAATCCACCGCCACGATACGGGTGATACCGGGGCCACAGGCCGATCGTTTCACGGACGATGCGCTGGAGAGACTCGCGAGCCAACCGTACCGACTCGCCTCCGAATCAGACCGGATGGGCTATCGGTTACAAGGATTGGCGTTGCCGCATCGCACCTCGGCCGACATCGTGTCCGATGCCGTGAGTGCCGGGAACATTCAAGTGCCGGCGGATCGACAGCCGATTCTACTCATGGCCGACTGCCAGACGACGGGGGGGTATGCCAAACTCGCGACGATGATCGCGGCCGATCGCGCTCTCGCGGCTCAACTATCGCCGGGAGACAGACTCTCGTTCGTAGTGGTCACGCACCAGACAGCATCGACACTGCTTCGGTCGGCTCACGCCGAACTTGACCGGCTCTTGCCGCCGCACCGTGCTTGAGGAGATTCCCTTAGTCCGGACGCTTCAGGCCATGCATGCCGCAGCACTCGAAAGCAATGCCCGCTAAACAACGGGGGTTCTGCCATTCCGTTGAGTCCTTGACATTGCCCTGAAGCGATCTATTATTATTCGTATGGACACCACACTGACTCCTCGACAAATTACTCACGATGAGAAAAAGGCGGCCGAAGCCGCTTTCGCTGGTCGCCCATTCAATCCTAAATGGTCGGACGCGGCTCGCATCGTTTATGACGGCCTCCTCGCCGCAATGGGAAAAGATGCTCGGACCGTCGACATGCACGACGAACTCGAGCCGGTTGAGCCGTTGGCTTAACCTCCCCGCGTCGTATCATCGGGCACGGGAGGCGTTCAGCACGACCTCTCGAGGTTGTCCGCGCTCTGCGGCGCCGCCGATGTGGCTTGATACCTCCCCGCATGCGGGAAGCTAGTCTCTCGCTCTCCCCCGGCCTTGATCAGAAAATGTTTTCACGAGCTCCCGCTCCTCCGCTTCAGTCTTCACGTCGCCATCCAACCTTGCCTCGGTCAGACGCTCGAGAATCGTGCGATAGAGTGGACCTGGTCTGAGTCCAAGCGCCTGGAGGGATTTCCCGGTCAGGGCGGGTTTCACGTCGCGATACGTCGTCAGATACAGAGACAGGTGCCGCTTGGCCGATGCCGAGCCGTTCTTCGCCAGCAGAAACACGAGCGTTTCGTCCGCCAGACCGGCCAGCAGAGCCACCGTTTCCGAAGGCCTGAGCGGCACGCGCCGGCTCAGAGCCCGGCACACCGGCTGCGTAAGGAACCGAGCCGCCGTGATAGCCTCTCGTTCCGCTTCCGTGAAGGGAAATCGTTCGATCATCTCGCGTACGGCTTGATCCGGCATCGCCTCGGTAAGTGCCATGGCATACACCAGCCATCCGCTGATCTGCCGATCCAGACAGGACAGTTTGTACCAATCCAGCGCCGCTTCCACTTCGCTCAGCCGACGATCCAGTCGATTCGACCACGTCAGTGTCGGATGAATGAACCGCAGAAGATCCAGGTCCGCCAACCGGCGAACGGCATGGCGTGGGGTGCGCTCAGAAAATAAGTACCGCAGTTCATCCAACAACCGCTGGCCGGACAGTCGATGGAACAACTCCATCTTCACCGCGCCTTTAATCAGCGCCAGCGTCTCCTTGCTCAAATGAAAATCGAAACGCAGCTCGAAGCGAATCGCGCGAAAGACCCTCGTCGGATCCTCCACAAAACTCAAGCTATGTAGTACCCGGATGAGGCGTTCTTTGAGATCGCGTTGTCCGCCGTAAAAATCGATCAGTTGGCCGAACGCGCGGGGATTGAGGCGTACAGCCAACGTGTTGATGGTGAAATCCCGACGGTAGAGGTCCTTCTTAATGGAGCTCTGCTCGACCGTCGGCAACGCCGTCGGATATTCGTAATACTCCGTGCGGGCCGTAGCCACATCCACCTTGAACCCGTCCGGCAGGAGCACAACAGCCGTCCCGAATCGCTCGTGGACCTTCACCCGGCCTGCCCGCTCCTTCGCCAGGGCGCGTGCAAACGCGATCCCGTCGCCCTCCACCACAAAATCGACATCGAGGTTGTCGATGCCGAGCAGCAGGTCACGCACAAATCCACCGACCACATATGCTGAGTAGCCAAGGCGCTCGCCCAAGTCGCCTGCCGTCTGTAGCAGGTCATGCACTTCACGCGGCAAGCGGTCCCGCAGGAGTCCCCCGACATCGCGTCGGCGCACTGCTCCGGAGGACTCCAGGTCCATCAACGATTTGGCTTTCCCTCGCGCAGACGCAATCACGTCTTCATGGAGACTGCGGAGCAGATCGGTTCGGGTAATCACGCCCACCGTTTTGCCGCCGGACAGCACCGGCACAAACCGCTGATTCAATTCGATCATCCGCATTTCGATATCGTGAAAGGGGGTCTCCGGCTCTGCGCTGTACTGATCGTGTCTGGCCAGATCCTCGACTCGTTGCGCTCCGAGTCGATGAAACAATGCTTTCTGAACGACCTCACGTGAAATCGTCCCGACATAGCGGTCCTTCTGATCGACGACCGGGAGAACGTTGACCCCGTAAGTAGTCATGGAGCGTTCGGCCTCCGCCACGGTCGCATCCGCGACGATCGTTTTGACCGGCTGTGTCATGACATCCCGAGCCACCAGGGTCGGGCGATAGCGTTCCGTCAGGAGACGCGTCAGCCGTTCCTGCACTTCGATGAGCGTTCGGCCCTTCACGCTGGCCGCTGCCGCCACGGCATGTCCGCCGCCGCCGAATTCGCGCGCAAGCCACGCCACGTCGATCTCGGGGCGCCGGCTCCGGCCAATCACCTCAACCTTCTCATCCAGTGCAATGGCAACGATGACGGCATCGAATCCCTGTAATTCCGCCAACCGGTGGACGGCCTCCGCGAGATCGCCCTTGTAACGGTCATACGTGCTGGAGGCCACAAGAATTTTGCGGCCCTCCAGATAATAGATTGATCCGGACTGCAACAGATCGTTCAGCAGGGCGATCAGATCGGGATCCAGCGGATGCCGCAAGACCTCCGCCACGACGTTCAAATCCGCGCCGGCGCGCAGCACAACTGCCGCAGCCTCCAGATCGCGCGGAGTCGTCGACGGATAGGCCAATGACCCTGTCTCCTCGTACAGACCAAGCGCCAACACCGTCGCCTCGGCAGCCGTGAGGATAATCTGCTGCGCCTTCAGGCGTTCGACCAGCAGCGTGGTCGTGGCGCCGACCGGTTCGATGTGCCGTTCAGCGAGATGAGGCCACTGAGGTCGAGTCTGCGGCTCATCGTCGGCTCCATGGTGATCGAAAACATGCACCTCCACGTCTGCGCGTGAACTGAGGGTCTTCAATGGACCCAACCGCTCCGGCTCCTGGACGTCCACGAGAATCAACCGTCGCACCCGTTCCAGGGCCACGTCCTTGAGGCGAGAGATGTCCAGATGGTGCGTCGCCAGAAAACCTCGCACCGACTCCTGCGCACCGCCAGGCAATACCAGGACCGCCCCCGGATAGAGCTTCCGGGCGGCCACCATCGAGGCCAGTCCATCGAAGTCTGCATTCAGATGTGTCGTGATCAGATCCATGCCGGCATTCTAACAGGATCGAGCGAATCGATTCAGTCCCGCAGTGGAGACAGAGGAGAAGGAAGATTGTGCACAAAGCGAGAGCATTGGCTGGAGAGGAACCATGCCGTCCACACAAGAAGTGCGGACGGCATGGGGTTACTCGACAGAATGAGCGAGCGCGGATGCCTGGCTGGGTCGAACCGGTCGCTCGACCGCTCACCACGACATCTGTGACACCGTCTACCGCTGCTGGCGGTCGTGCTTCTGGCGAGCAATATGACGCGACGTGCGATCCTGTGCGTGGTTGATCCGGGCCCGCTCTTTCTTCGTCACCACGCCGTCCGATTTCGCCTTGTCCTCCAGCTTGTTGACGTGTTCTTGCTGGTTGTTCAAGCGAGTGGCTTCACGCTCGTTCAACTGACCGCTGGCAATCCCCTGGTCGATCCGTTTCTCCTGATTGGCCTGCCGCTGATCGATCCTCGGCGTCTCCGCCTGCGCAAACACCAACGACGTGGCACAGACCGATAACAACGCTGCGCCCCACATCACCTGCTTCATACATCCTCCTTTGGTTGCCCGCTGTACTGTCATCCGTTCCAACGTACAAGGACGCTGGCTGGTTGACAATCGAAATGACGGTTTGCAAGGAAGCGAGGAGAACCAATGTCACGGACAGACCACGCGAGATGGAGATGAAATCAGCGAATGTCCTGAAAAAAGGCGCGTGGGAGATACGGCAGCTTGAACTCCACATGCAAAATGATCAGCAAGACGCGAAGAAAACTCCGCCAGATTCCCATTTTGAGAAACTTGCGGGCATCCGTGACAACTGGCGGTGAGAGAAGAATCGGCGTCGTGACTTTCAGTAAATTCTCACCGAACGCCACATCTTCCAGAATGGGCCGATCCGGAAATCCACCAAGCCGCTCGAACAACGCCCTCCGCACGAATACGGCTTGATCGCCGTAAATGATATGACTCCTGACACAGCGAAAATTGTCGAGCCATGAGATCATCCGGAGCCGCCAGTCCGACCCTGAGAATCGGTGTCGGAATCCGCCGGCCTGGATAGTAAGATTCCGCTCCAACGCATTGATCCGACTCAGCGCATCGACGGGTAACAGCGTATCGGCATGGAGAAAGAGCAACCACTCGCCCCGCGCCAGCTTCGCGCCGGCATTCATCTGGGACGCTCGTCCTTTTGGCGCCGTCACGAGCGTGAGCGGGGCCGGCAATCGACTATTGATCGGCCAGCGCCGAACGATTTCGCAGGTTCGATCGTGGCTTCCCCCATCAACCACGATCACTTCATACGACCCGGCTTGTTCGAACAACTGTCGGAGTGTGGCTGGCAGCGCTCGCTCTTCATTGTAGGCGGGAATGACGACGGAGATCATGCCGTCAACCACATGGGCAGGAAGGTACGTACATCGGCGGCCCATGCAGACGCGTCCTCGTCGATCGTCTCGAAGAGATCGCAGAGCGTCAACACCATTGAGTCGGTCAAAGCCAGATAGTCCTGCGTGCGCAAACGAAGCGACTCCAACTCCCTGTGCCCATCCACCATCGCTCGCTCCAACACACGCCGCCCGAAGTCATGATGAGCCTCTTCCTGGTGCAGCAGCACTCGGCGCAACCGGCGGAACGGCGCCTGCCGCTTTTCAAGGCCGCCCTCAATCCGGGTCAAAATCGCCTCCCCCAATCCTTCCAGGATCACCTGTTCAGCCAGAATACTCTCCAGCCAATCGCCACGTTCAAGCGCCTCAGTGAGAAGCCGGCGATAGTCTTCGAGTGCCGGCAGAAAGGGCGCGTCACCGAGATGACGCGGTGCAAGCCACGCAATTGCGCCGCGGAAGACCACGGCATGCATCGCCTCCTGCCTGGCTTGGGTCGTCAAGAAACGACGCGCCTTCGGGTCGGGAGCCAGTGTGGCTTGGCGCTGCGCACACCCATGCGCCATTCGTTCGCCATGTTCAAGAAACGTCAGCAGCCGGGCAATGGGAACTCGTTCACTAGGCAATACGACCATGTACAACTCCTTCAGTACTGCGGGGAAGGACCATTCAAATGCCAATCGTAGTCGAGAAACTCCACGGTGTAGTCGCCGGCCAGAAGGTCCTGCTTGAGCGACGGATCTTGTACATACTCCCCGACATACCCCAGGATTGATCCTGAACGAGCCTCGAAATCGTTGGCAAACCATTTAAAAATCATCGACAACGAGGCCACTTTTCTCGATCGGTCGAAACGATTGCGCGAAGGATCGTTCACGAACTGGATCGCGACGTGATTCAGTTGTTCATCTAGCTGGCGCCCATCAAACGCCCAGGACTGGAGTTTCGGGCAGGAGGCGGAAGCGCAGACGATAGCAAAATGTACACGTGGTTCGTGAAACTGGGCGATAAGAATCTCTCGCTCCAGATTGTAGAGATTCACCGGCTGTCCACCAATAGAGTATTCCCGCGCGATGAAGTACCGGTATCGGCCGAACAACGTGTCCGGAGAATACCCATCCAGAATGCCCGTGACGGCGAAGGCATTATACGCATTGATCCAGAACGCCAGACGGTCTCCCGCCGACAAGCGGCCCGGATCTACTCGATTCAACAACGCGACATAGGATGGAAGCCGCCCCTGACGGCGAATGGCCGGGTAATCAACGACGCCATCACGGACATCGGTGCTCAGTAGTTCCTGCCACAACCGATGAGACACTTGCTCCGGCGGGAGCGAGTCTGAGAGGGTGAAAGAGGTCGGTACGGTCGAACAGCCTCCCAGCACGATCATCAGCGCTCCGATCAGGAAATTTCGCATCACAATTTTTCTCCTATTAGAACCGCACCGGAGTTCGCCATGCTGTGATCGGATGTCTCAGGATCGTCCCAACCACGCGCCCATCGAGACGGTTGCAGGAAGACCCATCTGAACAGGCTTGAACCTGGCTCCGGTCGAAGCGACTGAGGATCTCTCGGTAGGGCACCTCGCGCAGGTTCCCCACCGCCGGCATCGCCAAGCAGGCTGAGACCTGGCCAGACGCATCGATGGCAATGCTATACCGGCCCGCGTCACAGGGCTCGAGCCGTTCTCCCCGCAACCAGACGGCGCTGTCCTTGACGAAATGTCGAAAATACCCGGCAGGGATCAGGTCGTCCTTCAACAGCTGTTCGAACACACGGATCGCGGCCGAACGATCGTACATCAACACAGAGTCCTCTTTGCCGTAAAGGCCCACGTTCCAGTGGTAGGCTCCCACCACGGGAATGAAACCGTGCCGTCGTGCGAATCGCACGACCTCCGGCACCTCGTCGCGATTGGCTTCGCTCACAATGCAGGTGAGGAATTTAGGAAAGGGATACCGTGCCAGGAGATTGAGTCCGGACAGGACTTGAGGCAACTGATCGGCCCCGCGTATCTGTCGGTAGCGAGCACGATCGAGCGTGTCCAGACTGATCGATACCGGTAAGCGCAACGAAGCACAGTGCGCAACAAGGTCGGGAGTGAGCCTGGTCCCATTGGTGATCACGGTCACTTGCAACCCCAGCGAGGAGAGGTCCGCCAGGATGTCGACGAGGTCCGTGCGTAGGAGCGGCTCACCCCCCTGAACAAGCACGAACCTGATACCTTCGGTATAGAGCTGTCCAAAGATGCCCCGGATCTCCTCTCGCGTCAGTTCATATCGTCCCTGGTTCAGAGGAAGGTCGCAGTAGCCACAGGCTGAGTTGCAACGCAGGGTCACCTGAAACGTGGCGAGGACCGGCCGCCCCCGTAAGAGATTTGCCACCGGCCGGGCACAGTCGGCAAACATGGCCAGCGAGGACTTCCTCGTCATCGTGGATTCCCCGGTCGGCCTGAGCATATTTGAACACCTGTTGCCATTTCCATCCGGCCCCGCCGCCCCCGGTTCAGCACAACGCGACACAATCGGCACAAATCCAGGTGATTCTGCACTGCAGGCAACCGGTTTCCTGGCATACGGTTTGCTGAATCACTCTCTACACTGCAGCCTGACTCATCCCAGGGAGGATCGTTATGAACACCAAGCTCCAGGCCTCGATACTCACCATCGCCGCGGCTAGCCTTGCAACCGTCGCTTTTGTCGTGGCGCCGGCATCGGCAAAGGACAAGGAGAAGGCCGGCAAACATTCGAACCATGCGACCACCACCTCGGCAGCCGCGGCCTCCTCACTTCTGGGATCAGTCCCTGAGCAACTCCCGGCACCGAAACCCGGACAACATGACTCCAAACCCGGAGTCGCCTGGAAGGCCGTGGGCGGCACCGTCAAAGAAATTCACGGCGAGACGTACACAGTCGAAGACTTCGATGGCAGCCAAATGAAGGTGCATGTCGGACAGGGAACCAAGCACCTCCGGGGCAACAAAAAAGTGGGCGACACCATTCGGGCTGAAATTACCCACGGTGGCTTCGCAAATTCAATTCAATAACCCCCTGACTCTGCGAACCCACATCAGCTCGCCGGTGTCCTGGAGAGGCCGACCCTGCACAGGTCGGCCTCCCCGCCTTTCTCAGTTCCGGCAGTTCCCCAGCCCCGTCACTTCAACGCCCTGACGAAAACGATGTCACCGTAATAGGCCACGGACCGCTCCTTGGTGTTATCCGTATCGCTCATAATCGCGACGCCGCTGATCGCCGGCGGCTCTTCGCCGAAGGCCAGTCGATAATCCTCATACACATTGCGCTCTTCCTCCACCCACGTGCCGATGCGCTGCGGCCCGCTCTCCACCACGATCATCTTCGCAAAGTCGGTAAAGGCATTGTCCACCACCGTCCCGACCGGGCTCTTGCCGTCCCAAATGTAATTCAATGCGCCGATCGGAATATCACCGAACAGCATCCGACCGGCCTGATACTTCAATTTCCGTCCGAAACTCACCTTTGCCGGTTCATAAGCAAAGGTAATATAGAGGCGCGCGGGATAGTCATCACCGTCCTTGCGGTTCACATTGCCCTTCTGCAGCAGATTCTCTACCTTCCATCGCCAGCGCACGATCGGATACTCATGCGGGTCAATCGCCACGGCCTTGGTCAGGCCTGAGGCGGACACCTCGCTCACAGCTTTCACCACGGAAACCGGCCCGTCCTTCACCACCTCGTATGTCGTGTGCCGTTCGATCTTCTTGAACGTCAGCGGTGCCCACCCATCGGGCAATACGGCGCCTTCAGCCGCGACCGAAAAGTGTCCGACCTCCAGCTTCGCAGAGCCCTGCGCATGTGCGACCATCGCAGCACCCGACAAGCACATGAGCAGGACAATCCCGCGCCGCATCATGTGTCCCCTCATCGCCTCAACCAGGCAAAGAGTCTCGTTAACAGCATCTTAGTCCGCGCCGTAAAGTGCGCCTTGCGCCAGAGGTTGACGACCTTCTTGTTGACTTCCACCCGGGTGGGATAAGGATGGATTGTGGCGGCGATCGTTTTCGCACCGGCACCGGCCTTCATCGCCACAGAAAACTCACTGATCAAGTCACCGGCATGCGCCGCCACGATCGTGGCCCCGAGAATTTTGTCGGTGCCTTTCTGAATATGGATGCGGGCAAACCCTTCTTGCTCACCATCCAGGATGGCTCGATCCACCTCACCGAGTTTGTAGGTATAGGTTTCGATCTCCAAGCCTTTCTTTTTGGCATCCGCTTCGTAGAGGCCGACATGAGCGATCTCGGGCTCGGTAAACGTGCACCAGGGCATGATCAGCGACTCCATGCTGGCATACCCCAGCCCGAAGGGATGCGGGAACAATGCATTTTGAATGACGATCTGCGCCATCGCATCCGCGGCATGGGTGAATTTATACCGGGAACAAATGTCGCCGGCGGCGTAGATACGCGAGTTCGTTGTCTGGAGGCGATCGTTCACTTTCACGCCGGTTTTGTCGTACTCAACCCCGATCGTCTCCAACCCCAGCCCCTCGACATTCGGGCTACGCCCGACGCCAACCAGAATTTCGTCCACCGTGACATCGTAGTGCTGGCCGTGGGAATCAACCAGCAACCGCTTCCCGGTGGCCGTTCGTTCCACTCTCAGATCCTTCCCGCAACAGAGCAGCCTGACACCGTCCCGCATTATGGACTGCTGCACCACCTCCGCTGCGTCCCGATCCTCATTCGGCATGATGCCGTGCATCGCTTCAATGAGTGACACCTCGCTCCCGAAGCGAGCGAAGGCCTGCGCCAGTTCGCACCCGATCGGGCCCGCGCCGATCACGGCGAGACGCGCCGGCAACTCCGTCAGCGAAAACACCGTTTCATTGGTGAGATATCCCGCCTCTGCCAACCCCGGGATGGCCGGCGCCGAAGCCCTTGCCCCGGTACAGACTGCCGCGTTGACGAAGGTCAGCGTCCGATTTCCAGATGGGCCCTCCACCGACACTGCATCCCGGCCGGTGAAGCGAGCCTGCCCGATATAGACATCGACCCCCAGCGACTTGTAGCGATGAGCGGAATCCACATGGCTGATCCCGGCACGCAATTTTCGCATCCTGGTCATTACCGCACCGAAGTCACGAGTCACCCCCGGCGGGATATGCAGCCCGAAAGCCGAGGCATCCCGCAACTGCGCCCAAGCATTGGCCGCACGAATCAGCGCCTTGGAGGGCACGCATCCGACGTTCAGACAATCGCCTCCCATCAGATGGCGTTCGATCAACGCGACCTTTGCGCCCAATCCCGCCGCCACCACCGCCGTGATCAGCCCCGCGGTGCCGGCACCGACCACAACCATGTTGTAGCGACCGGCAGGCTCGGGATTCAGCCAGTCCGGCGGATGCACATTTGCGACCAACATCCGGTTGTGTTCGTCATCCGGCAGGACCAAGCTTTGGACAGAAGCGCTCATTGAAGTCGGATTCTCCCTCTGGTGAATAACCATGGACGCGGTCTTTCGCCCTGACCGCTATGGATGTCGACGAGAACCATCCTGCAGTGAGACCGGCTTACCGGCCAGCTTCCTATAGAGAATAGGCACCAGCGCTAACAGACCGAGTAACGTGAATGCGAGCAACACATTGGGCGAGGCGATTTCCTTGAGTGAACTGATCGTGCCGAGTTGGCGGCCGGCATACGCAAAGACAAAACTGCCGGGAATGATGCCCAAGGAGGTCGCCGCCATGTAGGTCCCCACATTGACCCTGGTCAGCCCCGAGACCATATTGACCAGAAAAAACGGGAACAGCGGGATCAACCGCAGCGTCATCAGATAACTGAACGCATTCCTGGCAAATCCCTGCTGAATCGCATCCAACCGGCTGCCGAATTTCTGCTCCACCCATTCCCTGAGCAGATAGCGAGCCACCAAAAACGCCAGCGTCGCACCCACGGTCGCACCGACATTGACGTAGAGCGTGCCCAACAGGCTGCCGAAGAGAAATCCTCCGGCCAACGTCATGATCGCTCCACCGGGCAGCGAGAGCCCGACCACCACACAGTAGCCGAGCACGAACATGGCCACCGCGACCGGATAATTGGCTTCTGTAAACGCGAGCAGACGAGCCCGGTTGGATTTGAGCCCATCCAGCGAGAGGTACTGTCCGAGATCAAAGTAGAAAAATGCGGCGAGGCTCAGCCCGACAAAAATCCCCAGCATCAGTTTGCCGAGCCCGGCGCGTTTCGAAGATGAGGGCGAT